>Ga0209930_1001005_pt1 | contig 51221 bp, 54 predicted proteins | sample ThiBiot_500_biof_2_FD_183948 | JGI IMG/M metagenome (GOLD analysis project Ga0209930, IMG submission 183948) | Wastewater bioreactor microbial communities from Cape Town, South Africa - Thiocy_cont_500_biof (SPAdes) | ecosystem: Engineered > Bioreactor > Thiocyanate-remediating >...
ATGCAGATTTAAGCAATTCGAATAGAATTGAAGGGAAAGAAAAGTGCATAGCAGGTGCTCATTGATTAGCAGCATAAATCTTTACATGCATTGAAAAGGTGTCTTTATTGTGGCAACTGCTGTCGTCATTGAAAAAACGAAAGGAAGAAAAAAAGTGTGTAGGAAGAGAACGAAAAATATGAGAGATGATTTTTTTTTCGAAGAGAGTATAGGTATAAAATGGCACAATTTTAAATGCACGAAGAACATTATAATTAACCAGAAGTAAAACGTAGCATCACAATTCAATCATGGTCAATATGCAGTCAATCGTTGTTGTATTCTTGGTAAGAAGAATTGAAGATTTTTTCTTTTTCGATTGGAATTTACTGAGGATTGTTTATTAATTTTAGTTTATTGTTGTTATAACTTTATTCTCGATTCCAAATGTAAACGGAGCTTCATTAAGAGTGAAAAAAAGTGCGAATAACACTGGTAGTATCAATAAACCTCATCCTCCAGTGAAAAGTTCGGCTGGTCAAGCGAAAAAAACGAGTAATTCACAACCGATAAAAGATACGAAAGCATCTTCAAGTTCTTCTACAAACAAAAAACCAGCAAAAACTATAAGATCAGCGTTAGTTAAAACCAAGACAGTAGCTGCTGCTCCTAAGCCAAGTAAATGAGAATTTAAAAAATGAATATATCAACAATTGATTAACATTCTCTTTCTTTTGTTTTGTTTTATCTAGAACCAAACTCTAATCGACAAAAACGTTTATCCGAATGGAATTGGGCGTGAAACTCTGATAATTTATCACGAGCATTGACAGAACGAATCTGAACAATATTTTAATCTGTTGAAAAATAATTTTTATACCTTTTCTTCATAAATTTAATCAGTTATATCATTTTTTTTGTATGCTACTGTTTTTTATTAAACAAACGTTGAAACAAAAATATACTGTTACTAAGAAATGACAATCTTATTTAGTAATGCAGTAGTTGTTTCGAGATATTTAACCTTGCACTTTATATGACATTTTCAAGTGAGCAAAATAATACTTTATTTATGTATTCTGAGCTCTTATTAAAAACAACTTATTGTAAAAAAGAACGTTGAAATTTGATGCGGTAATTGCACAAGAGCAATTCATCGTCATCACCCACGCGTGTCAATATTTTTGTCATGTTTTTCTTTTGGTTAAATCTTTTTATTTTAATATTTAAAAATAAACTTTGACAAAGAAATGTGTCGTCAACGAATCTGTAAACAGAACAAAACAATCTGTCAACGTCAAAGTGTTGTTCTGTCGATAAGATTTTCAGCAGCCAGTTTATGTCGTTTCCATTCTGCCCATTCTTCTGACGAGATATCTTCGGGTTCAGTTTCAGGTTTTTCTATCCATCCTTGCCGTTGTGCTATTTCGAACATAAGAAAAATAACAGCTAACATTGTATATGCAACCGAGAATCTCCATCCATCGTCAGTTTGTCTATACAGAAGCCCAACAGTCGATGAATGTATCAAACCGAAAAACGAAAGAAGACCGGCAAGTAATGACCAAACTAGTGCTCGAACAAACTTTCGATCAATCATGTATATCATAATCGCTGTTAAAAATATGCACTGTAGAAGACTACCACCGGCAAAATTGTTTAAACCTGAATAAGAGAAGTCTGTTATATGAGCAGTTATGTTTTGATCAAAATTAACATTAGGTAAGGTAAAAGTTGAATAAGCAGTGACGACACCATTGATTATTGAGCTTCGAGTCCAATCAGCTATGACAGGCATAATACCAAGAAGTATAGCTGGATAGTGACGTTGTGGTGTAATTGAAAATGTTTCAGCACAAATAAAAAGACCGATGAATATCTATGTAGAGATTGAATGTTAATGTGTTTTGATATGAACTATATACTTACAATGACTGGATTCACAGCAACAACAGCAATAATACGAAGAAAAAGTGCAATTATACCGAAGATACACAATGGAAGATAGATAAGAGAATTAATAATAGAATAAGCCTGTCGAGCACCCATTTTTTTATATGCTGGATGACCAATATAGACTAAAAATAATTGTTAAAATGTTTCGTAGGAAATTATTTTCTTTGTAAACAATAAATTCACTTACCTGTCATACCAAGAAAAGATCCAAATAAACTTGCAATTATTGTTCCAATACCATCTGCAAACATTGATTCACGTGTTGGATAGAAATCTCCTGCACGTCTAGCCGATTCAACACATTGTATTGTACCAACAGCAATAGAAATCGCCGTTGGAATAGTAGTTGATAGATATGGACCTACTTCTTTCATATGTTTAAACATTTCTTTAATAGGAAATACTGGTGCATAGGCTTTGATCACCAATGTTGCCGAACGAACATCTTCAACTTTGTTTAATGATGTTGCCCAACCAAGAGCAGTGCCAATAATAAGAGCAACGATAGCAATTGGAAATGGACCAATTTTAACTAAAACAATGGAATAAAAAAACATTTTTAGAACTAATTAGTATTTACTTCCACTAAAATATCCTATCATCACAATAGCAAATGGTAGAAATGAAACGATTGGCGAAGCAGCTATAGGTATGTATTGACTCAAAGCTAAATAAGTAAATCCTACAGCTGATAGAGACGAAAGAAGTGCAACAACGGGTACATTGCGTCGTATAAATTCACCAAAAAGACATAACAAAAAAATGATTATTCCAGTTATAAAATTACTTGCTAATGCTATATACCATGCACGTTCTTGACATAATCGATTATTTGAATCAGTATTCAATCTCGTACAATCATAATAAACAGGAAATATAATACCAAAAACAAATGCAACTAATCAAATTCAAAACAAGAATTTCGTTTAGAAATTAAACGATATATGTTTTTTTATAGAATTACATGCTCCCGGTGTATTAATTCCGTATGGCATTGCACATATATCATTTCGTTTTTCTTCATAAGCTAATTTTCGTGCCATATAAACATAATAGACATTTCCCCAAATCATCGACAATGCCACACTACAAAATCATTCCATTTTTATCATGACATTTTTTTTTCCTAGGAAATAATTACCCGGGAACAATTTTTCCATAGATAATCTCAGTATCAAAGACATTTTGTAGACTAAGAATTATTGTTAATAATGTTGCCATATTATCAATAAATAATGCGACAAGACCATCGATATCTCCCTTTTGAAAGATCGGATAGGTCGGATTACGTCGAAAGGCATTACGCCATTGATTTGGATGAAATGTAAATAGTATAATAATTTCTTCTTTCAATACATTCCAATGTTGACTTAACATCGATGGATGATTATCGTCTGAAAACAAGCTCATAAATTATTAGTAGTTCAAGATAAAAGTACATTCTTCTTCTTCTTTCGAATAAAAGAAAGTCGACATGATTTTTTAAATATTTATTTTATCTACTGTCTCATCTTACAAATTCAAAGGTTATACTATAAATTAGAGATAAGTTAATTTGTTCGCAAATTCGTACGTCAAATAAAAGAAATATATTTAAAGAGTACGAAAAGATGCTAACCTTTCATTGAAACACGTGGAGATGATATTTAAAACTCTATTACTCGGTACAATCTTTAATGAATTCTAAATATTTATTCATATCGAATAAACGGCATCAGACAAGATTAATAATCTAATATGATAAATATGTATAGACTTGAAATCATGTCAACAAAAGTTATGTTCTCAATTATCTGCTAATAGTTGGCGAAATCAACACATTTTCTTAACAAAAAGTTACTTTCTTTTTACGACTTGTATGCTTGATCTTGATATCGAAAATGAAATAAATACTTCCAGGAGTTTTATCATCACTTGTTCTATTTGCTAAACGCAATCAAAAAGAAAAGGACGCGCAAAATAAGTCTTTTTTTTCTTATTTAATATTCTTGCTTATCATATTCTTCAATTTTATGATTGTTTTTCAATCTTTATTACTTCTATTTTTATTCTACCAATTAGTTCAATGTTCTTCGACATGCATATTACCTTTCGTTGTAAAACCTTGTGAATTCGATGGAAAAAACGTTCTATGTGAATTTAGTTTAAATTCACGTGAACGAAAAACCGATTGTTCTCTACAAAATGTTACATTCATTTTTATCACATTCGATATCGAACTATTCATGATACCGCAATATTTTTATCTAATAATATCGAATTTAGATTTCATTATTTCGAAATTAATTATAAAAACAAATCTAACCAATGACATACTTGTATATGTTCTTTCAACAAGTATTCGAATTGATGCTATTGAAATATCAACTGATATCGATCGATTTGAAATATATTATTATTCAAATAGTCTAAATATTACACTGATTCAAAATAATTTGAATAAAACCTATTGGCATTTGCAGATAAAAAAGATTGATAACAAATATTGCAAGCATACGGTTTTAACTATGGCTAATTCGACAAGAACAAATTCTATTAGTTCTTGTGATAAATATGGTACTAGCAGATATAATGTTATTTTATATGATGATAGTCTATATCCTCGTCTTGAAAATCAACGATGTTTTGCTTCAAGATATAAAAATCTTGTTTGTTTTATCAAAACAATAGGAATATTCTCAAAATTTGAATTGTCAGAAGATGAATCTCAATACGAAACCATTTATATTTCTGTCTGTAATGAGCATACATACAACGTACAAATTATCAATAAAGAAACGTTCATAAGACATGATGAATATACTAATGAAATAGAATTTATAACAAAACATGCTGTAATTATTTTCTCCGCTGGTACTCTTCAATTATCACCGGAATTTTTTGATGGATCTGAGTCTCTTCAAATTCGAATTGAACATAGTAAATGTACAGATAAACAATTTCATATAGATCTTATCAATGATACTTTACCTTCTATCACACAAAACCTCTTTGAACTCGGTTCCGATGAAATTGGAGCTACGCAATGTCATCTCGATTTCAGCGAGTATAACATTACATTCGACACATATGAACAAGTGTTTCGCAAATAAGTTTTTTTAATTTTTTAGCACGAACACGATAGAATATTGTAAGTGTCTAGTAAGCAGCTTGTTCAAGAGAGACGGAATCATCTTTTTGCATATCAGTTTCGAAGTCAACTTATTATTTGCATGTATCGTATCTACAATTTACTACATTTAATTTACAGTGAAACCTAGAGACATTCTTGGCTTCAGTGATACATCGAAACCGGTTATTGGTCAACCATTGTCTATAATCTATATGTTTACTAGCGTGAGACCTGTGACAGTATTGTGGTAATGCTGTATGATTTGCATATTTTGACTTGATTTGAACATAATCTATCAACTAGGCTCAAAAATAATGTATCTGTTCAAGAGACAAATATGATCCATGACGGTGATTCTAGAAGTGATAATATTAATTACGATAGATATCTGATTAATAATCTAACTTCAAATGATAATTATGTTCAATACATAATCAACTTTACAAATAGGTATGGACACGCAGCTACTAACTATTGGCTGAGTTTTGCTTGTAAATATATCCTAACTACTGGTATTTCCCGCAATATTTCTCTTATATTATAGATGAACCTATTTTTCTCATGCGTCCACAAAATCAAACAGTGAAAAAAGGTTCGAATATAACAGTAAAAGCAATAATTGATTGCTATATTGAACCAAATGTATATGTTCAATCATTGAACTATGATCAATTTCTAATGATAACTGATAATAAATCTGAATCAGAAGTATATGTTGAAAGATTCTATCCTACGGGATTTCACTCTCCAATAAGTGCTAAACCGTATATATATGAGATCCCCATTCAGTTGAATCAGAGCATGGTATTACACTTTTATGCATATGTGTCAAATGATTTTAAGAAATACGAAACCATTTTCCTTACAGCTCTCGGTAAATGGTTATTCAATATTTTCTGACAGTGATCCATTCATTGAAATCGTTTCAGACGATTTATTTTGTACAAATCTCACGCAAAATATTACTGCTGAAGGAAATGAAGGTTTCAATTTAATCCTACGATGTTCACATGAAATTATCAGAAGTCAATGGTTTGTCAACGATACATCTCTACTGAACACATCAATAGTTTCTATTAATTATATCAAAGAAAATCAAGCTATATTAACTATCAACAACATCTCAAAAAAGCATCACGGAGTATACGAAGTTCATGTGTGGGATGCTTTAAATCAGACTAGTCAATCTTATGCTACAGTTCATGTGTATTATACTCGTAAACATACGGATAGATCAATGAAAAAACAAAAGCAATAAATTGTAACTTTATTGTTTAGCTCCTTCAATTCTATACTGTTCTACCAACATCACAACAGGCGATATTCTACTTCGAATCGTATGCGTATTTCAAGGTAGACATGCAATTGTTTCTTGGTATGCCATCTAAGATCTTTTGAATAATACAAAAAAAAGTCAAAATAAATAAATTGATAGGACTAATCCAACAGGAGAACGAATTATCGATCAAGAGAACTATTCCATTGTTAACGATACAATGCGTATCTTTAGTAGTGCACTAATCTTTAAAACTCTTCGAAAAGAATTATTCGGTGTATATCAATTTTATATTATTAATGAAGGTGGCAATGATAGTTACAATATTAGTTTCTATTTGAAAAGTAAATCTATTTCCAAATAGAAATTAAAAATCAATTCTTTCTAGATACACCGCCAACGATTAGAATTTCGAACTCTACGTTACCAGAAACCATCTATTTAGATGAAAATGATTATTTCTATTTTAATTTTTCTTTTACCGGAGTACCATGGCCTAATGTAACATTTTTTTTCAATAACAAAACTCTTCTATCCTATTCAAATCCGAGTTCTTCACGTGCATTTCTTAATATAACAAATCTAACAATTAACAAACAAGGCTTCTATCATGCATGTGTCATGAACAGGTAAAAATCATTCGATACTTGACTAGGCAAATAAACGAAGATTTTTCTACGAATTAAAGTGAAGGTTTCGTTGAAACAAATCGAACATTTATTTACATTAACAGAGCACCATCGTTTATTGTTGAATCGAATCAATCAATAACTTCGGTTCTGTATGTTCAACGAAATGAAAATATAACGTTAATTACACCAAAGATAGACAGAGGTGTGCAACCAGCCATTGAAGTTATATGGTATTTTGGAAAACGAATTATAAGAACAAATTTCTATCAAAATATGTCTCGTTTGGAATTAAAAATTCGTGCTAGCGAAGAATACGACCGAACTGTGTGCATTTTACAGAATAAATATGGTACAGCGGCATACTTTTTTCAATTAATCCTATTAGAACCTCTACGATTTCTCATGCCTTTACGAGAACACATGTTTATTCACCTTGGTGACAATGTTACATTAACAATTTATATTACTAATAACTTATTAGTAGATATCCGTTGGTACTATAACCATCATCTCATTGCTAATAGATCGATTGAACAATATGTTGCCCAAGATTCAGCTGTTTCCTCGTTAATCATCGGCAATTTTTCATTGTCAGATGCCGGTGATTATCGAGTAATTGTTAAGAATAATTATAATATGATATCAAGTAAAACAACGCTTCATTTGAAATCAAGTAAATGATAAACTTTAAAAGAAAAAAGAATACCATCATCATATTCTTAAGCATTTGCAGAGCAAGTTGACTTCAGTACAACAATAACAAGGTATAAGAATCCTAATTTCCAACTATTAGATAATCTTAAACTGTTTACTTTTGTATAAATTAGTGTATTAACAGCAAGATCCGGAAATGGTGATTATATAAGTCGTATTATCCTTATTATATTAAGTAGAAAATGATGAATATTTCTTTGACTAATTTCATGACCATGACCTTAATTTTCAGTGATTATTCTTATTCTTATTCTTTTTGTTCCAATAATTCGTAAACAAACTCGATTGTAGGAAAAAAAACTAATATCAGTGATAATGATTCATTCGAAGTCATATTTCCTTATCTGAATATTGAAAAGAAAAACAAGATTATTTATTATTCATATGTTAATCACGTAAATATTTTTCATTCGTTCAAAATAACATTTTCAATATTAGACTAATGAAATATGTTTACATATAATTATATATTATTTCAACCGAGAACACAATGTCAAAGTGATACAGACAACAGATTTTACTTACTGAGTAAAAATAGCAACTGAAACCTGGAATATTCTTTATTTATTTTCTGTAGAAAAGAACATGGTTGAATTTTTTTGTTGAGGCATGATCTCGAGAGAACCTTCTGTTTCATGTAATCATATTTGGTGCTTCATGACAAGTGTATCTCGTTGTTAGATATTGAGTTAATTCGTTTTTCTAATTCTATATATTTATATATAAATAATACAATCGAAATTTCGAATAATTGAATAAATAACAGAGACAAAAAATGTTATTCTTCTTTTACTGTCGTGTATGAATGTCAATCAATGCATCTATTGAAATCTTCGAAATGATTTATGTCATCTGATACGAAGCGCAGATGAGTGTCGCCAGAAAATATATTTTTAAATTTATTTAGTCGATCGAGGCACAAAACGAACGAAAAGAGAAGAAGAGGATTATAGGAGACAAGCTGTAATTCATTAATCGGATTAGATACTTATGATCACTTTTATTCATTGGAAATACAAAAGAAAACTTATGTAGATTTTTTTCTAGTTGAATACAAGGTAAATTCTTAGACGAAGAGATAGTTGAGTTTGAATAAATAATAATATGGGTCAATTTTGAAAAAATTGTTGAGTCTTTTAGGTTATTTTATTTAATATTTTTTTTTATATTAATTTCATCAGACTCAACATGTAGATAAATGAATGTAAAATTTAGTTATCGGCATGGATTTTTCGATGTCGATTACGATGTTGTTTACGAAGTTTTGTTTTAATAGCATTGACTTCATCATCACCATTGCCAAATACATAAGTTCGATAGATATATGCGACAATATCTTCATTTGGTACAGAGGCAAAACGAGGATCTGTACGCATTGATTTGTAAATTTCGTAAAGTGGTTTAGTAGTTGCCGATGAGTCTGATGATTCAACCAATGTGTTCGCATGAACAATAGCAATAATCAGTAAAAGGATGCTTAAAATGCTGATATTAAACAAGGAAACCATGATACCGAAGATTTCTTCGAATGTAAATACAATTACTGAAATAAAAAAGAAAAAAAACACGGCTTATATAGATCAAATCTGCGACACGAATGTTGTTATTTTTTTTTTATTAAATACGAGACTAGATAGTTAACTGAGCTTCTCTCAGACGAGAGTTTGAAGAAAAAGAGAAAGAAAAAGAATGATTTTTTTTGACAGAATTAGAGAATCTCTAAGTCTTTTATGAACACTCGAGTTTTTATTATATAAATATATGCATGACGAAGGAAATCGTTGGATTTATCAATTCGATAAAAAAAATCTACTTAATAGTAACAACGAGAAAAGCAACTGTAGTCGAGAGTTCTTCGCCAATGGAAAGAAAAAGAAGATAAGAGAATAAAAACAAGATGTTTTTTTTTCAAAAATGTCCGATAAATGCATAACTATTTGATTTTGAACCAAAAAAAAGATTTCCTCATTGATTTCTTATTTCTTTGGCTGGCTGGCTGATTGAAAATAGATAGACAAGATTTCAAATCTAAGCTTGCCTGATAAATTCAATAAGACAAAACATGCGTGCATGTCAACATCCGTCTTTATACTTCATTTTCTTTTTCTCTCGATGTCATTCTCTTCTCGACTTATCTATTGATTTCTCAAGAAAACATTTATATATTATATATTAAAAAAAAAGAGAATTTCGTCTGAGTAGTTGTCATCAAGACTATTCTTTTTCTATAATCGAATTCGACTCCCTAATAACAAAGTTGTGATAAAACATACAATGAGAAAATGAACAGACAAATTGAAAGCAATCAGCAGAGAAATATGGGATTTTATTCGATTATCAAATATATTCGCGAAGAAGTCTCATTGGCATCAAAACAAAAAGAAGAAACAAAATATTTTGATATAATGTGATCGCTAGTTCTATTCTTGTCTTCTAAGATTAGCTTTCGATGAGAAGTGGTTGTGTTTTTGAGTATTTTCAAGTGTTGGCAACTTACATGATTAGACAAACAATGTTTTTTTTGTCTAATATCTATTATTATTAATATTTAGCATAATAACATCCGATAGACAATTCTACACTTTCTTGTGTATTCGAAGGATAATTGAAGAAAATATTCAATAACGAGTGCAAAAAAATACTCACTAACTAGACGGTCTGTTGCACATCGTCCATGAAATGTGAGCATATTCAATTCTATGGAATGATTATATGAACTGTTAAATTATTCGAATCATGTTTCCAAAATTGATCTCTTATCAAGAATAATAACGAACTAACATATGTCTAAATTAGTTTTTTTTTCCTCAAATAGTTTGAAATTATCATTAAGATATACTATCAATAGTTTATATTTATTTTTATAAAAAAAATGTCATGCTATTTACCCATTGGCACTAGAAAAGCTTTTTATATAATCATTCTTCTTACATATACATTCGATAATTATCTATATTATTAACCAAGATTATATCGATGTTAACATAGTTATGTTAATAGCAATCCGATTTTCTTCTCGGTATATCCTCAACACAAAAAATAATAATAATACTATCAATTTGTCTTGATTTTATTAAATTTTTTTTGTGTGTTCTTTTTCATGAATATCTTGATTTATTATGTAATTTTATGTTATTAACCTTTCTCTCTTTTTTAAAATTCACCCATGTCAAGGAGGATTCTATTGAGCAATGTATGTAAATCTTTGATGTTGAATTGTATTTTAATTAAATTGAAGTTCAAACTTGTCAGTTTGAACAATACACAGTTGTTATTTTACACAATCATCGAACGCAAACGATTTGATTGATATCGATGAAAAAGGCAAATTAAGATTTGTTTCTTTGAATACATTCAACTATTTTCGATAAATTAAACTGACGACTATTACTCATCATCAATCATCGAAGTAATTAGTTTGCAAATATGTCGTAGCAGTTGAAAATGAAAAAAAAACCGTCGATTCACTCCTCGTTTTTTTTTGATTGAAGTGTATGTCTGGCTTCAAGACAAGATTCAATACAAAATTATTCAGTTTTGAAGAGCTTTGAAGCATAAATAGAAAAAAACCTTTTTCCTCGGTGAAAATGATTTCTTTTGGTTTCGAAAGAGTTTTAAAGATCAATATTTATTTATACTTGCAAATTTCATCGTGTTTCGTTTTTTTTTGAACGGGATCAAATTTCTGAACATATCATTTGTCGGATCAAAATATCGACACTCAAAGGTTCAATGAAATCGTAAATGAAGCAGAAACAATGATAATTTTCTCGTTCATTGATACGATGGTTACTTTGTTCGATAAACTACAACGATTGATTAGCTTGACAATATTTCAACTTAATCCTTTCGAAGCAAACTTGAATAAATTAGATTCATGATGACGTTATGTCCCAAGTGAATTTTCAATAGTGACAAGTTCATTCGAATCTAGTTTGATCTACATTTCTCGCTTTGGTTTTTATCTATTGTGTTAATGTATACTAAAATATTGAAAGATCTATTCTGTTTGAATATCAACTTACGAAACCTTTTGATCAATATCTTTCAACAAAACTTTGTGTTCTCTCATGACTTATGTCAATAGGAATTTATTCATCAAAGGTTTCATATGAACATCTAGCACATTGATTTGTACTTTGCTGTTATATACAAATCTATTGATCAAATAAAGAAAAATTCTCATCAATATTTCATTGTCTGAGAACAAACATGTCTATTCATCATTTAATTTAAGTATATGTACGTGTATCAGACCTAGCCTTTCATTATTTTCATTGTTAATCTTATCAATAGTAACAGGACAAACGAAACAATTCCTTGGTTCATCAGCAATAGCAACAGTTGATGTTGATTTTTTCTTCTTCTTCTTCTTGTTCTTTTTTTCTTTCTCTCTGCCTCTTTTTTCTTTATGTCATTCTTTTTTTTGGTATATGTGTATATGTGCTTCTTTCGCGGTTTTCTCTTCTTCTTCTTCTTCTTTTTCTCTATGTCTCGTTCTTTTTTCTGTCGACGCTAGTACTCAAATTACTTTTCGCTCTCTTTCTTCGCCTTCTCTTTCGAAAACATTCATTCACTCAATTATACAAACGATACACATTATTCTTTCTAACTTACTATTTTATACCCGAGAATTCAATCTCATTTTCATCGGTGAGAATACGTTTTAACGAACAATAACAACGGAAAAAAAAACGCACGAAGTTAATCTGTACTTTGAATACAGTTTGCCGTCTTGTTTTTTCTTTTGTTCGGACATATGGTATAACATAAGACAAGCACATCGATACTGTTCTTTGTCGTTTTGTTATCAACTCTATTATTATTTTGTCATATCCAAAAGATACTCGTGATTACCAAACGTAGATTACAAACGCATGACAGTAACAACAACAACAACAACAACAATAACTCAAACGTCTGTGCAATTATATTCAAATCAATAAATTCAAAAAGCGATGGGTTTAGCTACTTGTTATCCATGTTCAAAATATCTTCTCTCAGTTCTTAATCTTTTCTTTTGGGTATGTAAATACTGTATAAAGATATGAATGAGAAATATATGCACTTGTTAAGTATTAGCATATGTGATTGTAGATTTATTACTAATGTAACGAAAGAAAAGATATTGATTAAGATTCAATCAATCTTTTGTGTACAAATGTGTTTTATTCATCGAAAGATGTTGTAACTCATTCATATTCGAGTAGTTCACTACTTGACAATAGTGAATTCGAAATCTAACTAGAAGGAAGAAACGATTGTTCGTTATTTTAATCGTGAAAATATTGACATTTATGAAGAGAGACATTCAAGATGATAAAACTAGTCCCATGGAACAATGACATGACAAAAACAATTATTTTTTCTTTTCATTTTTTTCCTATCAAAAATTAATGATTAACACTTTCTAATCCTTAAATATACAGATTCATTGTCTATGTAATATTGTCATTTTTAGTTAAGTGGTGCAGCACTTATAGTCCTCGGTGTTTTAGCCTTGTTACGGCCTGACGTACAAAATGTCATACATTTATTTAATATAACTGGTTTACCATTTTCATCGATTGAAATCTCAGGATTTATTTTTATTCTCATTGGCATTTTGATTTTTCTTATTGGACTTTTCGGATTTTGTGGAGCTGTATGTGATTCACGCACGTCTCTTATACTTGTACGTTTCAATTCTTTTCCGAGAAAAAGACTAATTTCTCTCGTTATGTTCTAGTATATTGTCTTGGTAACATGTGTTCTCTTGACAGAATTAGCCTTATTTACATATATAGCTCTCTATCATGAACAATGGCAAGTATCTGTCAAACAACGTCTTGTAGCACAAACGAAAAAATATAATTACGAACATCCAGGTCGATATGAACACGCCGTCGACTATATTCAAAACAAGGTAAATTAATAAGCCGAAAAAAAAGATGTACCAAAATGTTTAGTTACATAAGATGAAACAACGAATTACAATTGAGCATTGTACACAGTTGGTACATTTTTCTTTTTATTCCAAAGTGCGAAATGTCTGTTCGTTATCATATGAAGAAGACAAAAGAGAAAACTTTTCGATGATGTAACAATGATCATCACATTTATTTAAAATAGAATTGTTTGATAGATTCACACAATTATAGATCACGATTGTTATTAAACTTTTTTTCTTGTTTCTCTTTCATTCTCCTATATCTTTTGTTTATGCTATATAATCAAAATGGCAATTAGGTTAGGAAAATTACACAATACCGTTTTTTTTTTGACTGAGGCTTAATTCTACAAATTAAGAGAAGAGAACTTCATAGACATCAAGAACGATAGAAAAAGAAGTGTCTCGTTTATCTCCTCTTTTTTGCTTTCTCTCTCCAAAGAACAGTATTGACTAGGCAAATAAACTGGCATCGATCAATCGGCACTAGAGTAGTCAGTCATGATGCAACCTTCTACTTCTCTTTCTCCGATTGTTGACCTTGAGTATAATTCATCATCTGCATGAAAGACTCGATCAGAAACATCTTCAAGGACGAACATGCAAAACAGTGGATCTGTAGACTTTCTCTATTTAATCGGATTTTATTTTTTTTTAGTATGAATGTTGTGGAATTAATTCAGCGTATGATTATTACAGTGACAGTAATTCGTTGGTGCCGAAATCATGTTGTTCAAAAACGAATTCAGCATTTTGTTCACTCGAACAAGTTGACTTAACTGGTACGCCCGGATGTTTTCGTATATTAACTGAGAAAACAATCTTTTGGGGCAAATACTTTCTTCTCTTCGAACTTGGCCTATGTCTTCTTGGGGTAAATATCTCAGCACTCAACAAAAAATGTTCTCTTTTGAAGATTTAATCTATTCCGACGTCGTTTTTTTTTCTTTAGTTAATTGGTGTTTTTCTTGCTATTTGTGTTTGTCAAAATACAATGTACTACGATGGATATATACAGGCACCATATCGGGTTTAATTGCAGGGAAAAAACAAATATGACATCTTATTTCTATCTTCAGCTCGTTTTCTTTTTTGTCTGTGCTGATAAAGAACTTCTGGACTTTTTTTTTCTTTTCTCTCATAAGTCAAAGTATTATTTGATCTATCACATACATGCAGGAATTTTTTTTTCTGATTGATCTATAAACATTATTGTATTTCGATGTGTACATTTAGACTGTTTAGAAATGAATATCAAAGAAAAAAAAAACAGAAAAATTTATATAAAGAATAAAAGAGACCAAATTTTTGTAGTACTCGAGTACAGTTATAATGATAATAATTAAAAATGATTGTGCTTGTTTTGTGTTTCAGTTAGACTGTTGAAAAAAAATTTGTTAGTATAATTTCGTTCAATGATTGATTGATCGATTGATGAAGTAACACTCAATATACGACTACTTGCATAACAGGGCTTGTCGACAGCTTGTCTTTTGTTATTAGAAAAAAGAAAAGTATCAGAGATAATTCGGTCAAGGCGAATATTTATGACTTATTGAAAGAAGAAGAAGAAAAAAAAACATTTATATCATAAAATAGTCTAATAAAACGATATTAGACGAAGTATCGATTTGATATGGAAAAGAAGAGGGAAATTAAGGGACTTTTGAGACGTTTTGCAACTGTATGTAATTAATCTATGTTTGATTATTGATTGCTCTTTGTGCCATTAGGACATCACCAAGTGTTATTCAAGGATAAAAAGAAGAGAAAGAAAAAGACATTTCCGTCTGTCTTCACACGGATGTTCGTTCTTCAATCCCTGATTTCCTTTTGTCCTTGTTTGATGAGATTGGATTTAATTACGACAAAAAACATTACTTTTACTTATTTTATTCGATCGTGTCTTGTCAATGGATGATCTACATTGGAGACGGAAATCTCACATCGATTTAATTCAAATGTTTCAAGTATCTGCGAATTTTATCTACAATTGCTATTTACTTTCAATACTGTACAAATACTTAACATGAATAATTGTCAACAAGAGTTTGCAAAATCAACAAACTGTATAGAAGAGAGAAACGCTTTTTTTTGGATTAATTCTGCTATTGTTTTACAATTAATATTTATTTTTAATCAATTACAACACAAACATCACAATGTTTTTGTCTTTCACACAAACATACACACAATCTATCATAAAACAAATCAGAGAAGAAGAAAAAAACAACAAATGAATGCCCCATGAATAAAAATTATTGCTTTCTGTTAACCAGTTAATCTACGTTGAAACACTTTTAGTTAATTTAAAACAAAATGATTTGAATTATATACACGAAAAACTGATTCTGTTTTTCAAAATAATCATTTCCAAACACTGTGTCCGCCTGTTGATGCTTGTTGTTGGTGGTTTTGTTGTTGTTTGGATTTATCTTTTTTGACTTTTGTTTTCGGTTGAGATAGACGTTCGAATAAATCATTTGAATTACTCTGTTTATGATTATGCATATCATAGTCAAGTCGTTTTTTCGCACCGCCAGTAGTAGAATGACTAGTTGTCGCTGTTGTTGTTGTTGATGATGGTCGATGATGTTGTCGAGGTGTTGGACTACGTGCTGAGTTATGCAGAACTAAATCATCAACGATGATTTTTGCATCTCGTTCAATTGAATTCAATTGTTCGAGAGATAGTTGAATATCATGTAAAGATCGATTTGTTTTCGCTAATGGATGTTCTTGAAATATACAAAAGAAGAAACAGATCTTGTGTGAAAAGAAAATAGCAGATGTCTACTTTTCGATGATTGATTATCCTGAGTTGGCGATCGTTCAAGAAGCATTTTGACGTATCTTGTTAATGATTCATTTGTTGATGATGTTTGATCAGTTGGTTGCTTTTCGATGCTATCTTTTGAAATCGTTGCTTGAACTTCTTGTTGATGTTCGAGAAAATTTGGTGTTACTGATGATACCGAACGATATGATGGTAATGCCGATTGTTGATAATGACTTGTATTTAGATGACTATCAAGACTAGTAGAATAAGATGATGATGATGGTGCAGGTAGAGATATTGGTTGTTGAAATTGAGACGGATAAGTTACGAAGAGACCACTACTCGATGGATCAGCTGAATGACTTCGATTAGTTAGTAGATGATTTGTATTCGATTGAGGAATCGGTTGTGGATACCAGTCTTGCATGGAATCGATTGGTGTTGAACGTAAGAATGGTGAATGAAATGTGCTCTGCGGTTGAGAAGGTAGTAGACGACTGAAATCGAAGATGTGAATGAGAAAATTCGAAGAGAAAAAGAAAGCTAACTTTTGATTTTGATCGATCCATTCGGATGTATTTTCGGGTTGAATTGATATTGGCAAACGAGAATTCAATTCAAAACCATTGGCAACTCGATTGGTTTGATCGACAATTGAATCGATTCGAGATGAGAGCGATCGAATGGCTGAGATACTCGTTGGATGATCGTGAATCAAATCTTTTGCTTGAGTATCCACTGGTTGAGATTTCATTTGTAACGCAGATGGCGGCGGTGGTAGTGGTAATGATGGTGATGGAATCTTTTTAATTTCATTTTGAGATAGACTCGTAGGTGTTGCGCCTTTGAAAAGTGCAGTTTCGAAAACATCCTGAAGTTTCTTTGCAAGATCGTGTCGTTCAGCAATCGTTGTCGATTGAATTCGTTCGATTTCGGTTTTCATTTGATCGAGTTTACTCAATAGAATTTGTACATGATTGTTATGCTCTTGTCGTTCATTAGCTAGAATCTGTTCATGTTTTTCTTCTAAATCAGTTAGTTTTCGATGATGTAATTCATTTAATTCCTCTTCGATTTGAACATGTTTAGTATGTTGTTCTTCTAACTGTTGTGCTAACTGCAAAACAATCAAACAAATTTTCTCAGAAAATCAATCGAGTGTCATTTTACTTTTGTTTCAGATTCACGCATGAATTGGATTTTGAGAGATTCGTTCTGTGCACGATATTTCGCTTCACGTAATTCTAATTCCATTTTGACAACATTCTAAAAAAAAGGAAAATCGAAATGTTCGTGTAAATTGATTCAACGAACATTTTCACGTCGTTGTTCATCGAGTTCGTTTTCCAATTGTCGAATCTTCGCTTGTTGGTCGTTATTTGTTTTATGTTGATCACGTAGAAGTTGTTCAATTTCTTGTTGTTTCTTTTCTAATTGAGATTGCATTTCTTCGATTCGAGTTTCATTCAGTTTGATTTCATTTCGTAGATCATTTTCTGTTGTTGTCCAACGTTGCTTTGCTTGTTCAGAATCTTTTGTCAATTGTTGAATACGTTGTTCATGTTGTTTATTTTTCATTTGTGAACATTCGTGATCTTGTTTTTGTCGTTCGTTTTCTTTATTCAATCGATCGATTTGAAGAATCTTTTCATTTAATTGCTCATCGAAAGTTTGTCGATCTCGACTGGATTTCTCTCGATTTGTCTGTTCGATTTGTTTGATTTGTTGATTTAAATTTGTTAATTTTGTTTTATAATCCGTTTCTTTTTGTTTCCATTCATCGACAACATTCGGTATCATCTGTTCGAGTTGTTTCATGCAAAGTGTTTTCTTGTGATCATTGGCACGCAATTGAATCAATTCGGATTCGGCATCAGTTAAACGTTGTTGTTGAACATCGATGAGAGTTTCTAATTGTTTACGACGATTACGTTCGCTTTCCAATGAAGATTTGTAATAAGCCAATTCGGGATTTGTTTCACCGAAAAGTTCTATTAGAAAGAAAAGAAAATGAATAAATATAAATAAAGTGTCATTTTCTTAACCTGGTCGTGATGTTTGATCATCGACTATTGGCTGTTCATTTGTCGGTAAAACATTCGTTCGACTCATTGAATGAAGTAATTGTCGAGCATTTTGCAGTTGTAATAAACAAGGATCTGGTGCTTGAAAATCATTTGATTGAATTAAACTAATCGAGCAAATAAAAGAACTTCTTTGATTAAGTGTTAATTCACTTACTCAACATGTTCATTATCTTTTTCACGTAGTTTATGATCAGGTGTTGATGTAAGCATGGTTCCTGGTTGATTTCGACGAGATGAATTTGTCGATTCGGGAACACTGAAACCTTCGAAAACTAGACGACGTTGCGTACGAGTCTGTGTATCGTTGGTAGTAGCTGTAAATGACGACATGACGGTCAATGAAAGAAATCAACAGCAAAAGAAAATTTCTTTGACCGAGAAAAAGAATCTATGTATAGTAGTTAATAGAGTGGTCAAATCTTTGTCTGAGAGGAGACCATTTCTCAATTGATCACAAAGTAAAATCCTCTTTGTTTTTCATGGTGAATAGAGGTCTCTTTTTTTGAACAATTTTATTTAAACCAATCAAATCATTTTAAATTTCTTGCTTGCTAGTGAAAGAATAAAAAAAACAGTACATATATATGTTGAATGCAAATATGATAGTAAATTCAAATTCTGAAAGTGGTTTGTTGATTTAGATTCAGTGAAAATTGTATTTAAAAACAGATAGTTCGTTGAAAAAATAGGTAGTGATTTTTTTTTCTATTTGTTTATATATCAAAAGATGCAGTTTTCCATGGGCTTTCAGAATCTAATCTCATTTTCTGGGGCTAATTAAGAATAATGCCATTTTGGCCTAAATACTAAAAATAATCTTTGAAAAAAAAAATCAATACATTTTTGTTTTCTGATTTTTTTTCACCAAAGAGTGATCACTCTTGACGGTGTTATATATGGTTTTGTAGAGAAGATTCAGAGCTATCGAATTGTATATAAATAGTTTAAATTTGAATGAAAATTTTTCAAGATAGACACTGCCAATCTATCGTGATTTGTAGCCGGCACGTCTGTTAGTATATTTATACATATGTGTACATATCGATAGACAAACAAAAGAAATCAAAGAGTAAACACAATGAACTCAATAATTGAACAATGGATCGTCTTGATGAATGGGATAAATAAGTCACGATGACATCCATAATCAAAAACAAAAGACATCTAAGACGACTCAAGGGGCACAAATCCTTGATCACTTCATTAACATTACGTTTGTTTAACCTTTTGTGTCAAGTATTAACCTATCAGATTTCGATCCGATTCTCTCTTATTTACTCTCTCAATCTCTCTGTCACTATCTCCTTTCTCTCTCTCTTGATCAGAAGATATAAATAACGTAGCCGCTGCAGAATTTTGCTCCATCAGAATTTAGAATTTTAAAACTTAGTAGCTACAAAATGTTATCAGTAATACAATAAAATTCTGTTGAAATTGATAGTAGAAATAGAATTCTGCTTATGAGATAAGATTCTTGTTTAGATTCTGTCGATGTAAGTTATATTCTGGTTAGAATTCTACAGACCCTCTATCTTGCCATGATGATATACCGTGTGACCCCATATGAGTCACCATATTTCGAGTAGACGATTGCAGTAATGCACTTTGCCTATGATTTTCTCACAATAGACTTTTTAAAATAAATGCGGTGTCAAAAACATTGCAATTTGAATTTGAACTCGAATGTAACAATTTCTAAAACGGCGATGCCACCAAACTTGAGTTTTTGACAAAAAAATTTTCTATGAAAGTTTATCATGGCGATATAACGAAAATTAACACTGCTCGCGATAACAATATTAGAAAAATAATTGTTCTTATATATTATATCTTTTTATATAAAAATATTTTATTTTCTTTATTGTGGGCCCATATATAAAGACGTCATTGGTGAGAAGTGCATCTACTAAGGATTGGACGAAAGAAATGTATTTTAACCTCTTTCAGAACATGCCGTATGTTATAGCACCCACGAAGGAAGGGCGTGATGCATATAAATACTGATTGTTTTTCATCGTTAAAGTTTCATTTATACACACTTTGGTTTTAGATTTTTTGCTCGAATATGTGTGGAATTTGGTGCATATTTGGTTCGTCAGTTGATACACATCAACAGATCCAAAGTTCATTCTGTATTGCTCATCGTGGCCCTGATTGCTTTCGATTCGAAAATGTTAACCATTTCCGAAAATGTGTTTTCGGTTTTCATCGTCTAGCCATCGTCGATGATATTTATGGTATGCAACCAATGCGTATTCATGCATTACCACATATATGGATGGTAAGTTTTATCTATTTTTAACAACGAATGAATCTTGAAATTCAAACTGTTTTCAGACATATAATGGTGAAATCTACAACTATCGTCAAGTGAGAAAAAAAATTCATCGAAATTTTGATTTGATTTTTTTTTCATTCGAATAGACTCAAAAGAAGTATGGCTATGAATTGGAAACATCATGTGATGGTGAAATTTTAATTCATTTATACAATGATAAAGGTCCACGTTTTATGTGTGAACAATTGTATGGCGTTTTTGCGTTTGTCTTATTCGATACAAAGGAAAGAAAAGTTTATGTTGGTCGAGATACATATGGCGTTCGACCATCATTTCGAATCTATACTGATTGTGGATTTTTAGCTGTGTCATCTGAAGCAAAAGGTAAAAAGAAAAGGTTAAAGTTTTTTTTTTGTAATTTATTGATTTTTTAAAATTTCTAGGTCTTCAAGGTTTAACAGTTGCATCGAACCAATCAATGAAAATTGAAATCGTTGAACCGGGTACATTCGAAGAATATAGCATCGATGAAAATGAAAAAGCTCAATTTGTTAAAAAAGAACGTTTTCATAGTATTGGTTCATTTCCAAAATATGATGTTAATTTCACTCCAACCGGTAAAGAAGAAGAAATATATACGCATATATGTGATAATGAATTGTTTTTTTTAAAAATTAAGATGATGTTTCGTTAAACATTCGTTCATATCTTGTCAATGCTGTTCAAATGCGTTTGATGTCACATCGACGTATTGGTTGCATGCTTTCTGGTGGTCTTGATTCGAGTTTAATTTCAGCTTTAACTGTTCAAGAAGCCCGTAAAAATGGTATTACTTATCCAATTCAAACATTTTCTATTGGTATGGATGAAGAAAGTCCTGATTTGATTGCTGCACGAAAAGTAAATTGATTTTTTTTTGAAAAAAAACAATTCCAATTAGTCAAAAACAAATTCAGGTTGCTAAACATCTCGGTACTGAACATCACGAAATTCGTTTTTCGGCCGAAGATGCAATTAATCATTTGCCGAATGTGATTCGAGCACTTGAATCATACGATATCACTACTATTCGTGCATCAATTGGCATGTATTTCGTGTCGAAATATATTCAAGAAAACACCGATACAATTGTTGTTCTATCGGGTGAAGGTGCCGATGAAGTGTGTCAAGGTTATATCTATTTCTATCGACAGCCAACACCGGAAGAAGGTGATAAAGAAAGTCGACGACTTTGTAATGATCTCTATTTGTACGACGTACTTCGTGCTGATCGAACAACAGCAGCACATGGTCTTGAATTACGTGTACCGTTTCTTGATCATGCGTTTTCAGCTTATTATTTTTCATTACCAGCAGCCGATCGAACGCCAACAAAAGAACGTGCTGAAAAATATCTTTTAAGGTAAATTTAAAAGTCAGTAATAACAAAAATTGAGGAATGCTTTTTATTCGAATAGAAAAGCTTTCGATGGATTAGATTTAATTCCATCAGATGTTCTTTGGCGACCAAAAGAAGCTTTTTCGGATGGCGTAGCTGCAAAGAAAAAGTCTCTCTTTCAATACATGCAAGAACATGCTGAAACAAAAGTGACCGATGCTGATCTACAAAACGCTCCAACTCTCTATCCATTCAATACACCAAAAACTAAAGAAGCCTTTCTTTATAGGTAAACGAAAAGAAAGCACAATTTTCTATCGTCATCAAATCATTTTTAGGTCAATATTTACCAAACTTTATCCGCATCATGAGCATCTTACACCGTACATGTGGTTACCAAAATGGTGTGGTGAACAAACAGATCCATCTGCTCGTGTCCTCAACCATTACAAAGACCAACAAGGAGATGGTGCTCAATCCAAATAGGATGTTTTTTTCGAGCACGAACATAGGAATTTTGAAACAAAAAAAAAGAATTTATCGTTTTTTTGGCTCTAAGCAAATAAACAAAAGAAAATTTAAATTTGTGTTACCCAGGTGAACCAATCCGACAATCGGAATAGTCGACCTGGGTAGAGTGAGTTCAACTTCAACTATAGTTGGTAGTGGAGCTATGACTGGAGGTCGAACACGTTGACGACGATGTTTACGTAATTGTCGAAGTTTTTTCATAAAGAAATTCTTCACTAATCGTCGAAATTCTATGCGAAAACTCGAACACATTAGATTAACGTAGAAAAAAGTACAGTGTAGAATAACGAAACAAATCACTGCAATATATAAGAAATAGATATTAATCGGAAAATGTCATTCATGCCGCGTTGCATAATCATAGATCAAATAGGTCGGTAATGGTAAACGAAAAGTAACGTGAACAAAACATTGAGATAACATCATGACAATTAATTGCCGATCGATTGAATACCAAATATGATCATGCATAATAATGTTAGAAAACCAAAAACTAGAAACAGATACCAACCAATAATAAGTAAATAGACACTAGATGAAAGTGTACAAGAAAATAGTTCTGTTTGATCATCTGTTTTTATCAATAAAGAAAAATAGATGAAGATGAATCAGAAAACAAAATACTGTTAGAATAGCGATTAATTTTAAAGCCATGAAACGAGTACTTGAGGGTGAGGGTGTTGAGGGTCGTTTTAGGCCGCGCAAAAGACCAAAAGTGCCATTTTCCAGCTATTTTGGGGGTAGTCCTAAAAGTAATTTTTGCGCAGTCCAGCAATCAAACGATTCGTTTCCGATAGTTGGTCCCACAGAAAAAAATGTTCGTCTTGATAAAATCTACGGGGATAAGATGTTTTCTCTTTAGAAAAAAAGATTGCAAAAAAAAACTTCAACTTTTTCTTTTTACCTTTTGCTGCAGATGACACAGCTAAAAATTTCACCATCACATGATGTTTCCAATTGATAGCCATACTTCTTTTGAGCCTATTCGCAAGCCACGCATATGGCGAACGAGTACCAATGATAGTATACTACGTTTTTCGTTTTCTTTTAATATATCGATAGAAACGACAAAGTACAAATAAATAATAAGCCCCTGGATATTAACTGTCGGCTAACAAGTTTCATTTTTATTTATCAATATAAGATCGACAAAAAGGAAAAGAAAAACTTATATTTTTAATAATATTAAATGTACTTTGCTTTTCCTTTGATTAAATTTTCTCTTGATTAAATCTATTTACTCAGGCAAATGAGAATTTGCTTTTGTTTTATTGAAATTGAAGTGTGAAGTAGTCATGCGTAAATTTTAATAAATACTAAAACAGAATCTCGGTTTGTTCTATTATTCTTTTTGTAATCCAATACGTGAATATCATCTTTTGTCTTGAAGCAACTTTAGAAGAAACAAAAGATTAAAAAAAGAAACAAATTTTGATGTTATTTTATTAATCAAATAGATCATCAGACAGTATATTTACTCTATGAATTCATATAAATAAATAAAAATGAAATGAAACGAAATAATATTTGATTTATACAGAGCTTCGTCGCATTGCATACATGGCATTCAATGATGAAGTTGAATCAGATATTTTACTCGATTTATTCAAGCCGTTTCGTTGTTGTTTTTTCCATTTGGCTCGTTTCTTTCTTGTTTGCCGCCATTCACTAAATGTTTCCATGCATGTACACGAGCAAATTGATGTTTGACTTGAATTTAATATTAATTGCTGTTGATTAGCATTCGGATCACCGACAACAGGTGTTGTCGACCGTTGTTTACCAGTATTCGTCGAACAAATAACATCACCTTTGAGTAGAACAGCTTGATTGGCTGCTTCTTCTTGTCGAAGTTTTTCGAGTAAACGTTCTTGAGAATAAAAGGCAACAATACGAATAACAAGTAAATTCATTGATGAGGCAAGAACAGTCAAACCAAGAAAAATAAAGGCCATGCAGAAGAAAAAATATTCGGCATGATGAAAAAATGGTTGATTACGATGATGTTTTTGCTAAATAATCCGATAATGAATTGTCTGTTATTTTTTCAATAAAACAATTTAACTTACTAAAACAACAAAATCACCAAAACCAATTGTTGTCAATGTAATAAAACCGTAATAAAACGAATCAAAAAATGTCCATTTCTCATACTTAGAAAAAACACATGCACCAACTAAAAGTATGAGTATCGATAATAAAATTTCGGTTACAAGTAGTTCACCATCGGTTATTTTCGTTTGTTTCATATGTAACGAATGTTTCAAACGTGTTAAGATATAACTTAACAATGAATTTAAACGTTCACCTGTCGATTGAAACGTAATTAACCACATTGGTATGCCTAATATGGCGTAAAAAATACAAAAAATTTTCGCTCGTGAAGTTATTAGAGTTCGATGTCCATAGCCGATTAAAGCTAAGACAACAGTTGAAAAATAGAAACTATCATAGAATTTCCATTTATGTCGAACAATAGTTTTATTCATAATTAAATCGGATAATTGACGAAATGAATCATTTGTCATATTATGATCGAGTTTGAATTGAGCAAATTGTTTTTCCAGATTATGTTTTCTAAATATAGACATCGATATTCAAATTAGAACAACTTTATTTTTTCCTGTTTAATGCGTATTAAATTAAAAAAAAGAGAAAAGAAAGACTTTAGACTCTACGGAACATAAAATAGTTTCTTTTACCGGAAAAAACTCAATGAAACAAACGAGTCGATTTATTGACTTCCGTTTTTTTTCTTTTTACATTTAATCTAACAGATAAATAGTTCTTGAGTCAACCGATTCCATTACAAAATAAATTCGAATAACAAAAAATCATTGTTATTCTCCTTTGTCCTACTCTCTCTCTATATATATCTATAAATGGAATTGCTATCTAATGCATTCAATATGATCGAGATCATTACCGATCGGTAAATGGAACGTCTTCGAGTGCATCGAACACACATGCACCAATAATTAAATATGTAAAAGTACAGACAATGAGTGCAGCTGTACGAATGTTCTTCTTTTGAACTTGAAATGGATCGTTTAGTTCGCCACTTGTAATTGCAGCTTGATTATTTCGCACAGATTTTTCTTCCGATGCTCGAATATATTGTGCAGTTTTACCCATCGCGTCCAATAAATATTCACTCTTATAAATCAACTAAAATTAACAAAAAAAAGGCGATGTTTCTTCTTTTTTTATCTCGTAATAATTCTCAATGGGTTATGATTAAATCAATGAAATGAATAATTAAATACGAAACAGAATCTACTCGATAGCATCCAGTAATCAGTTACAAAACGCTAATGATTGCGACCTTGTTCGGCTTTTCCATGTACTCATTTATTTTTCTAGATTTTCGACATGAGTCTAATTACCCGTTTTCACTACTGCTGGATGGGCCGTCTGTTAAAAATTGCGTGACTAAAAAAATATCGAATTTTGCCTTGACTATGTTGCTTATAGCTGTCTTTTTCTATTAACCTTTTTTTCTCTGTTCGTTCTTCGTTTCTTTCTTCTTTTCCGTTTCTTCGTCTCATTCTCCTATGGTTTAGTTTCTTTCTCTCTCTCTCTCAAAATTTTTTTCCGAATGCCTACAGGTAGATAGTTAGAGCTGTTCAACTCAATCTTTTTATTACTATTAAATAAATTCTCTACGTTATTCTCTGTCATAGTGAAGAACGGAAATAGAGAGAAAACGACATTCTCTTCGTAGCTATTGTCGTCGTCGGTTTTAAGTAGTATATTTATGTTCTTATTGAAACGACAGCAAAAAGAGTAGAATTGATAGTAATAAATAATAATAACAACAACAATAACAGCAGCAGCAACAAACAGAATTTCATGCTATTATCCAAAGAGAAATGAATGAGATCAATACAATTCCTATAGAGGTGGTAATGGCTTGGGGAATCGTGCCGAAATCTATACAAAGAAATCTATAGAAAAAAAGAGAAGGCATACATCGATTATTCCAAGTAGTCAAACTAAATACGTTATAGAAAATCAGTTTCGAAGTGACAGCGCACACGTACGCACATCTTTGTTTTGTTAACATGTATTTTATATGTGAATGGGTCAACTTTTGAAAAAATAAACTACTCACCCAAGAGGAGGAAAACGAGCCAGATCAAAAATAACATCAAGCATAAGATCTTCTTGTATCTATGTGCATATGTTGATCAAAAAGACATTAGTGATGATGACAGAAGACGAAAAGCGATAAAAGAAGAACAAGAAGAAGAAGGAGAAGACGTGGGAGACGTTGAGAGAAGATTTTTCTTCAACCGAACGGAAAGCAATAAGAACGACTATGTAAAAAGAAAGCAAGTTGATCAAATGTATCGATAGACAGTCGATTGAACTCACCAATGAATGATGAAAGATGAAAGAATGATAGCAACAGCTGCATTTACAAAATGACATACATTTTGTGAGAAAAAAAACACAACACAATATGTAAGCTGATAAAAAAAATGATTTTTTCACTTAATTAAAAACATATTGCTCTCTTAACTATCGATTTATCTTGGAAGTGTCACCCGAAAAAAACAGAAAAAAAAAGAAATATCAATTCAAATAAATGAGAATTTATAGGTTGAAAAGCCTTCGAATGACTCTTATATAATGCCATTTTATCTTTTCTATATTTAACTTACCCATTTGATGAGATCATCATGTATATAGTATCTCTCTCTCTCTCTCTCTCTTACTCCTTTTCTCAATCTGTGTTGATGTTATGCCTTATTCTTCATTATTTTTAGTATGATGATTATGATTATGTATTCTCTTTCTCACATCATTATCGTCTGTACTTGACGATACGCTTGACATGTAGATGAAAACGGATGAGAGTCAAGTAATTCAGAACGAAGTTTTGTCTCATCAAGCAATAACAGGACTATTTCAGAGAAAGGAACAAACAGATTGAGATTCATTTTTTTCCTTCCCTCTCTCTCTCTCTTCTTTGCATTTCTGTGATAGGAACGATCGTAACGCCATCGTTAGCAATCTCTTCCTTTGCTCTTTTTTGTTTGAGTAGTCGTCGAGCTTACTAGTAAAAGAAGATATGCGTTGTGTAATCTAGACGAACACTGAGACGATTAGCTCAGCTGTTATGATGAAATAACGAACAGAACCTTGTACGATATACAGATAGCATATCAAACAACAATAATCTATGTTTGTCCAGCTCGACAAGAAAAGAAAACAGAAGAAAACAGTCTCTGATGTCAAAGGACAGACTCCTAATTTATTATCTATGGTAATGATTAATAATAAAAATAGTTGTATACAGAAAACGAAGAACAAACAAAAATGACATGAAATCTATTACGAAGAAAAACTAACGAAGAAAGATATAACCATATTATAAACAGTCAGTAATCTTTTTTCTTGCTTTCACTTTTTTTTACGCACCACAATTCCTATTCTTTTCATATGTAAATTCTTCAGTTAATTATATGTAGCAAATTTTCAATAGATCTTCTTAACTATAGAAACAGTGTCGAATTGACACATATCTTCTCACATAATACTAGTACGAGAGGGTAATGGATTTCTTTTTTCTTTCAGTTTTTGTTTTGTATTTTTATATCCCAATCAAAAATCGATCACAGCTCATATAAAAAGTTTATTCCGACATTCTATGCCCGATTATGTATATATATATATATAGTAATCTAATAGAATTAATTTGTATCAAAATAAATGAAAAACAAAAAAATTAGTTCATAAATTCAATTCGAATATGGCCGGATGCTTCGTTTAATCCAGCAAAGAAAAACAAGATTTGATTCGAAACGATGAATTCATTTGTGATCCTCTTAAAAATAAAATCCGCTTTTGACATTCTATTTTGTTTGCAAGATGTCGACAGATGATAACAGATTCAATTAAAAATTCGTTTTGTCTACCAGAGACGATGACTCATTGAATGCACATGGTCTTTTCCAGGAGATTCTAACAGAGTATTCTTTCTGAAAGTAACGAAAGAGAAAAGAGATTTGGTTTATTAACCGTTCTTTTACCTTGATGAAGGAAAGTTTTTTTTCTTCTTCTCTTCTTTGATAAATAAGAATGAATCTTTCGTGCATACACTTACAAACTAATGGTTGCAGTTAGCATTCTTTTACTACCGTTCTCTTTCTTTTCTTGTTTTTACATACGTAGAAAAAAAATAATAACGGCTACGAACGAAATTTAGTCGTTCTTTAGCGTTATTTCTATTTCAATGGCGACACGTTCTCATTCTCGTTTTACCGATGAAGTTTACTGCACTGCGGCTCCTAGTACTGCACAAATCGAGTCAAGAAAAAAGGATGTTTTATCGTCAGAAATCTTCTTAACCGAAGATGCTAAACAATTCGAAGCAGGTTTAATTGCTGCAGAAGAATTAGATTCCAAACAATTATATGAAACATATCCACCACAATTCAAAGATGAAAATAAACGTTTTATTTTCGAGTTACTCAATAAAGATGAAAGTTATGTACCATCGAATTCACCGTTGTTAATCACAAGATGGAAACCATTTGTGCCATATATAGAATCGAATGATAAAAATCCAACAAAAGTCGAATATCTTACTGATGTTTTCGGTTACGAAGCTACTAGTTCGAACAATCAGACTGTTGAATGGTATTTAAATTTTGCAAATAGTGATATTTTTGCATATTATGGAGGTCATCTATTAGCACAAGATGAATTACAAGTATTAGAATGCGTAGAATTAGCTGCTTTACGAGAATATTTAGTGCAAGCTGTAAATACAGTTGGCTCACGTACAACTGGTTCCGATGCACATAATGGCAAATCTGTGCCAACACCTAGTTAGTTTTATTTTCGTAAAATTATGGTATATATTTCTGAGTTTTGTCTCTTTTTTCAGTTTTAATTAGCAATGCAGAACGCGTAATTGCGTTAGATACAACAACAATCTATGGAAATGCATTTTCAAAAGCTAAACATACGGAACTTGAAAGTGCATTTAAAAAAGTTGGACCTCAAACAGCTAATATAATTGCTATTGAAGCGCCGAGCTACGGCGAAGGTCAATATACAGCTGATGATATTCGATTTATTGTTACAACGGCTTATACGGGTTTTAAAGCAGCACAAATCCTTGCAAACAAAACTTACACGTTGAATGCAAACACGAAATCCGAATCGAACCAAGAAAATACAAATACTCCTCGAACAAAAGTGCATACTGGTTGGTGGGGATGTGGCGCGTACGGCAATAATCGACAGTTGATGCTTGTTGCACAAATATTAGCTGCAAATTGGGCTCAGATAAATGAAATTGTTTTTCATGTGCAAAATAATGAACACCAAGAGGATATCAATCAAGCGAAAAAAATCGTAGAAGAGTTATTGACAGAAAAGGATGTTGATCAAGTTATTGAAAAACTTGTTCAAAAGAATTTCAACTGGGAAAAATCGAATAATACATAAATTGAAGATATTTGATATTCCTCATCTGAGTTTTTTTTTCCATAAGAATATATATTTTAAGGTACAAATAAATCTATACTGCAATGCATAGATCATGTATCCACAATGTATAATTAATCATGCAATTGAGAAACTCTATGACAACGGATTTTTGTTGTAACTAACAGTTTGTAACTATCGTAGAAAATGAAAATCAAACTTTAGATTTGATTTGAGAGATGTCTGATAATGTCACAATGTTCTTTCTTTCGTATTTTATTTTAAGTTCTATAAAGATCAAAGCAAATTAAAATAGAAAAGAAAATCAAACTTTTCTTTATTTATCCTCGGAGAGTAAGTTCAACTTTGTTGGGCTTCATATTAATTAAACATTGACTCTTTTTCTCTAGTTACCACAAACACGTCTGTTGACTTTGATATGTGTACTGATCCAATAAAATCTCTCTTCGAGTTCCTCTACATAGATATTTAACTATAACTAATAAATATCAATAATTGTTTTTCATTGCTATGATATTAATTTTTGCCTGTAAAGTTTTGTTTAAAAATAAAACAAATTTAAAAGAGAAAAAAGAAACAAGATTAGCTCAATAAAATAGATTTCTTCTTCTTCTTTGTATACATGTAGTCGTCAAAGCAAAGAGAAAAGTAGAAATGGAATCAGTAAACTTTTTTTTTCAAACAACTATGCAAATGTGATTTGCTTTTGTTTCTTCAATTTTCTCTCTTTTTTTTCTCTTCTCTCATTCTCTTTTACGTCTTGTAGATTTTTTTTATTGTATATGTCAGAATAAAATTACTAACGAGCATGTCAAACATAGAGCGATAGTGGTGAAACAAACATAGAGTTGCAGAGAACAAAACAGTACAGAGACAAAAAAATTCAATTGACATCAAAATATTTGTGTTTTGAAATCTAACAATGCAATCACAATTGGAAACCGATCGGATATTGACGCGTACAAATATGATTACAACAGATCGACCGGATTCATCACAAGTAAAATGAATAAGTGATAGTATTTGATTTGAATATTTATATGTTCGATTAACTAGCTGGTTGATCTTCATGTTTATATAATACCGAAAAGCGTTTGGAAAGATCGTCAGAATTTAGTCGAGAATGAAGCGATGGAACAAGCAGTTTCAGCTGGCTTTGTTCGGTATTTAGCAATAGAATTTTGAAAATGAAAAATGACTGATTGATTGATTTGTTTGTATATTTTATGTAAAGTGTTTCGCAAAATTTAACTATTCAAGAACTTCGTCAACATATTTTGAATATCTGCGGTCAAGAGGATGATTTTCCCAAAGAATTTATCTATTTAAGAAGTGTTGGTCGTTGTTTAGCTAGAGTAAAAATTTTGAAATCGATTTGAAAGAATATTTTTAAATATTCTTTATTTAGGTTAAACCACAACAAGAAACCGATCTACGAGTGAAAAATTATCGACCACCGATCGTATGTACTCTTTATCAATCAAATTCAATTGTTTTTTCAGTTGTTTTCTTTTTATATTTTAGACATTTGCACCTGAAGTGAATCACTAAAACATCTTTACACCAAAATTCTTTTGCAATAAATATATTTAGATTTATCTTCTCGAAGGAAATCATGACGATATGTTACCTATAACACCGAATTCGAAAAGTTACCTTTTCCGTGAATCTCCAATTCAACAAGGTTTCATGACTCCACCCCAATTGCCAATGAATCGTCAACAAAGTTGGACTAAACCTTTGTCAGAACTCAATCAACCGGCCATGCTAACAAACTATCCATCATTGATGTATACAGGTGAACGACAGAATTCAATAAATCTTATTGGACTTGGTAGCAACTCGTTTTCAAAGTAAATCTATATAAATTTGTTCCGTTAAATATCAATAAAAACAACTTTTCTCTTCTCATCAGTCTTTCGACGGCTTCAAGTACACTTAGTGCAAGGTAGAATATTTTCAACGATAGAAAAAATAAAATCTTGACTTGTTTTTCTTTCTCTCTCTACTCTTTGATGATTGATTATGGTAGAGATTTAGCTAAATTACGCGAAGAACAAGAACGTCTTCGTTTACGACAAATTGAACTCGCTCGACAACGACGAGAAATTGAATTAGAACAACAACGACGTGCAAAAGAATTACTCGAAAAGCAAGAGAATACATCGAAAATACAACAAGAACGAGAAGAAGCTGCAGCTACTTGTATACAAGCAGCCTATCGTGGTTATCGAGGTCGACGTCAATTAGAAGATGAACGACAACGAAAGTAAGTTACCGGCTACTAACAGTTTGACTTATCTTCCGATCATTCAGCAATGAACGTCATGATAATGATGATGATCAACGTGATCTTCAAAGGTTGTATTACGAATCATTTTGAATTTTCACATAGTTAATTACGATTGTTGTTATTGTTGATAATGATGATGATGTTGATGGATGTGCAATCACTAGTGAAATGAAGCACCTATCACCATCGATTGTTCGATTTGCCTCTCACTTGTTTATACTCACCCTCATACTCACATTTTTGTCACTACCATTGGATAAATGAATTATTGTCAATATAAAAACGAATATTATATTCCCTTCGCAGAGATGATGCAGCTGCTCGAGTCATCCAACGAGGCTATCGGCAATACCGTCAACGACAACAGCAAGATGATGATTGATCACTTCTCTCTCTCTCAATGCATGATTTTCATTCGTTTTTGTTGTTCTCTGTTCTTGTTGTGATTTCATGATCGTTTTCGATGAGATTGACGAAAAGAAATATAGATTCGAAACCTGTATCCGTTTTCAGACTATCAAAAGATGTTCATTGTCGAGGATTATGGTCGCCAGAAACGGATAAATCCGAGAATCGATTGTCTAATATTAATAAAGAAAAAACTAGATTGTCAACGCCATTAGATATCTATCGAACATGGCGAATTGAACATGCATGGTCAGCATCTTCGTCGTCAATAAGAAGCGAACATTCCTCTCATCGAAATGAATCCGATACTGATCAGATAGCGGCCTTTTCTGCTTTCAGACTTGCAGCAAATGAGATCGAACGTTTGAAAAAAGAAGCGAGAGAATTAACTCGTCGAAAAGCCGAACAAGAACATACAGAAGAAATTCAAGCTCATGATGGTAAACGCCATTGAATGAATATCGATTAGAATTTTTTCAATTGCTTTCGTTCTTTTCAAAGTATCGAAACTTTCTGATCATCTCGAAGCATTGAAAGCAAAACGTATGGAATTAGAAGCTAGTCGAGAAACGATTGTTCGACGAATGCAACAATTAAATGCACAAATATCCGTTCGACGAAAAGAAGGTTAACAAAAAAAATGCCATATGTAACTTTGTTTTTATTTGTACTATAGAAAGAGATATATGGAAACAAAAATATCTTCTCGAAAAGAAGAAAACAACTGAATTAGAAGATAAAATTAAAGAAACAACGGTAAATTCTCTTGAAATTGAATATTTAAATTGATTGATTTTGTTTTTTTTGTTGAATTCCATAGAAAGATGAACCGGATTTGAGTTTTCAAATTGAACAAGCGAAAATCCGTTTGAACAATGCAGCTAAAGTATGAGAAAAACATACGTACTATCCAAATGATGAATACATTTGCTCTTTCTCTCTCTCTCTCTCTCAATCTCTAGCTTCGACAACAAGCAGAAACTGAATGTCGAACATTGAAACAAGAACTACATCAAATTCGTTTGAATATGAATAATTTAGAAAAGCCTTCATTAACGAAACAACCATCTTCATTACAATTACAAACAAAACCACAACAACCGAACATCCCGATTAACCTTGACATTACATTGCAATACTGATCTCGTCTTTTTCTATACTCACATTTCATTTCCTCTGGATACTGATTTTGTTTTTTTTTTCAAATAAAAATTAACGGCTGTGATACCAACTCGAAAAGAAATAATTAATTCAATCTGTTTGTTTATCTTCGTTGTATATGACAAACAATAAAACAAAGTAGCCTATCGATTAGTTGAAGCAATTTTCTATTTGATCCTCTTGCAAACATATACACATTTGTGTAATACGACACTCAAAGATAGCCGATTACTTATTGTTTCTTTATGCTTTTTTTTTGTTAAATATGAACTCTGTGTACGGATCATCCACAAGGTAAACGAAGAAGAAGAAGAAGAAGAATGCATGATTTATACATCTAGAAACGTTTAAAGAGTTAGCTTATGGTACATGTATAACATGGAGAACGAGAGAGATCTATAACGAACATTGAGGGTATGCGTGAGTGCGAATGCGGAAAAATAGAGATACAAATAGAAGGCGAACAAAACAAAGAAAAGAGATGAAAATGGATAAGAAACAAAAGAGAAGACAGATTATACAGCTATTGCAACCAGATCGATCACCTCAGATACTGACTAGAATAAAATAAAAAGAGAAAATTTGAAATTGATAAAGAAGAAAACGAAATAAATTATGTTTCTCGTTTAAGTCCATTCAAAAGAGGCATCGATGTTGGTTGTAAAAATGGATCAAAATACGGATGATGAGGATGAAAATGCGGTGGAGGTACTGGTGCTCCTATTGGATATCGATGATGAGACGAATGAAGAAACGATGTTTGAGGTGACGTGGATGACGATGACGAATCTTTTCTTGATCCTGTTCCTGTTGACATCATTGCCATTGGTACAGCTCCATTAGTCGATGATGATGAACCACTACCATTCGAATTCGGTGGTTGTTGATGCATTAATATACGAGATTTATTTTCTTCATCGGAATCTATTGATATACCACCGTGATGAGGCGAACGCATGTTTCGATTATTTTCATGATAGTTTATGCCTTCTGAATGGCCCATCATTGGCATGTCGCAATGATCGAGACCATCTCTCGAATCATCGATATTGTCCGTATCATCATCATCTTCACTCCATGGACCACCACCAACAGAATTCGGTCCTGCACAAGCTGCATCATCTTCGGTATAACGAAGACATTTCTTCTTTCGTCTACGATGATGAGAAGAATAATAATAAGTTTATTTTGAAGATCGAAATCTGATTTCTCAATGAGTATACATACTTGCAATGTTTACACCAATTCGATTGTTGATCAAGACCAAAACGAGCTCGACATTTCTTTTGATTGAGACAATCTAAATCAAAAGAAAATACGAATAAATCGAAATCAAATTAACTTGAATTGCATTACCTCCATTCTCTCCTGGATTTTTTTCTCGTTTTTTGCCTTTACTTCCACGTTTCTTTCTCGTTCCATAATTATCTCGAGCTGACCATCCCGGATGCATTTGCATATGTTTCATTCGTTCATCTCGAGCCATATCATAATATTTCTGTTGAACATTTCGATCAAGTTCATGCCACTGAAAAACAAAGTCAATCTTCTCGTATTTCCTCTTCCAGTAATCGAACCTTTCGGCCAAGAATTTGATTTATCGCTGCACTTTCTCTTAATGTACATTCTTGTACAACTTGTGCACGTTGTTCTCTCATGAACAGCATAAATGCATTCAATGGTTTTTTAATATGAGGTTTCTTCGGTTTATGATCGTCATGTGACATTGAAAATTTATGATGTTGTGGACTGTGATCCATCGATCTAATTTCGAATTCCCAAATAAAACAAAAATCAATCTCAAAAATCGCAAATCTACCTGTGTGTTGATGGTCGTTTTTGTACGGATGAATGATTACCATGATTGCCGCCTGCAGATGACGAATGACCAGTCGATGTATGTGCTGTTGGCGAACCTTGAGAAAGAACTGACGGAGAAAATGGATAGCCAGGTGGAAATACAAATGGAAACATAGGTGGACGCCTACGATGAAGAAAAATATTTATTAATTTATGAGGGAAATACACAAACCAATGCTGAGCATACAGAGATTGAAATGATGATGGAGATGACAATGGATACATTGGATTCGGCATACCTAAATATATTTTCACAAAGAATCGTAATTAAAATCGAACTTCGTCATAGTGGGTGGTATTCAAATAGAATCTAATTAAATAAATAGGAATATCTTTCATAGATGAATATACTGTTGATTCATTTGATAATGAAAACATTGCTAAATAATTGAATCATAACATTTTCAATGAAGATCAAAAGCACGGCCTATACATTCTTAAGCTATCATAACTTAAATATTCCTGTTCTCACATAAATACAATTCAGTAAACTAGAACCGAGTACTTTTCTTTGTATGAAATGCAGATCATCGTAATCTAATGATGACAGAGCAATGAGTGAAGTTATTTAAAAATCCAGTTTCTATTTGATTTTCTGGGTCTTTTGTGTTCGAATATCTTTTTTATGCATTGTATAAGTTTCATATTTATAATTAAATCAACATTGTCGTCGGTAAAATGGATGCTCTCGCACACATCACATTGAACATTCTCTTTTATTCTTTCGTTCTCATTCATTGTCTTGTATCTCGTTAACAAGATCATTTTCCACTTTGTTACACGTCGAACGACATGTATGCCGATTAGTATTGCATGAGCGATTGCGCGCATATATACGCTTGCTTGCCCACATTTGCCCACCTTTCTCTTGTATATTCAATAGTCAATTGCGATTGATCGATTTTCGGAGAAGACTCGATACGTGCGAACGATAACGAGAAATAGGAAAAAAAAGAAAGAAAGAAAGAAAGAAAGAAAGATTTATTTAATGAAGTACTAAATGTATTTCCTTTTCCTCCCTTCATTGCATCGCCCTCTCGGCTTTCTAGTTTATAGTGACGGACGATAGTTAGCTAGTAATTGATTCACATCTATTTTTGCCGAGTGTCACTGACGTGTGTATAGAAAAGGCATTTGTTTTAAAGCACAACGTCATCAAGAATTTATAATAAATGACTAACTTCTTTTTATTTCTCTCTCTTTCTCTCTTCTCGTCAACGTATCTAAGTATGTGAAGAGCTCGAGCGCGAACAACTTCACCTCATCATTAAACAATTAGAGAATATATATATATATATTTATTATTATGAATGAGAAAGAAGAAAGAATGAGATTTTCTTTCTTTTTTTCAAATAAAAGCTTGACTCTATTACCTGTATTGGCATCGATGCCTAAATTGGCACTCGAAATGTGTGCTGGCGGTGGTGACATAAATTTTGATAGTGAACCCAATGGTGCCATCTTATCCTGAAAATAATTCAATTAAAATAGTTAGAAAGCTTTTGTTTAAAGAAAATTTTAATGATATGTTTCTATTTTTCAACCAAAAATGATCGGTTTTGTTCATTCGTGCGTAATGAGCTCTTGATCTTGCTTTTCATATTTAGAACGGATATATTAAAAACATTCACTCGATTAATTCTCTAGCCCTCCTCCCTGTTTTTCCTCTCTGTCGTTCTTGTATTTATGATGTATATTTTCAACAAACATGACTGTTGAAATCACATTAAAGATCCATTCGATTGAATAACATCAAGAAACAATAGTTCATCGTCTTGATTTCAGACTAATCAGATCATTTCTAGCGTATAGACAGACAAGGTAAACTAGCCATGTTCCGGTCTTGTCTTGTTACAATGACGAATTAGCTTACAATCGTTTTGTTGCTCTTGCTTTCTCCTCTTTACACTAATCATCTACACTAGTAGAATGAAGACGAAGATGAAGAGCTGTGCAAATGTTAATTAGAAACAGTCAAGAGATAAATCTTGTCCGTCTGTCCCGCACGATCAATCTGAAGTGGAAGCAACTCTAACACATACAATCGTTTGCTAATGATTTTTTTTCTCAAAGATTATCATGAAGAGTTCGGAATGAGTATGAGAGCAAAAAAAACAGGCTGCTGAAGGAGAAATATTATTGATCGATCATATATATATATATATAATATTGAATTTGTGTGAGGGTGGAACTACACGCGATCATCCTATCTATCCGGACACCTGCTTTCGATCATCGAATACATGCTCAAATAATAATAGCTTTCCAGAAGAAAAACTTTTTAATCGATCAAATCAAAATCAACGAATATGAACTTACAAATGGTGGTGTTGCACCACCGGCAGCTGCTGCATGATAATATGGAGAGATAAAATAAGGAAAAAAACTGTGCAATTGATGTTCACTGTTCAATCGATCTGAAAATACACATAAAAATCGATCTATTGTTTCAAAGAAAATATTTACCAGCAAGACTAGTTGATGTTTGTTGTGGCGATGTCTTCAATAGAAATCACAGAATGAATAATATGTAGATTCTAATCGAATTCATCGATCTATCTATCTTACTTCTTCTTCTTTAATAACAGGTGAAAGTCGATCGCTACTTGCATCACCATCAATATCCACATCTTCTTCATGTTTCTCACATCCAAATACTTTGACTTCGTCGCTATCAGTTGTTGAACCACCACCTGGATCTGTTGTTGGCGTTGGTGCTTGAGATGGTGTTAATGATTTGTGTATATTGTCTGTTATTGTTGGTGTTGATGATGATGAGGATGATGTTGATGACATTTGTCGTTCAGGTGATTGAGATAGTTTAGTCAATGATGATTTGATTGAAAGATCAAGTGTTGTAGCCGATGATGATAAATCAGTTTTACCCGGCTAAAGAACAAAGCAGGCGGACTTTTTGATAAAAAAAAGTAAAAGGAGACCTATATACGACTTTAGTTGAACAAATGAACAAAGAGAGCGAAAGAGACCTAGGCAAGCAGCGGCATCGTTTTCTCTCTCTCTCTCTCTTCTTCTTCTCTCTTTTTCGCTCTCTTTCCTCGCTTTTCTCTATGTGTGTGTTTTTTCATAAAAAAATATAGAAACAGAAAGAAGAGAAGGGAAACGATTACACACAATGATTTAACAATACGAAAGGAAAAAAAAAGAGAAGATATAAATTATATAAAACTTACCATGGTTGTAGGTGGATAAATTAGATTTGTCGGCATAGTCACTTGGAGATTTTCACTTTCATTCAGTTGTTGTACTTATCTATGATTGTCAGATACGATAGCGCACAGGTACACAACACTAAGTAATAGAAATGAACAAAATGAGATTAAAATGAATGAGTATGAGTAGAGATCAATTATGCGCATCAACTTCTTTGTCGGTCGGTCTTTTTTTTTCTTGTCTTTTATGTAAAGTGAAAGGCTTTCTATTGTAGTCGGTTTAACTTCAAATAAGAAAAAAAAATATATATTGTTCCCACTTATTTTAACCGACATTTCATTTTTTAAAAGTCGAGAAAAACTAACGAAGCTCTACAATTATGTCTCATCTTGAGGAAATGCAATTGTATAGATTGACGAGAGTTTTCTGTCTTTATCTTTTGACGTTGTCTGTAATTCTCATTTGTTTTTGTCTAGGAAGAGGCTAACTTAAATAATGACCGATAGCGATGGTGTAATAGACATCGACTGCTCGTAAATCTTATTTTTCTGCTAGTGTGATGAACACCCATCGGGACATTAGTTTGTGATTGATCGAGTAAGTGAGGTGATGATGATCATAGTCATCGAGTTTTCCTTTTCTTTTTCTTCTACTTCTTCTTCTTCAATCTAAATCTATTATATATAGATATTTGTCGTGATTGTATTTTCTCTTTTTCACAGTCGACAAGAGAAGAATAAACTAAATCTATTTTTTTCATATATTTATATACAAAAGATGTTTCCTTCAGGAGAACAAAAAAGCTATCTACGAATCTGTTCAATTGAAATAAAACGAAGCGAAAATAATCTGATTATTTATCAATATAATACATATATACGTACGTACGCTGAAAGTGTAAATCGTTTTTTGTGCTCAATATATAAAATCGAATCTTCGAATAAGTGTGTGTGTGTGACACAAACGGGCGGAGTTCTGGACAACACAGCGGCGTGTTCACTTTGAACGGCAATCCGATGGCCTTCGCGTTGTATTACTGAAAGAAGGAGAAAGACAGACATAAAGCGAATAAGAGAAGAAGGAGAAAGAGAAGCGGCGGCCACCCATCAAAACTGACCAACGTGTATTTTCTCATTCTCTCTCTCTCTGGCGTACGCTGACCTTCAGCTTGCCTTTACTCTACAACATAGGGCGCTTGTGTTGATCCTGAGAACAAACAATACAACAGCGGCGAGGATGATTTGTTCGCTTTCACTACGTGTACCCTACCGTTGTTATTCGTACATTGGCCAGTAAACGAAAGAGAAATAAAAAAAAAAGAAAAGAAGAAGAGAAAATTTGTTCATCACATGTTCATTCATCTCTATTCCTTCAATATACATCGATGTATGTATGTGTATGTATATTCATCATACAGGAACACTATAAAGACAATATATGTCAAATACGAGAAGTGAACGAGAACGTGTGCATTCGAATAACAAGAGGATATGAACGATAGAAGAAAGAATATGAAACGATGAAAAATGACTACTAACAATACTTCTTTGTTGCTTGATGAGTGTTGGTCACTATCGTTGATCGCGTCGAAAAAGGGAGATATATACGTAGACATAAGGTGGGAAAACACATATAGAAAACGAAGTGTCAGGAAAAGGAAAGTAGAAATTGTTTTAGCTATAACGCTTCTAATAATAATAATAATGATAGAACTAATCAAGCGCAGTTCGTTTGTACATTCATTCATTCATCATCATCATCATTAATTCGATCTTTCAAACATTTTGATTAGGTGTCAACATATCTCAAACATTAACGAGAAAAATTATTTTTAAAAGAGCACATCATGTTCTAATCAGCTCATTATCATTGTGAACAAAGAAAAAGAAATAAAACAACAGTTCGTTCGTTCGTTCGTTCGTTTATTTTCAAATATCTGAAAATTGATCAGCTCTTTTTCTTTGTGAATACATATAAATGTTGAATTCAAATCATCATCACATTGTGCACTTACATTGCAAAGTCAAATAGGATTAATCACGATAAAATAAAAACAGAATACACTTTCATTTTGATAAACAAACATATTCGCTTTTTTTGTTCAGTTCAAACAGACTACTGTATTCATATTTCAATGCTTAGTCACTACATAGACCTGCCATCTATGCTTAAATGTGTTTTTTTTTTATGCTGATTGAGTTTCAACTGGTAGAACAAATAACGAGTGTCGTGTCGTTTGTTAGATTCTTTTTTCAAAGGAAACGTAATACAATCGGATAGAATAATAATCTATGCATAAAACAAGATCTACATCACCTTCATCTTCATCTTCATTATCGAAAACAACGAATAAATCTCGTTTTTATTTAATTATTTTATCAATCGTTATCTTTCTATTTATCTATTGGCGTTATTCTTCAAAATCATCATCGTCATCCAATGTCGGTCTCGCTGATCTTTCAAATTTACCAAAATCATCTTTATTTACCTATCTGAATATTTCATCTCAGTTACATGTCAGTGAAACTCAAGGTATATTATATGTTGCACCTCCTGATCAGCCAGCACATTTTGCTTCAATCAAAGGTCAAGCTGTGCGAGGCAATCATCGACATAAAGGCAGTGAAAATATTCTCACAGGCGAAGTTCTCATTCTTCTCGAAGGTGATTTTCAATTTCGTATTGGCGATGGTGATTCAAATCAATATGAAGATCATCAATATGATATATCAAAAATTGGTATTGTGGCTCTGAAATTTTCAGCTGATAAATGTCATGCATTAAAAAACATCGGCAAACAAACAAATTGGTTTGCTAGTTATTATATTAAAGCAAAAGAGTTCACAACACCGCCAGTTGATCGACAAGGTTGTAGTCGAATAAAATTAGTTTAACTTTTACGTGGTAAAATCGAATCGATCTCAACTCGTCCAAGTTGATAATCAACAGCTAATTCAATCTGCAATAAAACAAACTGATGAATTAAAAGAGAAAGAATAAAATATTTTACATGTAATTGTGATGAATCGAGTAAAGGTACTTGAGGAATATCATTTTGTTTGACAAGTAATGGAATTTCTGAATATTAGAAAAAAATATTTGACATTTTCTTTGAAATAATCGATTTATAACCTGTACAACCAAGAATAACTCCTTCGACTTGTTGTTCATCGAACAAACGTTGGATGACATTGACAAAATATTGTCTCGATTCGTCGATAAATCGGTTGTTTGTTAGTTCTTCGAGAATAGTTCGATGAATAAATTCGATTTCGTCTGCCTTTGGAAATTCAATAACGAAATCATGTTGAATTAGACGTTCAACGACACAACTATTTGGTACCATAGCAAACTTGGTTCCCAAAAATCCAAGCTAACAACAAACAACCGATCAGTCGATATCAAAACAAATAGTTTTCGTACTTTTTTCAACTTCTTTTGTTTAGCAGATACTGCAACTGCATCACCAATATGAATAAAAACAAGATCAGGATAGATTTCGGCTATTTTCGGTGCAGCGATATGACCTAGAAGAATAATTTGATTGTTTATCGATTGATTTTGATGGTACAGAAATTTACTAGTATTCGAACAGATAAGTAGAAAATCGATACCACTTTTAACTAATCGACCGACACCTTCGAGAAGAAATTCAACGGCCTCAGACCATTGACTTTTATCGAGTAATTCAACATAAGGAAAGACGTCCAATGAAACAATATGAATACGACTGCCATGACCTGGACAAGATTTACCGACAAGTTCATTCATTTGACTATAATACTTTATTAAAACAAAAGAAAATAATGTTTAATTTTTATGTACGTATAACCTACATCAAGAGTTGATACATAGGATACGCCTCCTAAAAGACCACATACACGTTGTTTTACTGTCGTATCCATTTTATCGTTTAACTAAACTAAATGAATATAATCTTATCATGTTTTTTTTACTTTGAAGTTATAAGATAGATATAAGAACTATTCGTCATAAGATGTCGTCAGTAAATACACAAAAATAATCGATGAATGTTCGAAAAATACTTTTTATATAGAATCTAGGTAAAAGCTAATTTAAAATAAATAGCTCTCTAAAAATAAATATGATCATGATATGCACTAGACCGACTAGATTGATTTTTAAAAAATTAATAACATTATGCGTAGCTTAGACACATCTGTGTTTGCATAAAAAGAAGTGCACTTATTTGTATTCTGCATTGTTTTTTTCGGTTGCTAATCTTATTTTTTTTTACAAACAAAAAAGACATTATTAAAATAATAATCTAATACATAAGGACGTCTGCAAACAATATATATATTTTTTCATCCATCAATCACAAAGTACATTTGAAACGAAATCTACAGATCAATGTCAAGTCTTTTGCTAACAGAAAAGCAAGAATTAACTTGTCCGATTACACTCGATATCTATCGAGATCCTGTTCTTGCTGGTGATGGTCATGTCTACGAACGAAAGGCGATTATTACATGGATTGAACAAAATGGAACGAGTCCTTTGACACGTGAACCTTTGAATGTCGGAGATCTTTGTACAGATGAATATCTTCGACAATTATGTCAATCCTATCGATCGAATAATCAAACAGATTCTTGTCAAACAAGTGCACTATCAACATCGCAGATCACTATCGATGATCAACAAGAACCATCAACAACAAAAACATGCAATAGTAAACGATTGTTAATTATTTTTATAGTCCTTAGTTTTATTATCTGTCCAATGATTATCGCAACCTCAATTGTTCTTTGTATTAGTAGATCAAACTCAATCTGTTCGCGTAGGACATTCATCGGACCGTGGTTTCTTTTTGTATATTTCAAATTTTCTAGGTTTCTCTATGACAACTAAATCTGCATCTTCAAATAGCAGCTATCCTTCAACACAATATATTCTTCCGAATGATTGTACACTATCAAATATAGTTCCATTGTTTACTTGGAAGAATGTTCAATCTTTTAACTATCAGCAATATCATGCAATTTATCAAGCTGTTTCAAATCGAACAGTTCTTACATTTGCCTTTCGACAAGATTCATCTTACTGGTGTCTCGATGACCTTTCATTCATCGAAATGTCGTCGAAAAAAAATCTTATTATGAATGGAGGTTTTGAACGTAATCCACCAAAAGAATTCTTTCGTTGTCTTTCAAATGGAAGTCAATCGACACATTCATTTCCAATTTCAATCGAATCTCATTCGGGTAGACAATCATATTGTGCAGGTAGTGTTCATCTACCTGATTATCTCAGTCAGAAAATTTCGACTAAAATCGATGATTTGTATGAAATTTCATTTTGGTTGGCAAATAATGGTGATGCACCGAATGCTGCTAAAGTGATCATAAGTTACTAATGTGAAAATCAATCATATTTTAAACAGTATTTGTGAACTGATCTTCTACTTCATATGTATGATTTTTTTGACATAAAACACATTATGAAAAAAAAAAGTTCTCATACATATGTAAATTTTCTCTTTTTTTTTATATTCAACGACGTAAAACAGATGTTTTACAAATAATTATACGATTTTCTAAGATTTCAATTTTCTCAATCGGTATTATATCAAAGTATTCAATATCGTGTCGACAGAATTTAGATAAATCCTATTTCGAGAACAAGGTTTTGTGATGATTTAGATCTTCCTTTCAATGAAGATTTTACTGATATTTGAAATCAACTTACTTGTCAATACAAATCCGCAGATTAACAGTCTCAAACAAATCGACTTTATCCGGCTTTCTTTCTTTTTTTCTTTCTTTTTTTTCTTCTTCTTCTTCTTTCATGCATCCGTTGATTTGGACAAAAAAAAGCAGCTAACCTTGTTCGGAGTTATGCATATAGCAAATATATACTCTTATGTCTAAAAAAGAAAGTTTATTTTAAAAGAAATGTTTATCGTTTCAGGGACATCTTGTAATAATTGCGTACTTTAACATTACATATGTGTTGACTAATATAAGAAGAGAAGAACAAGAAACGAAACGAATACATATATGTGAGATGATTTACAAATAAAATATCGTTTAATATAGTTTCAGATTTATTTTTTCGTTCGACATAAGAATCTCTCTCTCTCTCTGTCTTTCTGGGTCTTCAGGAGCATATTCATCTTGAATTACATGTTTGACAGATAGACATTAGATCCACTCTGTCAAAATAAATGTCGTGTGACAAATTTTTTTCTTCGTTGTCGATGTTGAAATGTTGATGAACTTATTTGATCTGGAAACAGCTGTTGTCTGTCAACTGTTCGTTATCATTCTATTGTTCGGCATGTTGTGCAATTGAATGTGTTAGAGCACGAATGGTCAAGAAAGAAAGAAAAAAGTAGGCGTCAACAGGTGCTTGATTGTTTCGTATGATGACATCATCTATTCTGACTGAACGTTTATCATCGAGTTTCTTTCGTCTTTTTTTTTGTCTCTCTTCATAGAAAAATCTAAGTATTCAGTGTAGTTGTTATTGTTGTCAACATCAACAAACATATTCACAAGACACAAAGAAAAAGAATTTTAATTCATTCATTCGTTCGATTTCTCTGAGTAAGCGTATTTTCATCTATTCAATAAGAAAGATACAATTAACGAATTTCGAAAACATCTGTACAAAATATACTTTTAGTTCGTAATGAAAAGAAGTCATTGGCGTGAATATTTTTTTCGTTTTTCCCTCGTTCTTTGTCTCGAATTAGATACAAAACGAAAGATATTTAGACAGAATAGACAAAAAAACCAAAAGAGAAAGAGAGAAAAATATATACTACGCACATGAGTGACGTTAGATAACAAGACAAATAAATACAAACGAAGAAGAGAATAGGTAAATCTCTTTTTCATTTATTTATTTTTCTTTTTGCATGACTTGTAACAATATCCATTGGATTAATTAGAAACTTTCAGTCTCTTATCTGCATGATGTTTTCGTCCATTAAAAAAAAGATATGCAGAACAAATGACAATATTCATCTTCTCTCTCTCTTTTTCTTTCTTTCTTTCTCTCTTTCCATCGTTTTTGCCTTGAATGACACTAAGAGCACCAAACGACGACCGTCATTATTCTTACCGCCTTCATATACACGCTCCGTTAGGTAACGTGAGCATACACACATAAACGAAATGTACATATGTGACTGTACAAAATAGACGCACATATATACATACACACAGTTTCTTCGTCTTCTTCTTCTTCATATACTGGTGTAGAACAAATAAAGAAGTGAGTTATAATAGTATTTACATCATCTTCTTGTTCTTCTATTTTTCTTCTTTATATTTAATCAATAATGTCCTTTCTTATCTTATTAGAATTGATAAAAAGCGAAAGAGAACAGAGTATTACGAGATAAAAAATCTTATAAGATATAAAATCAAATTCTCTAAACTGACAAAATGATGTATGCATGTTTTTTTCTCTTTTCTTTTCTTTTCTCATCATTTTTGACTAACTCAATTGTCTTCTTTCCTTTGCCGAGATGTTTACTCTTTGTTTAACTATTTTGCGATCACCTTCGTCTTCCGACAGTTCAATCAATTGAATTAGGTCTATACGAGTGTCTATATTTTGTAAAGCAACGAATACAATTGATTGTATTTTTATTGCTATACTTCTTTATCGTTCGGGCCGAACGAACGGCCAGACGGACGACGACGACGACGACCGAGCAGACAGACATCTATACATTCACAATTTTCTTTGCTTGATGCCCTTTTGTATGATGTTGATGGTGATGGTGGTGGTGGTGGTGGTGTCACGAAAAATAAGAACGAGACAAGGGAGAGAATTTCTTACTAATTCAACTCACAATTGTGTGTGTGTGTGGGAAAGAGAAACGAAAAGAATGAGGAGAAGAAAAAGAATTATTCTCACCCTCTCACATGATTATAGTTAAAATAACCATCACAACGATCATCAACATCGATGTATCGTCCTTAAGGAGAGATTTACATATATATGAAGTCTCTCCAAGGCTCATCTCAAATGGCAAAGATTTATAAAACATACACATGCGTATTTATCACTTGTTACAAATCATTTGAATAATTCTTGTTTTCTTTTCGTCTTCTTTTTATTCCATTTAGATGTAAATATTCATTAGTAAACATAACCTCATTAGATCAACCTATCGCTCGCTCTCTCGATATATAAAAACATAACATGAACTCCTCATCATTTAATTCAAATGACCAAGAACAATCAGTGAACAATCTTGTTAAAATTCATTCGTTATCACAATTATTAAAACGCGATCGTGAACAATTATTAACTCAATCTCGTTCAATAGCATATTACCATCCGAATATCGATCGAGAAACAGCTGAACAATTACTACGCGCGAAATATACTCGTTATAAACGCGATGGTTTATTTCTCTTACGTGATTGTACGACTTCGGCCCATGATTTTAGTTTATCTCTTGTTTATGGTGACAAATGTTATCATTATAAAATACAACTTATCTATGACATCTATTTTTCTATTGGTAATTACGAATAAATATTTTAATTACCAATTACAAATTAAACAAATTAATTATTTTGTTTTTTTAGATTCAGGCCCGCAAATAGCCGGTATAGAAAGTCTCATTAGTTATTATCAACAACGTGCCGATGGCCTTGCTTGTATACTATCCAGTGATTTCGTTCAAGGTCAACCGCCGCCGATTGCTGCTCGTCGTTTAGGTTGTACAAATACATTACATCGAGCATGTAAACAAGGCAATTTAGATATTGTAAAGAAGATTCTCGCACCTGAATCACTACTCACTCGACCTGATGTCAATGGAAAAGATTCCTATGGATCGACTTCACTTCATGAAGCAAGTTTCTTCGGACACGATGATATCGTTCGTTTGTTACTCAAAGCAGGCGCACACGTACTCGCACGTGATACGAGTGGAGCGACTGCTTTGCATAAAGTAAAATTCACGTGATGATTGATTTAGTTTTTAATGTTTTGGTTTTGATAGGCAGCAGCAGGTAATCGACCATCGACATTACTGATTCTTATTGACGAAGGTTCAGCTGATTATGAAGAACGTAATTATACGAATCATTGGGTGCCTTTGCACGAAGCAGCTTTTCATAATTCAACGGCTTGCGTTCAAGTTTTGCTCGATTGCGGCGCACCACTTCGTCCACGTACTGATCAAGGCAAAACGCCGCTTGAATTAGCCGAGGAAGTCAAATCTGAAGAATCAATTGTTCTACTACGAGAATATCGAATACCGGCGGCACAATCACGTCGAGTCGATTGGCTGCACGATCAAACATCGTTCGATCGAGTTGCTGCGAAACAACTGATTGAATCGGCGAAAAACGGACCACGAAATGGCACATTCGTTGTTCGTCGAAGTTCGAAAAATCCGAAGAATTATGCACTGACATTGTTCAATGATAATGAGTTTTTTAATTACGAAATTATTCGTCTTAACGATACAACATTTTACATTGATGATGGGCCATTTTTCGATTCACTCGAACATTTAATCGATCATTATTGTCGAATACCTGATGGTCTACCGACAACATTAACTTGTTCGATCAATCGTCTCGGACAAACAATGAACATTCGTTTACAATCTGCTTCATCGCCAGCGAATAAAAACAAAGTCAAAGGTAGAATTCGTCTCATCGAAATCGTCATTCGATAACTTTGAATTATTGTTTTTCAGATTCATTAGCATCAACTAAACAACCATTGAGTAAACTACCGAGTGTCGATGAAAGTACGCCAGTTATTCTTCGAAGTACACAATCGATCAATTTAACTCGTCGTCCAACACTTTCATCGACACTAAGTGGTTCCGTCACATCACTCAATTCATCTTCATCTCGTTCTCGTGCTTCATCAACCCAAGACGATCCTCTATCCACATCATCCTCAAGCGCCTCTCTTTCAAGTAATAGTCCATCTCAACATCAACCTTCCACGTCCATCAACGACTCAAATGCTCCAACAAACACAGTTCCATTCGTTGATCGACGAAAATCAGTCGGTGGTAAAATCAAACCTTTCGTTCCTGACACAGTTAATGATACCACCAATGAACGACGTCCGACAGCCCGTTCGGCAAATGGTCGAAATGCATCGATAGTTAAACGTACTTCGGCTCCTGTTGTAACCGTACAAAAACGAAAATCTCTGCAATTAACTTTGATTTCTCCCGATCAGATTAAACAAACAGCGAAATTAGGCGAAGGTGAATTCGGCGAAGTTTACGAAGGTTTCTACCGAGAAGATTTAAATAATCCAACAGGCATACCTGTCGCAATAAAAATCCTCAAAGATTATTCTTATTCAGCTAAACAAGATTTCCTACGTGAAGCCGAACATATGGCAACGCTAAATCATCATTGTATATGTACATTGTATGGAATTGTTGATTCCGATGATAATAGTATGATGATGGTCATTGAATTGCTTCTGCTCGGATCGATGTTAGATCATTTATGGAAACATAAGAATTCAATTGGAGAGAATCGATTGAAATTGTGGGCGTCGCAAATAGCCGATGGAATGGCGTATATGGAACGAAAAGGAATTGTTCATCGGTAATGACGAAAAACAAAAACGTTGAATTGAATGATAAACGAAATTAATATTTGTTTTCACAGAGATCTAGCAGCGAGAAATATATTGATGCAATCAACTGATCAAGTTAAAATTAGGTTTGTTGAAATTGAAAATATTCATTTAAAAAATGTGTCTGTTTATTCTAGTGATTTTGGTTTATCGAGACGCATTGATGCCGATGTTTATATGCAAAAATCTGATAGCAAAATACCTGTTAAATGGTAATTACATTTACTATTTTCCAATTATTTCATTTTCTCTTTGATTTATCAATATAGGTATGCACCCGAAGCCATCAGCATCGGTAAATTTACGACTAAATCCGATGTATGGTCATTCGGAATTACTCTCTGGGAAATGTTTTCGTATGCTGCTACGCCATACGGTTTGTTTGAACAGAAATCTTGTTTATTCGGACGAATTTTTGAACTTTGAATATTTCAGGTGATATGAGTGGTACAGATGTGTATTATTATTTACAACATGGCAAACGTCTTGACCGTCCATCACGTTGTCCATCGTCGATCTATCAAATCATGCTTAAATGTTGGGAATGGGAAGAAAAACGACGTCCAACATTTTCTCAACTTCTTCAATATTTAAAAACCGATTCGGATACAACGAAAAATATTCCAATAACGACTCTATCGAGAAAACGATCTCTACGACCGGCATTAAGTTCGTCAACATTAATCGATGAAAATATTCGTGATAATGAACAAGATGAAATCAATCAGAAAAATGTTAGTGAAAACAAAGATGAACAGTACAAATCCAATGGTCATGTGTCGAAAACGATTATACATTTTCAACATTCATTGAACAAAGAACGAACAAATTCCTAGATGAGATACAAGACTAAAATAGACTCATCTTGTTTTGCATTCCAATTGTGCCAGAAACCGGTTTTTTACCTGTGAACAATTCCATTGTTGGATTTTTCGTTTTTTTTGTACAGTTAAAATAAAATATTAATAATTAGGAGGAAGAGAAAACAAAAACTAAGATAAATCTTTGACAATCTTAATTTTTTCCTCGACTGTAAGGAGGGTCATATTAACAAAAGTTTGTTTACAATGGGTTCAGAAGAACATCATTTTTAGAAAAATAGCGATACTTCCTAAAGCGTGATTACGTCAAACCACACATGATGATTTCGAATCTATTGTTGTATTTAGAAAACTATAAAGTTTTTCTTCTCTGATGTCTATAAACATTTAAACCTAGCTATTCGATACGTATCTACGCTTGAACAGAAAAAATGTGGTAGCTCGCGTCAGAAATGGCAGACCGTAGCGACAACAACAATCGACGCGGCGCTGTCTACAGTATTTTATATAATTCTTCAAGTTCTATAAGTAGTATTTCTCTTTAAAGCTACGATGCAAACACAATCATGCTTCAAGAAAATATTCTTCATCTGATGCAACAATAACTAATCAAAATATAATGTTACACGTGAAACTTAAGATGACAGTATTGTCAGTGTCTAAGATGAATAGAGAAAATGATTGATTAAGATGAAGGAACTGCATAATTATTTATCTCACTCGATTTCTTTGTAATGCTTGATCAATTGCTCGTGCATCTTCAGCGCCGATCTGATTCAAT
>Ga0209930_1001016_pt1 | contig 50754 bp, 43 predicted proteins | sample ThiBiot_500_biof_2_FD_183948 | JGI IMG/M metagenome (GOLD analysis project Ga0209930, IMG submission 183948) | Wastewater bioreactor microbial communities from Cape Town, South Africa - Thiocy_cont_500_biof (SPAdes) | ecosystem: Engineered > Bioreactor > Thiocyanate-remediating >...
CAGATATCGGCGGTCTTCGAACCCGCATCCTGCTCCTTCAGCATCCCGATGATCTGCTCTTCCGAAAAACGTGAGGGCTTCATCCGTCGTCTCCTTCGCGACAGACTCTACCCATTCATGGAGGAAGATCAGGGTCTCAGGTCAGCTCAGATTGTCTAACGTCGCAGCGGCTCCAAGTCTGCGATCGAGATCGAGAATCTCTTGGCGTCGCGGCCTGCCGACTGGCGCACCTGGGACGGGCGAGCAATTCTCGTGCTCTGCGAACTCCGATGACACCAACTCGAACAGGCGCAGCCAATCTCCGTTACCGGCGCCCCCTTTGAGATCCTCACCTCGGATTAAACCGACAGCCTCGACAGCCGTCGCCCAAGTGTGTTGAAGTTGCGTTCTAACCTGCACTTCGATCCGGCGCCCCGAGAAGTGCTCTACCTCCCCGCTGCCGGTGAATTTGAGCTTGAGGTGATGGCTGCGGTAACCGCCTGGCTTCGGTTCTGCGATGTAGTTGTTCTGGTCAAAGATTATGTGGCGGCAACTGTCACCGTAGGCGTTCACGAGTCGTTGCACGTCCTCCATCCGCGGCAGGATTGCTCGGCAACCACCCAGGTCTTGAATCGCTTCCAGTCCGATATTGATTTTCCGGAGCTTCTTCCGGATGGACGTCATGCGCTTTAGTCGGGCTGCGCTGATTCCAGAGGTCTGTTTGAGACCGAGCTTCCTGACCTTCGCGATTAACTCAGCGTGTATGCGGCGCATCGGCGCCGCATGTGAGTCGGGCCAACTATTCGCGACAGCAAAGGCATGACGAATTTCGTCCTGTGTTTCAGTATTCCAGACAAGATCACCGGCGAGTTTTCTGCCTGCTCGGCCGACATCCTTCTTGCTGTAGACGAAAAGTGGATAGGCGACCATGAGAGGTTCACTGAGAAACAGACAGGGGCGGACGCTCATTATTTAGGCTGCCCCTGCGTCGCCCGGCAACATGCTGTCGCAAATGTCCACAGGCACAAATTATCGCGAGAAGCGTATCCTTTCTTCGACTACCCGGAGGCTGATGCTCCGAATGTCAGCCAAGGGCCGATTGTGTTGAAGAAGTGGGCGTTGCTACGAGACTGAAGTCCTGATTCAGTTGTCCTTGGGAGGGGCGGCCGATGATGGGCGAACGAACAGTGGCGCAGGAGGCGCTGTTCTACGAGTTCAGCCTGGAGCGGCATGTCCCGCCTCAGCACCTGCTGCGCGCGATCGACCGCTTCGTCGACCTGTCCGGCGTCCGCGCGCATCTGCGTCCGTTCTACAGCGACACCGGCCGCCCCTCGATCGATCCGGAGCTGATGATCCGGATGCTGATCGTCGGCTACTGCTTCGGCATCCGCTCCGAGCGCAGGCTCTGCGACGAGGTCCATCTGAACCTCGCCTATCGGTGGTTTTGCCGGCTCGGGCTCGATGGTGATGTGCCCGATCACTCAACCTTCTCGAAGAACCGGCACGGCCGCTTCCGCGACAGCGATCTGCTGCGCGAAGTGTTCGAGACGACGGTTCGGCGCTGCATGGCGGAAGGGCTGGTCGGCGGCGAGGGCTTCGCGGTCGACGCCAGCCTGATCAAGGCAGACGCCAACCGTCAAGACGGCGTGCCCGGCAAGGACGGTTTGCCTCCCGAGGTCTCGCACCATGCCGTGCGCGAGTATCTCGCCGTGTTGGACGATGCCGCCTTCGGCGCGGCGACCCCGGTCGTGCCGAAGTTCATCTCGCCGGCCGCCCCGGCAGCGCGCTGGACCGCGGCCCATGGCGGGCAGGCCTTCTTCGCTTATGCGACCAACTATCTGATCGACCTGAAGCATGCCGTCATCATGGACGTGGAGGCGACCACGGCCGTGCGCCAGGCCGAGGTCGGGGCTGCGCGAACCATGGTCGAGCGGACGCAGGACCGCTTCGGCACCTGGCCCGAGAAACTGGTGGCGGATGCCGGCTACGGCTCGGCCGAGAACCTCGCCTGGCTGGTGCATGAGCGCGGGATCGAGCCGCATATCCCGGTCTTCGACAGATCGCAGCGCCGTGACGGCTCCTTCAGCCGCTCTGACTTCGCTTACGACCATGAGGGCGATCTTTACATCTGCCCGGGCGGCAAGGAGCTTCGACAGTTCCGTCGCGCCTTCGCGGTGCCGCGTGACGGCGTCGATCGCGAGGGCCTCATGCGCTACCGGGCCATGAAGCGTGACTGCGACGCCTGCTCCTTGAAGCCGCGGTGCTGTCCGAAAGACCCAGCCCGCAAGGTCCTCCGCTCCATCCATGAAGGCGCCCGCGACATGGCGCGTGACATCGCCGCCACCGATGCCTACGCAACCTCACGACGCGAGCGGAAGAAGGTCGAAATGCTCTTCGCCCATCTGAAACGCATCCTCAAACTCGATCGTTTGCGGCTGCGAGGACCTTGTGGCGCACGCGACGAGTTCCTCCTCGCAGCCACCGCCCAGAACCTCAGGAAAATGGCAAAGCTGATGCCGATGGGAGCGCCGCCCCAGCCGGCATGAGGGGCGAGCGCCCTCTCACCGATCACCCTGCCTTCGTCGATAGCCGACCCGGCGCCCACTTCTTCAACACAATCGGCCGCGAGCGAACGTGATATTTGCTCACGGAGCCTTCTTTCCATCCTTGTCGAACTGCTTGAGGAAAGCGGTCAGGTCTTTGATCTCCTGATCATTCTTTATCCCGGCGAACACCATCTTGGTTCCTGGAATCCTGGCCTTCGGATCCTTGATGTAGACGGCGAATGTCGCCTCGTCCCAGGTGATGCCCGAGTTCTTGTTGGCGCTCGAATAGCTGTAGCCCTCGACTGATCCGGAATGCCGGCCGAACAACCCGTTGAGTTCTGGCCCGACGCCGTTCTTCGCGGTTTCACCTATCTGGTGGCAGGCACGGCATTTGTTCCAGGAGCGCTCGCCCGCCGAAATGTCCTGGGCAAAGGCAACGGACGGCGAAGCTGCGAGCAAGGCAAGCACAGGCCAGAGGCGATTCATGGTCGATGGATCTCCGATGATGAAAGGGTCAGATGGCGAAAGCGCCACGAAGCGGATGAAACAGGATCACGTCTCCGGGACGAACGCCGCCGTTCTCCGCAGCGATCTCGGCCAAACCGTCGGCTTCAGCGAGGGGTTGCAACCGGGCAGAGCCGCCCCGGCCAAAGATTTCGACGCCAAGGCCCTCGGGACCGTCGACGAGTTTGACCGGAACGAACTCAGTTCGGCCTGCGCGGCGAGCAAAGGCTGACTTGCTCGGTAAGGGAAAGCCGAGCCGCCGTGGAAGCTCCCGCCCCTCAAGGGAGCAAGTCATCGTTCGGCCCAGCAGCAGCCAGCAGACTAGGCTCGAAACCGGATTTCCGGGCAGGCCCAGGTACGCCGCGGTACGGATGCGACCGACGACGGCGGGCTTGCCGGGCTTCAAGGCGATCTTGAGGGTTTCGCCGCTGCCTCCTGCCCGCTCCAGCGCTTCAAGTGCATGGTCCTCCTCGCCGAGGGAGGCGCCCCCGCTGGTGATTACGAGGTCGGCTCGCTCGGCCGCACACTGAAGTCGATCGGCGATCATTTCAGGGCGGTCAGGAACCCAGCCACCGTCGATTGGCACCAGGCCTGATTGCTCGATCAAGGCGAGCAGCATTGGCCGGTTGGAATCATAGATCGCGCTGGGTTCGAGTGCGTCAGCGGCCTGTCGGAGCTCGTCTCCCGTCGAGATCACGGCCACACGCGGCCGTGCGCGTACCTTGAAGGTGCCGATGCCCTGCGCGGCGGCAAGGGCGACATGGCGGGCATCGAGACGCTCGCCCACTTGGAGAAGGGTCTCAAGCGGTTGAACGTCCTCGCCCTTGATCCGGATATTGTCTCCCGCCCGGATCGGGCGACGCAGGACGATGACATCGCCATCGCGATCGACATGCTCTTGCATGACGACGGCGTCGGCCCCCTCGGGAATCGGGGCTCCGGTGAATAGCCGGGTCGCTTGGCCACGAGCGATCTTGCCCCCGCGACTGCCAGCGGGAACACGACCGACGACCTGAATGCGGGCTCCGACCGCAATCCCGTCACGCGCCACCACGGCATAACCGTCCATGGCGGACTGGGTGAAGGGCGGAGTCGCGACCAACGCCACAACGGGCTCGGCAAGCGTACGGCCCGTCGCCTGCGCGACCGGGACAATGTCGGCCTCGATCAACGGCGCGGCATAGGCCGATGCGCGAGCGCATGCTTCCGGGATCGAGAGAGTGACGGAAGCATGATCGACGGCTGGAGCCGCGAGCAATGCTTCCGCCGCAACAGGAGCGGTCATGGGCAACCTGCGAGCTGGAAGCGACGGGAAATGAGCGGGTCGCGCATGCGTCCGACCCGCTCATCGTGACGACGTCAGACCGCGTATTCGCGGCTCTTGAAGGACAGATGCCTGGTATTCTCCGGCGCGCTCGCGATCTTCCGGATGTTGCCCCAGGTCTGCTTGTAGTTCGGGATCACGAACTCATTGACGCCTGGCGAGACGACATTGCCTTGGACGCCAGTGGGAAACGCGAACAGCATGAAGGCCTGCTTTCGCTTCGCCGAAGGCGTCGGATAGGCCATGGCCTGCGTCGAGCCATTGTCATTGTAGACCTCGACGAGATCCCCGTCCTTGAGACCGAGCTCGGTCATGTCGGCTGGGTTCAGCTCGATGAAGGGATACGGCTGGGCGTCCATGACGAAGTCGTTCTTCTGGTCGAGATAGGCGCTCTGCCAGATCAGGTTGGCCCGCCCATTGTTTATCAGGAACGGGAATTTGTCCTTCTCGGCCTGCTTGCCGGCAGCCTGGAGACCACGCCACTGCGTCTCCATGAAGGTCGCCTTGCCGTCTTTGCCGCCGAATTTACCGTCAGCGAAAAGCCGCTTCGTGCCAATGATCTTGCCGTCCGCGAAGCCGGTCGCCGGCTCCTGGAAGCCATTCGTGCCCATCGCCTTCAGGCGAGCATAGGTGACGTGCTCTCCGCCCTTCTCATGGGCATGATAGCCGTCCATGAAAGCGTCTTCCTCGGTTTTCCAATCGAAGCCTTTGAAGTTGTCGGCGACCTGGGCCATGCCGATCTCCCGGAAGACGCGCTCCATGTTGTTGGCGATGCGGGCCGCGATCAGACAATCGGGCATCGCCTGTCCAGGCGGGTCCATGTAGCGCTCGACGAGGCGCATACGACGCTCGCCATTCATGGAGGTCAGGTTCATTTCGCCGGAGGTCGCGGCCGGGAGCCAGACATGCGACGCCTGCCCGATCTGGCTCGGTATGATGTCCATATCGACCGAGAACAGGCCGCCCTTCTTGATCGCCTCGACGATGGCGTTGACCAGCGCCGTACGGTCACCGAACGGGACCGAGTCCATGGCCTCCTTCACCAGGTCAGTGCGCTTCTTGTAGGTTCTCTTGAACTGGTAGGCATTGAGCGTCGTCTTGTAGTGGTCGCACCCCCAGATGTGGTGAACGCCCCCCTTGCCCTCGATCAGGAGCTTGTCGACGTATGCCGCCGGGCGACCGACATGGGCATCGGACGGACGCGAGTAGCCTTCCTGGTGGCCGCCCAGACGCACGCAGCCACCTCCCGGCCGACCGATGTTGCCGGTGGCGAGAGCGACATTCACGAGCGCGCCGTTGGTGCGGTAGTTGTCATTGCCCCAGATCAGGCCCTTCTCGTAGGCGAACATGGTGCGGCGACGCGCATTGCCTTCCTTTGGCGACGCGATCCATTCCGCCGACTGGCGGATCTGGTCGACGGTAAGACCGGTCAGAGCGGCAGCTTGCTCCAAGGTCGTCTTGTTGGCCGCGACCATCTTGTCGAAGCCGTTGGTCGAGGCGGCAATCAGTGCCCGGTCGAGCCAACCCTTCTCGGCGATGTACGTCATCCAGGCATTGAACAGCGCAAGATCGCTGCCCGAGTTGATGGCCAGGTGCATCACCCGGTCCTTGCCGGCCTCCACCTCGCAGGCGTTGACCGTGACGGTGCGCCGCGGATCGATGATAACGATCCGCGCAGGGGGATGAGCCTCATTCGGAAGCTCGGCGCGCTTCTTGTCCATCGACGTGCCACGCAGGTTCGGCACCCAATGGTTCAGGAAATAGTTGGTTTGGGTCTCCAGCGGATTGGCGCCCACCACGACGATCGTGTCGGCGAGCTCCGCATCCTCGTAGCAGTTGTTGAGCTCGCCGATGCCCATGTCGCGCGTGGCGTGGACCTCGGAATTGTAGGCGGGCCGGTTGTGGATCCGGATATTCTTCACCTTCATGGCGCCGAAATAGAGCTTGCCGGTGCCCCAGGTGTTCTCGTAGCCGCCCCCGGCGCCGCCATGGTCGAAAGCGGAGACGAAAAGCCCGTCCTCGCCCTGATCCTTGACGATCTGGCACGTGACCCGGGCCACGAGATCGAGCGCATCATCCCAGGACGTCGGCGACATCGCGCCGTAGCGCCAGACCATCGGGTGCGTGAGGCGCTGCTGCTGTGTCGAACGCGCCTCCGAGAATGAAGTCTCCGCCATGCGGGCGCCGCGAACCGAGCCGAGGCCCGAATTCACCACGCAGTTCTTGTCCGGCATGATGACCAAGTGGACGTCCTTACCGTCCTGCTTGACGATGTTGTACATCGACGGCGAATACCAGGCGCTGCTGTCGGCCCCTTGCTGCTGGGCAAGGTCGACCTTGAACTTGTTCTGACTCGGATCCGTGCCGCCCTGCCGATTGATGTCCCAGGTGTAGGCCTTGTAGCCGCATCCGACGATGCAGAAATGGCAGGTGACGTTGTGCTCCTTGGCGTCCGCGGGGACGATGGGGAGGCGATCGATCTGACGCTTATAGGTCATGGCCTTCTCCCTCAGAGCACGTTGGACAGGCGGCCGTAGAGCAGCTCGTCGAGCCCCTCAGCCACGATGTCGCCATTGGCTTCGACCCGCAGCGCATATTGCGGCAGGTTCTGGGTCGACTGCCCCCAAACCTGCTGGCCGCCAGCCTCGCAATCGAAGCGGGAGTAATGCCCGGGGCAGTTCAGCGTCTTGTCGGTCGCGTTGAACGCGAGCGGAAAGCCCTTGTGCGGGCAGACGGTCGAGAAGCCGACGATATCGCCGTCAGGGCCGACGCCTCCCGGAACGCGCTTGCCGAGCTTGATCAGCACGCCCGGCGCATCATCATCGGGATAGGCAACATCCTTCGGCTCGTTGACCTTGAGCTCTGCGACAGTTCCGAGCTTGTTGGCGGGATACTCGACCAGCGCGGCAGCGGGTTTTGCCTGAGCCGGCGCGGAAACGATCGTCGTCGCAGCGGCGCCTGCCGCGGCGAACCCCGCTCCTGACAGGAACCGGCGGCGGCCGAGATCGACCATCAGATCGCACTTCTTCATTGAGGTTCCTCCAGCCAGCTTCTCGTGAGCGGTAGGAGGTGATTGCAGGCCCCGTGCCAGGGCTCAGAAGGCCGAAGTCCTTAACAAAAACAGTGGCCTAAGGATCATGGTCGATCTGAGCATGTTCGAATTCTCGAACATGCTGCGGTTGCGAAAGTAAGGAAATCCAGACCCTGCAATCAGCGCGAAGAGTTCGTCGGCTGCTCGCCGTCGTCGCGACCGAAAGAAATCTCGAAATCCCGCCATTTGAGCCGCCGCAGGCGCATGGCAAGCACGAGCCCGAGGACCCCGATCAAGCTCAACACGGTCGGAGTGGCGACAATCGCAGTGAGGGCATCCATGCTTGGCATCGCGCTTCTCACTCGTCCAGGTCCGTGGTCTCAACGACCAGATGCGGGCGATCGAGTTTCGCCAGGATCGCTTCGGCCGCCTTCTTCGTGTCGAAAACAATTGTAACCGGCCCACCGGGCTGAAGCGTTCCCCGCTCTCGCTCATACTCATCGAGACTGTCCGTCCGACAGACCCCGGCGCTATCGACGATCACATAGCGGCCGATCCTGTGGCGGGGATCAGTCGTCCCGACCGCATAATTGGCGAAGCCGAGCATCGGCAACATGGCCATGCTCGCCGCCGTTTCCGCGTTGCGGAAGCCGTCGCTACCGAGCGGCGTGGCGGCGACCCGAAGTCCGATCCCCGCATCCGAAAAGGACTTGAGCGCGAGCATATGGCTCAGGTCTTCGAATGTGTACCTGCTGTGCTTTCCATCGTCCCGCGAGGCCAAATAGCCGCGTCGCTTCCAATCACGCTGCAACTCGACCGAAACGCCGGTCGCACGCGCCGCTTCACCAGGCGTGTACTCGGTCGAGATATATCGGACCGTCCGGCGTCGAGAGCTCATGCATTGCAATCCGTGAGATGCCCCACGAATACCGCAAAGACAAAACCGTGTCAAAGACCACGGTTTATCTGCAGTCTCAATCTCTCGCGGATCCCAGGCCGTACCGTCTCATCTTTTCCCAAAGTGTGGTCCGGGAGACCCCAAGTGCCTTCGCGGTAGCAAGCACTGCTCCATCGTTTTCAGAGAGAACACGGGCAATATGGCGCCGCTCGGCTTCGTCGCGAATGCCCTCCAACCCCTCCCGCTGAGACGGTTTGAAGGCAGTTTCGAGATCAGGAAACAGATCACCCGGCATCAGCAACGGTCCGTCGCTCAGAGCAACCGCACGTTCCACCCGGTTGCGGAGCTCGCGCACATTGCCAGGCCAACTATGGGCGAGCGCAGCTTCCAGGGTCAGCGCGCTGGCACCTTGAACGCGCTCTCCCATCTCGCTCGCGAATTCCGCCACGAAGCGATTGATCAGCCAGATCACGTCTTCATTTCGATCGCGCAGCGGTGGAACGGGAACATGCACGACATTGATGCGATAGAGGAGGTCTTCGCGGAATGTCCCTTCCCTCACCTTCCGATGCAGGTCTGCATTGGTGGCACAAACTACTCTTGCCCTGAACGGAACGATCTGCTCGCCACCCACCCGGCTGAAATTGCGATCCTCCAGAAGCCGCAGGAGCTTTGCCTGAAGCTTCGGCGCGAGATCGCCGATCTCGTCGAGAAACAGGGTTCCCGCACCAGCCCGCTCAGCGTAGCCAAGATGGCGGGCGTGAGCGCCCGAGAAAGAGCCCTTCTCATGCCCGAAGAGCTCGCTCTCCATGAGGTCCGACGGAATAGCGGCGCAGTTCACGGCCATGAACGGCCCGGCTGTCCCACGGGACGCATGTAGCAACCGGGCGCAAACCTCCTTGCCGCACCCGGTCTCACCCGTGAGCAGGACCGGAGCGCTGACCCTGGCCAGTCGCATGAGAGTGCTTTCGAGCGCGCGCATTGCAGGCGATACGCCGAGAAGCCCCTCGCCCTCCGGCTCAGCCGGATCAACCAAGGTCTCCAAGCGCTCAAGGAATACCGACATCTCGAAGGGCTTTGTGACGTAATCCGCCGCGCCACACCGCATCAACCGCACCGCCTGATCAATCTCTCCGAAGGCCGTCATAAACAGGAATGGGGGAGCTCGTTCGGACTTCACGGTCTCAAGGAAGATCTCCTCGCCATTGCCGTCTGGCAGCTTGAGATCGCAGATCACCGCCTGCGGCCGGCGCTTCGAGAGTCCCTGCACAGCCTCCGCTTTGGTCTTCCACCAGGTGACATCGGCACCTTCAATGGCGAGCCTCTGGACAAGAGATTCCCCCATGATCGGATCGTCCTCGATCAAGCCGATGGCGCAACGTTCAAGCGACATCGCGAAGCTCCTCTTTTGCGCGCAGGGGGATTGTCATGCGGATCAAGGCACCTCCAAGCGGTGACCTGGCGATCACCACCTGACCTCCCATCTCCTCGAGGAGACGACGCGTGACCCATAATCCGAGCCCCGCCCCTTCACCGAACGGAACTGGGCTGCTGGTCTCACCGGCAAGAACGGCATAGGCATCGGGGCTGAAGCCGGGCCCCTGATCGTGGACTTCCAGCAGCAAATGATCGCCTTCTATCGCGCAGATTACTGAAAGCTGGCCGCCAGGTGGGCTTACACCGATCGCATTGAGCAACAGGTTCAACGCGATTTGACGGAACGCAGTCGCCTCGATTGGCAACTCGCCCTGGATCGTGTTTTGCCAATCCAGTGTCAATGTGCGCCGGGCAATCTCTGGCCGAACGAGCAATCGCAGATCATCGAGGTCATTTGCGGCCAGATGGCGTGGATCGCGATCGGCACGATATGCCGCCAGCGTCGAGCGGACGACGTCCCGGATTCCCTTGAGGCCGCGTTCAATCAAATCGAGCGAGATCGATCGAACCTTCGGCTTGTCGCCATGGCGCTTCAACGTGTCGATCGCGTTGAACAGGCCGCCGAGAGGGTTGTTGATCTCATGGGCCATGCCGGAGGCCAGGCGTCCGAGACTGGCCAGCCGCTCCTCATTCGCCAGCTCTTTGGCAATCGCCTCGCGCTCGTTGACTGCACGCGCCATCGCGTTGAAGCGGATGAACAGGCGTCTGAACTCGCGGGTCGACGCGACGATTTCGTCTTTAGGAATCGGCTGTACCGGCCCCGAGACGCTGAGATCGAGGTGCCTCGATAGGGTGCCAAGCGGCCCGAGCATGCGCCTGATGATCCAGTAGCCTAAGGCGGCCAGCAGCAAGGCGATTGCAGCGTTTGTGGCGACCAGGGTTCGGAGGACCTCGCCGCGCTCGCGCAGCAGGTGGGAGATATCATAGTCAACATAGATCTCGCCGATGCGGCGATCCTGGTAGAGCAAAGGCCTCCGCGCGAAAGCGCGCCCCTTGCCAGTGTCGACGAAAAGCAGCGCGTCGCCATCGAATGCACGATCTCGTTCAGATTGCCGACTGAGCACAGGCGCTTGCCGGGGATCGCTTGCGGCAAGCGTTTCTCCCTTGCTGTCGACGACCACGATGCTCGCGCGGCCGAAGCCACCTTCGAGCGTCGCTCCCCTCTCGATAATGTCGAAGATCTCCCAGATATCCTCCCGCAAGACATGCGGGATGACTGCCGAGGCCAGGCCGTTGAGGTAGATCGTCGACATCGCCGCGAGCTGTCGCTCCTGAGTCTCGCGCAGTCGCGTCAGCACGACATTGGTTAGTACGATACTGACCACCACCATGAAAACTGCGACGAGAACAGGCGCCTTGAAAGCCAGCGGCCAGCGCCGCGGATCAAGCGAAGCTCGCCTCATCCGAGTGCCCTCACCAAATCCACGCGGGCCGCGATGCTGTCGAAAAGCGCAGGCTCCCCAGGCGTGAAACCATCGAGCCTCAGAAGAGCCAAAACGTCCCGACCCGTCTGATCAGCTGGCATTTCGATCAATGCCCGCCGCAGGCGCGCAATCCCGTCACTCCTGACGTTCGGGGTGGACGTCGCGATGGGCGGGAAGCCCATCCAGGCAGAGCGCCAGGCAGGCCTAGTTTGCCGTGTCAGCTCCGGCTCGGTCTCCGTCATCACCTCCCAGACGTATCCATCCACGCTACCCGATTGAGCCAGGCCCGCGGCTACCGCGCGAACAACGTTTCGATGCCCGTACGTGAAGAAGGTTCGCCGAAAGAAATCCTGGGGCTTGGCTCTACGCTCCGCCAACAATGCCCGTGTCACGAGATATCCCGAGTTGGAGTCTGGGTCAGAGAACGCGTGAATGTCTCCGCGTAGATCGGCGATCGAGCTCGCATCGCGATCAGCACCAACAAGAAGATAGGACTGATAGGTCGGTTTGCCGCGCCAGACGGGGACAGCCACCAGTTCGAGCTCACGACGATAGGCCACGAAGGGAAACCCGCAGATCCAGGCGGCGTCGAGCAGCCCTGAGATCAGCTGCGACGTAATCTCCTGATAGGTCCGCTTCAAAACAAGCTGGACCTCCATGTTCATGGCGGTCGAGAGATACCGCTGCAGCGCTTCGAGCAGTTCGAGATCGGAGGTCAGAAACACCGGTGTCAGGCCGAAGCGGAATGGTTGTTGAGCTCGGAGCACAGAAGGCGCGGCGAGAGTTGAGCTTACACCAATCAAGACGGCTCGACGCGTGAGAGCGCGGCGTTTGACGGCTGGACCTGAGAGCCGGCCGACCCTCGATGTCACGGCAAACCTCCCAGATTTTGCTTATTTTATTTCAATCTGGTCCCTCGCTGGACCCCAGTCAAATAGCTTCGGCATCTCGATGATCGTCGAATTGTCGCCTTCAAGATTCTCTCTGTTGATAGCCTCGCGCTGCGAGCTAGGCGTTCGCGCCACTATCGTAGACCCCGCACTACTCCCGTCGCGCGTTGCCAGATCGCCCCGGTTGCGCCGTCCTGCGACGCGAGTTCCTCGAGGTCGAAAAACCCTTTTGCTTCCGGGCACCCTGCTCCGAGCACCAGCGTCGGGCAGACCCGTATAGTGCTACCGACAAGGCCTGCCAGCCGGGTCGCTCGATCGACCGGCTGGCAGGCATCCGTTTAGATCATTCGTTTGATTTCGACATAAGCGCCGTTGGTTTTCAGCGTGATCGTCACGTCCTTAGCGCCACGATTGCGCCAGAACCAGCCGTGGCCTCCGTCGCCTTCGGCGGTCAGAACGCCTTCGTCGCCAGCGGCGCCGCGGCCCTGCTTGTAACTTTTTTCTTTGCCGCCCCCGGCCGGGGTGCCGTGCATGTCGTAGTTCACGACGCCGCCGTCGGTGGCCCAAGAAAAGTTCACTTTGGCGCCCGCCTTCATCGTCAGCTTGTATTCAACGCCTTCGCTCGGCTTCAGGGTGATGACCGTCTCCTCTTTGCGTCCGGCAGCCTGGGCGACAACCAGCCGCTCGCTCGCATGGGCGGGTGAGACGAGAAGGGCCGCGAGCGCACTGCCGAACAGGCTGGAACGCTGATCCGAGGCCGGACGGTTGGATTGCTCGATGGAGCCCGTCGAATCCTTCTGGCGATCGCGCTGGGCTTCCTCTGCGAGTTGAGCCTTGATCTCGCCCATCTCGGTCAACTTGAGCATGCGGCCGACCCCGGTCGGGTCGATAGCATACTCGGCCGGGAGCACGATGGTGACGAGGATGCCAGCCGCGGCGACAAAGGCGATGGCAGTGGAACGCAGGAGCTGCGCCGAGGTCGGCAGTTCCGCGCGGGTCGGAATATCGGTGTTGTACATGGGTTCGAACCTCAAACCTGCGAGATGAAGTAGCCGGTGAGCTGATAACCGATCAGCACGAACCCGGCGGTGAGCATGACGGTGTTGGCGGCGTAGGCATTGCGCCAGAAGCTGTTGGTGCGACGCCAGAAGCCCATCACGATCAAGATCGTAGCCAGGGCGGTGAGCTGCCCGATCTCGACGCCGACATTGAACGCGAGGAGGTTCGGGACGAGGCCGTCCGGGGAGATGCTGTATTCGAGGATCTTGGTCGACAGGCCAAAGCCATGGAACAGGCCGAAGATGAGCGTCGCGACCTTGGTGTTCGGCTGGAAGCCGAGCCATCTCTGGAACGCGCCCATGTTGTCGAGCGCCTTGTAAAGGACCGAGAGGCCAATGATCGCGTCGATGATGTAGCTGTTTATTCCGACGTTGAAATAGACGCCGAGCAGCATTGTCGTCGAATGGCCGATGGCGAACAGGCTGACATAGATCGCAATGTGCTTCAGCCGGTAGAGGAAGAAGATCACCCCAAAAAGGAACAGGATATGGTCGTATCCCGTCACCATGTGCTTGGCCCCGAGATAGACGAAGGGGACGATGTTCACCCCCGTGATCTCCTGGATGTAACCCTTGTCGCCTTCGGCGACGGCATGGGCGAGCGCAGCGTTCAGGCCGAAGAGCCCGAACATCGCAGCGAGCAGGATTATGAGCAGAGCGCGCAGCTTGCGACGCCCCGCCAATGAGGATTGTTTCATTTGATTTCCAAGATTTGTCGTAAGGGAACGCCGCCTGTGGCGGAGCGCTTTTCAAACGACGACAGATCTCGGAGGTCGATCGAGGCCGTGGCGAAGCCTCAGTTCGGTGTCTTGCGGCTCAAGCCGCATCACGATGCCGACGAAACGCGGTATTCCGAGCCGGGGCTGACCGACCAGGTTCGCAGTCTCGTGAACATGGTCGGAGGTGCTGTGGCCGTGGACATGTCCTGGGACGCGCTCGTTCGGCTCGCCCTCGTCATGCGAATGCCCGTGCTCCGCGATCGCTACGGCAAGTTCGGCATGGCGCAGGGCTTCGGCCTGAGCCATCGCATAGACATTGTGGCCCGACTGGACGTGGACCGCGGACAGCAACATCGCGAACACCGCCAAGAAGGCGGCCGCGAGGCTCGATCTGCTTCTGATGCTGCGACGCGGCATACGATTAGCTAGGGACACCATTCTTAACGAAAGTTTGACGTGATGACATGGAGGCGCCGAATCGCGCTTTGACTCATCCTATCCAGGGGGATACCATCAGCTATGTCCGATAGCCATCTTCACGAGAGCCATCCCGAGATCGCCAAACGCCTGAAGCGGGCGGAGGGCCATCTGCGCAAGGTCATCGAAATGATCGAAGCCGGCCGGCCGTGCCTGGAGCTCGCCCAGCAACTCCAGGCGGTCGAAAAGGCGATCGGGCAGGCCAAGAAGAACCTCATCCAAGACCATCTCGATCACTGCCTTGAAGACGTCATCGGCCCTCTCGCACGCGAACAGCGCCGCCCGATCGACGAGTTCAAGGAGATAGCCAAATACCTATGAGAACGTGATCCCAGGCTGCCCTGACTTCGCCGCTCCGCGGCTGATTAGAACTGCATCGGACGATCATGCTCGACGTTCTCGCCAACCGAACCTATCGGCACCTCTTCCTCGCCCAGATCATCGCGCTGCTTGGGACAGGCCTTCTGACCGTCGCGCTGGGACTACTCGCTTTCGCGCTTGCGGGTGAAAAGGCGGGCGCGGTTCTCGGCACCGCGCTGGCGGTCAAGATGATCGCCTATGTAACCGTCGCGCCCGTGGTCGGTGCCTTCGCCGCACAGCTGCCGCGACGCGCCTTCCTGATCGCGATGGATCTCGTGCGGGCCGGGATCGCTCTGCTACTGCCCTTCGTTTCCGAGGTCTGGCAGATCTATGTCCTGATCTACCTGCTGCAATCGGCCTCGGCTGCCTTCACACCAACCTTCCAGGCGACGATCCCCGACGTGCTTCCGGAGGAAGCCGACTATACGCGGGCCCTCTCGCTCTCGCGCCTGGCCTACGATCTCGAGAGTCTGGTCAGCCCGGCTCTCGCGGCACTACTGCTGAGCCTTGTTAGCTTTCACTGGCTATTCTCAGGCACCGTTGTCGGCTTTCTCTGCTCCGCAGCTCTCGTGCTGTCGGTGTCTCTACCCGCTTCGCCCGCCGCCCATCGGCAGGGAGGCATCTACGACAAGACGACGCGTGGGATGCGCATTTATTTGGCGACGCCGCGCCTGCGCGGTCTACTGGCTCTGAACATGGCGGCGGCAGCCGGCGGTGCGCTGGTCATCGTCAACACCGTCGTCATCGTGAAGGGTTGGCTCGGATTGGGCGATGGGCAGGTTGCCCTGGCGCTGGCCTGCTTTGGGGGCGGTTCCATGCTTGCGGCGCTCGTCCTGCCGCGCATTCTCGACAAGCTTCCCGACCGGCGCGTGATGCTGTCTGCGGCGTTCTGGCTCGGCCTCATCCTGACGTTCTTCAGCGCGTCGCTGTTCGCCGCTTCCGGGACCGGCACCACGAACGCGACCTTGCCGGCGGGAAGCCAGGTTTGGTCTTTGCTCCTGTTGACCTGGCTGCTGCTCGGCATCGGCTACTCAGCCGTGCAGACACCATCGGGCAGGCTGCTGCGGCGTTCCGCCCAGGCAGCCGACCGTCCGGCCGTGTTTGCCGCGCAATTTGCGCTATCGCATGCCTGCTGGCTGGTGACCTATCCGCTCGCTGGATGGCTCGGTGCTACGCTTCCGCTCGCCGTCACCGCCTTGGCCTTCTCCGCCCTCACCTTTGCCGCACTCGTCGTTGCCGCACAGGTCTGGCCCGCGGCCGACGCCGAGACCCAGGTTCACAGCCATGACGATCTACCGCCGGATCATCCCCACTTGGTCGAGGCCGATGGCCATCGTCATGACCACGCCTTCGTGATCGATGACCTGCACACCCGCTGGCCCTCGAGGGCCAATTGATGGGCTGGGACGGATAGGCTGATCTCGCTTCACAGATCACCTGTGACATGCGTTGATCGACTGATCAGACCTCAACGACGCAAAGAGGGTCGAACCGTCGATTCTCTCGATCGCCGTGCAGATTTGGGTAACCAGCCTGGTTGGCCAAAACGCGCGTGCGTCCCACCCTGTAGTCGTGCGATCCGTGATCATGGCCATGGATCCAGAGGTCTGGCTGGTAGTCCTCGATTAGGACACTCAGATCCGAGACGAAAGCCGGGGACAGCGCGCTGCCCTGGTGTCTTGGCTGGACCGATTGCGGGTGTGGCGCGTGGTGCGTGACCACAACGGTTGGCCCCTCGTGCGTCTTTGCAAGCTCGCTGCGAATGAAAGCAAGATCGAGCCGGTGTTCGGCCGCTGCATGCCAGGGCATGAAGCGGCTATAATGACCGCTGTCCTCGCGATAGCGAATGAGTCTGTGATCGTTCAGCTCCTGCCCGGCAAACACCATCGACGGCTTAGGTGTCCCGAGGAGGCGATAATCGGTCCATAATACGCAGCCGATAAAGCGGACGCCATCAATGACGACGCTGCGACGGGCGAGCAGCTCGATCCCCGCTGCCCTCGCTGCTTCTCTGCCATCGGCGAGGCTCGACTTCATCTCGCTGCCGTAGAATTCGTGATTCCCAGGTACATAAACGACTGGGCGCCCAGAGAGCGGGCCCAGGTGCTGCTCTTGCTGCACCATCCACGCCACAGCCGCCGTAATTGGCTGCCCCATGTCGCCGGCGAACACCGCCACGTCAAACTCCGGCATAGGCGCAGGAAACTTGAAGGGGCCAAATTCAAGATGCAGATCGGAGATCACCAGCAAGCGCATTCTGCCTCCAAGTCGTTTGAACTGACGGAAGGGTCGAAGTTGGGGGCGGAACTACCGCGCCTTCGCAGCGGCAATTCGCGCGAAGAGGTCGACAACCTCGCTCGGCGCAAAGAAGGATACGCGCCCCGAGTACGAGCTCTCGAACTCCTCGATAGGCATGGCCAGCGCATCGATGGCGCCCGGTCCGAAGACGTCTGCCTCCAGATCGTCGCCGGTGAACAGGACTTCAGAGGGCTGCAGTCGTAGCTCCCTGCATACCAACCGGTAAATCTCATGCTGGGGCTTCATCAGGCCCGCACGAAACGACAGCACGAGCGCGTCAGGTGAATCGGGAAGCTGATCGATCAAGGTCTGCTCGTAGGAGTAAGCGAGGTTCGAACAGATCGCGATCTTCAGCCCGGCTCGACGCAACGCGGACCACATCTCGCTCACGCCCGGTCGCAACCGCGTCGATGCACACTCCGCTTCAACGTCTGCTTCTAGCCGTGCCAGCTCGTCTTCAGTTACGGGGTTGGCCATCTCTCGCGACAGTTGTCGCAAGCCGGTCGGGCGCGTGATTGCCATCACCGCCAGCGCGCCCGACGGTTCATCGCGGAGAAGCGCGTGGAATGGACGACGCTTGTCGACGATTTCTACAACGGTCCCGAATGCATCAAAGCAAACTGCCTGAATCTCACGCGACGTGGCACCTGTCCAAATCTCCTCGTTGGCGGTACTGGCTGGATCGCTCAAATCTATGTCACGGCGAGCCGATGCGCCCTCGACGACAGCAGCAATATGCCGCCGTACGGTCATCTGATCTTCGAATGATCCGCAAAGCACCTCAAGCGGACACAGGCCATTGAACGGAGGAAGCTGTCGGGGTCGAAGCAACCACAATCGCTCTTCTCGTGCGCCGGAAACGAGCAACAAGAATTGGCGCAGGTCGGCAAAAACACCGATTACTACCGAAATCCTTAGTAGCGTGCCTGTATCGAGCGCGAGCGGCTTATGCTCACGAGCAATCCTCGCCCATTTGCGGAGTTGCGGTAATTTGCACTCCAGAAGCTGCGCCTGCTGTCTCTCAGATAGTTCCCAGCGACGAGCAATGTTGAGGAACGTGCGCATACCGGGTGCACTCACGCGAGCGCGCTCTTCGAAACTCCGTTCGGACATTTGGACCTCGTGCGGCGAATTGCTGTTTGCGGACAACTTCGCGGGAAGCTGCGGATAAACGGCGAGATCAGCCTTTGAACGCCTGAGCAAACTCGACCGGGACCACCATTTTTGCGATGCTCCCGTTCACGTTGATTCAGCCGCTTATGCGGAATTTTTCAAAACAGAACGCCACATCGCTCGATGTCGCGTAACGACATAGCTCGCAGGCACTGTTGGTGAAGAAGCGCTGATGAAGGCCAAGTCGGAGTCATATCCACCTGCGGAGACCGCCGCACCTTCGGGCGAGCCTCGCGACCAGGTATATCATTATACCAGTAGTATACGAATTTTCCACCTAAAAAAGGATGGTCCGATCCTGCTCACGTCGGGGAGCATGCTGCCGATGCCTGAAGATGAGGAAATTCCCGGCTTCTTGTGCCAGGCAGCCCGACAGCTTCTCAATATCTCGCAGCAGACGCTTCACGAGCGCGCTGGCGTTTCCAAGAAAACTATCAATGATTTCGAGAATTTATTTGTCGCGCCACAATTGGAAACGAACAGGAAAATTCGGCAGGAACTAGAGAGGCAAGGCGCTCGTTTTTTGATCGGAAGCGAGCGAACTGGTGTCGTCATTCTGAACGAACCCCTCCCAGCGCCCAGGTCAAAAACCCGAGATTAGTGCGCTTCAGAATTAACCATATTGCGTCGAATTGTATGAAATTATCTACACCGCTGGTATATTAATTAGGTCGAGGCCAACCCGAGGTAACCGCCCTGCCCGCCTGCAGCAGCACTTGCCCGATCCGGATCGGCCTGCATCGGAGCCGGATTGATCGGCGCATTCCGCTAACTGCCCACCGGCCGCGACGGCCGTTGATGTGCCTGCAAACCACTTAGGCCAGCGGAGAATTCCCATGATAGGCACGACCCAGGTCTGGCGCGCGAACGCGCTCGAACGAGAACTCATTGCCAGTCTTCCTCGGCGGCGCCGCGGGGCGCCCCCTCACCCGGATATTAGACGGCGGGTCTCACCGGCGCGAGGTGCGACAATTTCGATAGCCGACGGGCCCCTATCGGACCAACTCCTCGATGAGGAGTTCGACGAACTGGGCTGCGAACTGACGACACTACTTCAGATGGCGGCCCAACTTTAACGCTCGGCTCTCACGCCCCACGCGGGCAAAAAGCCCGTCGGCCTAACTTCCTGCGCCATCCTACGCGCCTAGGGCAACGCAGGCCTCATCATATACCCCAAAAAGAACTGCCGATCCGGGTAGCCACACGTCGCTAGCGCCCAAGACGACGCCAAGCGGAACTCACCGACAAGGCGCCTATCGCGTCGCGTCAGCTGACGCGGCAACCCATTATCAAGTAATTAACCAAACCCGCAAAGCAGCCGGTATAGAATCGCTTCATCCGCGATCGGCTTTTTTGGTTCGTCCGGCGCTAACGATAATCACCCCGCCCATACCATAAAGCGAATACAGAGTCGAATCGGTAAAGTCGACGCAAAACCGGTCATGAGTCGGCGTCAAATCGCTGGACAGAGATACCGTTGCCTGAGGTACAAACCCGTCAACCAGCGAATGAGTTGGGATAACAGATGGAGATTTCGCGACAGAAACACAGATTGAAAACGCACAGGCAGCATCAACTTTGGCTAGTTCATGCCCAATCGACCTGAACCATACCCCTTTCATCTACGGAGTACGGAATGGAGAAGTTGGCTGCTCTCGTAGTCCGGCTCGGTCAAATCCGAGTGGAATTTGGCGATCGGGTCGCACTGCGTGCCATTCACGCAGCATCCGTGGCCGCCGCACAGGTCGTTCTGGCGGAGGCCGAGGCTGAAGCGCGGGTCAGGCCCGTTCTAACAGCCGAGATCATCGCCTTCCCTCTCATCGGCAGAACCGAGCCCGAACCAGATCAGGAACCAGGAATGTAGAGACGAAGCTCGAACCGACTCAAAAATGAAAGGGACATTCTGACGCCCGTCAGAATGTCCCCTTGAGACAACCCACTCCTCCGGAACTGGAAAACCTCGGAGTGGACCTACCGAACTCCGGCAGCTGCCGAACTCAGTTCCTCGTGTATACATGCGCGCGTGATAAAGCGCAAGCAGTTTTCACGAGAAATTGGGGTCGCGGTAGTGTGCCTACCGAAGAGAACCCCAAGATGCTTACTATTGAAAACCTGCCTTCTTCGCCGGCTCCGATGATCTATCTGCCGGGCGAGTCGCGTTCGTCTCGAAATGTCCACTCCAAGAGCCGCGGGGCGTGCCGACCCAGCATCGTTGTCCACGGTCGCGAGGTCATGTGCGAGTCTGGTGAGGAACGTGACGCGGCGCAAATCATCGCGACCAATCCAGATGTCGTCGACCTTCGAGAGCAGCCTCCCGCTGTGACCTGGGTCGACGCCGAAGGTACCCCTCGGCGGCACACATTCGACTTCCTGGCAACTTTGCGATCGGGAAAGAAGATCGCAATCGCGGTCAAGCCCATGGAAGTCGCGAAACGCACTCGCTTTCTGGAGACATTAAGTCTCATCGCTCGGCAATTGCCGCGCAGCTTCGCCGATGGCGTAAAGCTCGTCACCGACGAGGACCTCCCGCTAGACCATGTCCATAACGCGGTTTTGCTCAGGCAGTCGCTTCGCACCTCGAACCCGGCGCACGACGAACTCATCAAACGTCTTCTGGCCGAGCATAAGTACGCGACGATCGGGCAGATCATCGAGGCGAGCGGCCTCGAAGGTCAGGCCTTCCAGGCAATCATCCGCCTGATCGCCGCGGGCGTCGTTCGCGTCATCGACAATGCCCGCATCGGATATCTGGCTAGGATCGAGCTCACGATCTCCTCGAGCAATGAGGAGGTCGCGTGATGAACTCCGAATTCACCCCGCGCTTCAGCCTGTCGTACCAGGATCGCCTGGTCATCAACAACATCGCTTACAAGCGCCGCCGCCGTCTGCCCCACGGATATATTCTCGAACGCGTTGATGATCCCGATGTGGTCGAGACTTTCACCGACCGGGATCTCTTGCTGGCTTCCTCAAAGCCCGACTTCCGTTTTGAACGGAGCGCATTTGCCGAGGGCAAAGCGTCCGCTGCCTCCAATTCGGTCGATGGGCTGATCAGTTGGATTCCAGAAGATCAGCAGGAAGAGGTGCTGTGGCGCACGAGGTTTTGCGGAGGGATGGAGAAGGAGATCCAGGCCAAGAATGCCACTCTCTCGGACGCATCCTATAAGAAGTGGGCTCCAGTTGTCGCGCAGCGCGACCATGCTGATGAGCTAAGTCGTACTGCAAACCGCAATGCAGATGGCGAAATCATCAAGCCGAAGGCTGGCGATCGCGAGCTTGGGTGCCGCAAACCTCCAAGCGCGCGCACTTATCGCAAATGGCGCAAGTGGTACCTGGAGGGCGGCGAACGAGCTATCGCGCTCCGGAAGCGCTATTTCAGATCGGGTAACCGTGTAACGGAGCGACTGGGGCTGCCTGAGCGGCAGATCATGCACCGCTTCACCCAGATGTACATGTCGGAAACCCGGCCGACCAAGCGCGATGTCCATCGCCTAATGAAGGCTCACATCATCGAGGAGGAAAACCCGAAGCGGGAGGCGGCGGGTGAAAAGCCGCTTCGGGTCCCAAGCTATGAGCGCTTGGTGGCGGAGATCAACTCCTTCCACGAATTCGATGTTCATGCATGCCGCTACGGTCTCGATGCCGCAAGAAAGCGCTTCGCGATGGTGCAAAACGGCGTCGACGTCGAGCGGCCACTTCAGCGCGTTGAAATCGATGAATGGCGCGTGAACCTGCAAACCCTCTGCGCAGATCTCGGGATCCTCGATAAGCTTTCAGACAAGCTGCAGTCAGAGATCGCAACCGCTCGTCCGTGGCTATGCGCTGCCCTGGATAGCGCGACATCCGTCTGTGTTGGATTCAAGCTCGGCCTCACACCGACGGCCGAGCTTGCGTTGGACACTCTCGAGATGGTGGTGACGCCGAAGGCGCCGTACGCCTTGGCCGCCGGCGCGATGTGCCGAGACGACTTCTATGGCTCGCCCGAGCGCATTGTTCATGATCAGGGGGCCGCTTTTCTGTCCCTGCGGTTTCGTCGCGCGATCATCGATCTCGAAGCCGACGCGGAAGCTCCGCCAGCCGGAATTCCGTCACTTCGGGGTCGCATCGAGCGGTTCTTCAGAACAGCAGGTACGCAAGCGCTTTGCCCGTACACCGGCCGGACTTTTGAATCGATCGCGGCGAAGGGTGATTACGACCCGGTCGCCCGAGTCAGCCTGACCTTACATGAGCTCTGCGATGTCATCACCCGGTGGGTGCTCGACATCTACCACAACACTCCGCACGCCGGTTTGAAAGGAGAAACACCCGCCAACTGCTGGAAGCGGTTGGTCAAGGCCTATGGGATCATTCCATCGCCTGATCGCCACCGTCGTCGTGCCGTCTTCGGTGTCAAGCGCGATTGCTGCTTGACGCCCAAAGGCGTCAACTTGTTCGGCCTCCACTTCAATAGCCGCGAGTTGCAGGAATTTCGCCGCCAGCGAGGTGATGTCACCCTCGAGGTCCGCATGGACCATATGGACCTCGGTCACGTCTCCGTCCGCCTCGAAGATGGCGGCTGGCTCGCAGTTCCGAACGTACGGCCCGGCTTCGACGACGTCCCATTGAAAATTTGGCGCGCGGCGGAGGCGGATCTTCGGCGGCGATTCAAGGCTGAGGCGGCGGTTGCGGATAGGATCGTCGCGAAGGCGATCAAGGATGCCTGGGAGCTTGGCAGGGCAGCTGCTGCCCGCGTGAATATCTTCTCCACTCGGCCCAGCACCGAAGAACTGGACTACGCACAAAAGGAGCTCGGGTACGGCTTTGGTCGACCTGCGCAGCTGGCTGACGGCGCCACGCCGCTCGTCGGCAATCTGCTCGCGGGGGCGATTCCGACCGGGACCAGCGAACGCGCTGTGCCTTCAGCTGTCGCACCCAAAGCCAAGACCCGTTCATTTAAGATTACGGATTGATATTTCCATGACCTATAACTCTGACCTCATTGAGGTATTCCGCGTTTCGCTTTCAGAGCAGCAGAAAATCGTTTTGGCGGCGCGTGAAAAGCTGAAAAACAAGCATATCGAGACGGAATGGGATCCTGAGCTCAGGCGCAAGTTCGATACGCTGATGCGTTCCGTTCTGAGCCAGCGGCAGTCTGGCAGCGAGCCAGCGCACGCTCGGCATGAGGGGCGCTGCCTCTTCGTGAGCGGGGAGGCCGGAACCGGAAAAACCGCATCTCTCGAGCGGCTTTTTCGAACACACCCCATCCTTCAGCCTCGGGGAGAGCATCGCTCTCCCTTGCTCAGGGTGATCGTGCCAGCTCCTTGCACCTTAAAAACGCTCGGGCGAGAGGTGCTCAGAGCACTGGGTTACCCTCTGGCTCGGGAATTGGCGGATCACATCATCTGGGCCCGCATCCTGGAGCTTCTACCCGTTGCCGGTGTGCTGATCATCCATTTCGACGAGACGCACAATCTGACGGACAACGCCAACGTGGTCCAAATGGACAACATCAGGAAGACCTTCAAGACGCTGATGGTCTCGTCCTGGCCAGTTGGCCTGATCATTTCGGGCTTGCCTAGCCTGATCCCCGAGATGCGCAAAATCGACGAGATTCGCCGTCGTGGCCAGTTTGTGTCGGTTCCGCTGCTAAGGCTGCCCGACGACAATGAGATGGTCGAAGGCATCATCTGCGGCCTTGCGGAGGTGGTTGGCGTCGCCATTGGCGAAGACGCGGCCGAGCAGATCGCGCCTCGGCTGATCCACGGCGCCTTGCACCGCTTCGGGCTTGTGATTGAGCTGATTCACGAGGCCGTCGAGCTGGCCCTGTTGGACGAGAAGGCGCTTTCGATCGAGCACTTCGCCACTGCCTACACAGACCGAACCGGCTGCGGCGCGCTGATGAACCCATTCGTGGCTCCAAACTGGGCTGATCTCGATTGCTCACAGGTCCTGGTTGATGAGCCGCCAATCGAGCCCGTCCTACCGATTGACCCGCCGCGTCGTAGTGGTCGCGGTCGCAAGAATGGAGGTCGCTCATGAGCGGCCTCTATCCTTCGCTCGAGCTGCGGACCGGTGAGTCACCGGCGAGCTTCCTGTCACGGCTGGCACTTCTGCACCGCGCCCAGAGCCTCAGCGTGTTCGCGCTTGATATGGGTTTCCAGTACCAGCACATCGTAGACGGAGATCGGGCCGCGTTGAGCCGGTTTGCCAGCGTCTCCGGTGCTTCGGTCGAGCAGCTCTTCGATCAGGCCATTGTCCGTGAGCATGACCATTATCTCTATCGCGGGCAGACCTTCGTCAGATCCTCCCTCCGACGAGCGCGAGTCGTGGCCTGCCCCCGCTGCCTGGCGGAGGATCTCGGCGATGGCGCCAGTCCATGGCAAGCGAGCGGCCGCAGCGATTGGCTGTTTCAACATTACCGTGTTTGCCTGAAGCACCATGTGCGGCTGGTGGAGTTCGGCGAGGTCAGCAACGACCAGACCACTCATGACTTTGCCCGGAGAATGGCACCGCTCGTCGTTGATATTCCGACACTCGCTCAGGAGGCAAAGCCGGGCGATCCAACAGAGTTGGAGCAGTATCTTGAAGCGCGTCTGACTGGCGGCGCCGGCCCCCGCTGGCTCGACAGCCTGCCATTCTATGTTGCCTGGAGAACCTGCGAAGTGATCGGTGCCGTAGACCGCAACGGGCGCGATGCGCCCATTCGCGATCTGAGCGAAGAGGACTGGCGACATGCCGGCAGCCGCGGGTACGACATTGCCGCTGGCGGTCCTGCCGATGTTCGAGCGTTCTTGCACGATCTCTGGTCGACAAGCAGTTGCGCCAGGCAAGGCGCCTCCGGCCCTCAGGCCTGGTTTGGGCAATTCTTCAAATGGTTGTACGCGATGAAGGGCGATCTGAACTACGACCCGGTTCAAGCCATCGTCATCGACTTCGTCGCTGACGTGGCCCCTGTCAGCCCGGACGACAGGCTCTTCGGCAAGCAAATTGTTCAGGAACGACGGCTGCACTCGGTCTTCACGGCGGCCCGCGCAAGTGGAATCCATCACAAGCGCCTCAGGAGGGTGCTCCGCGCGTCAGGCGTGTTGCCGCCCGATAGCGACCACCTCAGCGACAACTTGGTGACCTTTCGCCTGTCAGCAGGTGAGCCGATCATCGAGATGCTCCAGAACGTCATCACGCTGAAGCAGGCTGAGACCTACATCAATGCCGGGCGCGTGCACACCAAACTCCTGGCAGATCATGGCTTCATTCAGCCGGTGGAAGGGCATGACCGCCTCGAACTAGGCGATCAGCGCTACGACCGCCGTGAGCTTGACGAATTCATAAGGCGCCTGTCCGCCAACGCTGTATGGGTTAAAGAACCTGAGGGGCCCCAGTTGACCATCGCAGCAGCGGCGAAGCGTGCCTGCTGCTCGGCGATGGAGATTGTAAAACTGATACTCGATCACCAGTTGGGGTGGGTAGGCTCGTGGACCGCGACAACCGGATACCATTCCATTTTGGTCGATGTGTCCGAGATCAAACGGCTTACGCACGGTGAATACGGTGACAATCTTACAATGCGTCAGGCTGCAGACTTACTTCGATCCACCGATAGGGTTGTCAGCGTGCTCGTAGAGCGCCAGCTGCTCGCGACTGAGAGCCGGATCAACCCTATCAATCGATGTCCCTATATCGCCGTTCCACGCAAATCCATCGAAGGTTTCAAAGCTCAATATGCGTCGCTCCATGAGCTCGCCCGCAGTCGCGGACAGCATATGCCCGCCTTGAAGCGGGAATTGGCAATGCGCGGTGTTGAGCCAGCTTGGCCCCCAAATCAGGTTGGCGCGTCGTTTTACGAGCGAGCCGCTATTCCGCCCGGCATCTAAATCGAATCCAGGTTCGCTAGGATTTCAACCCGGCCTCACGGCCGGGTTTTTTTGTGTTTTGGGCTAAGAGAGCGGCTAAGTTTGCGGAAGTACTATCCCTCTGATTGCGGAACTTTGATCCTGGAATCCAAAAATCCCAATCAAACGATTTCAATAACTTAGGGTTTCTATTGCGGAAACACTATGCCTCTCTCTTCAACGATTGGTGTGCAGAGAGGCGTAGTGTTGCCGCGATTGTCGGTCGAGTTCCGCAATCGATCTACGGACGCCCGGTTATAGCCGGGCGTTCAATCTCATTCTGATCGGTCACTTCGTGCTGCCACGGTTGCGAGTTGCGTCAACGACCTGGCTGTCGCGATTCGGCTTTGGACCTCCGATTGAAAAGCGCCCTGCCCCGGCGCGACTCGGCGTGGGCTCCGCCTGAACAAGGCAATCAAGTTCGGAGGGCCCCTATGCCTCAAGACCGAACCTCTCGTGGTGGTGCTAACCGGGGCGGCTCTTGATGCTTCGGTAGGACGAGTGCCCAAGATGGCCCATCTCGCCCGGGCGAGCAGCTCGCGATTTTGGCGCCCGTCTGCTGCGGCTGTCTTTCTGGCACAGGCCCGAGTTTGGCCTGCGTGGCTGCGCCACCACTCGTCTCTGCGAAAAGGCTGCCAAGGCCATCTGCTGACCATCGAGACGCTACTGCGCCATGCCCTTGAGTTTGGCTCGCAGCGTGACGTAGTCGACTTTTGAGCGGTGACGCTTGTCCAGCGGGATCTCGCTGATCGCGATGACATGCACGTTGCCGATCAGGGCCGCTGCGCGGGTCCAGGCCGGAAGCTGGTCCAGATCTCCTTCCACGGCGAGAATCGCACGCCCATCGAACCCAACCAGCGCGCTGCGGCGAACGCCCGGCCAGAACCGGGATGCGGCCTCGACGCCGAAGGGCAGCAGTCCGCCGGCCCGGCCGTCGAGCCGACCGCCGAGCCAGAGGCGGCCTTCGGCGTCGAAGCGACCCGCGTCGCCGGTGCGGTGCCAGATCTCACCTTCATGCTTTAGCTTGGTTGCGGCGTCGGCGGCGGGATCGAGATAGCCCTTGTTGACGTGATCGCCGGTGACGATGATCTCGTCCTCGCGGATGGCGACGCGGATGGCCTCGACGGAGCGTCCCGCGAGCAGCCCAGCCCCGGTTTTCATGGCCTGCCAATCCTCGGGCTTGATGTCGCGGTGGTGCAGATGCGCGATCGGCTCGGCCTCGGTCGAACCGTAGACCGCGACGACGTCGGTACCCGGCATCTTCTCCGCGATGCGCTCCAGGAGATCGGGGAAGACCGGGCCGCCGCCCGTGAAGATGGCGTCGAGCCGGATTGGGGCGTCGCTGCGCGCCAGCACTTCGCAGACCGAAGGCGGCAGGAGCGCACGCGTCACGCGCTCCTCGGCGATCTGTCTTGCGATGAGACCGGGCTCGGCCTGGTCGTGCCGGCGCAGGTTCCACCGCGGCAGCACCGAGGTCACGCCCATGCCGAGATTGGCGACGACGAAGACCGGAAAGGCGATGAGGTCGATCTCGTCGGCGCGTTGCGGGGCCAACAACTGCGCCAGGATGGCGCTCTGCGCCGCCAGGAAGCCGTGGCTGCGCTGGATCGCCTTCGGCTTGCCGGTCGAACCGCTGGTGAAGGAGATCAGCGCGGGGTGATCGGGCGTCAGACCCTCCAGTGGATCGCCCGCGATGGCGCCGTCGGCTGGCGTCAGCGAAAGCCTGATCGCGACGCTCCCTTGGTCGCCTGCGCAGCTGGATCATCAAGACGGTCCGCTCGCCCACGCGCACGCTGGGGCGGCCAGCGACAGCCGAGGGTCCGTCGGGCCAGAGCGTTCCGAGCGCTTTCAAGAAGGCAGCGGGTCAGGCAATTGGTCGGAAGCTTAGGATGTGGTCGTGTTTGAAGGGAATGTTCGCTTCATGGCAGACCACCAACGTCAGGAATTGGCGCATTTCAACCGAGTGCCGGAGAGCATTTCTGGCCCTTTTCCGCGCCATGAATGTCCGCTCGTCTTAAAGAACTCTAGTCAGCTTCACGGAACGCAGCAGTCGTTACAAGGGCAAGGAGAGCCGTGCCTCGAAACCTCCCTCCCGCCCCGGCCGCGGCGAGCTCAAGACGAGCTTGCCGCCAACGCCGGACGCGATGGCCCTGGCAATGGCCAAACCGAGGCCGGAACCATCCGCGATCGTCTGGCCACGCTCGAAAGGCTGCGAAAGGCGCTCCAGCACGTCCGGTGGAACAGGCGATCCATCATTTGAAACCGTCAACTCTCCCGCGAGGGACAGCGTGACGGCCACGAGGCCGCCGGGCGCTCCGTGCCTCAAGGCGTTGTCGATGAGATTCCGCGCAGCGATGGCAAGGGCGTCGGGATCGATGTCGGAAAGGATCGGGGCGTCGGGCAGAGCGAGGTCGACCCGACCGGCAGCGTCTGAAGTCCGGATGATCTCGTCAACCACCAGCTTCACGACCGGGCGGATGTCGGAAGCCTCCGCGCTCCTCAGCCGTCCTCCCTCGGCCCTTGCCAGTTGCATCAGCTTCTCCGCCAGCCGCGACAAGCGCTGGAGCGCCGCTTCGATCTGCTTCGACCGCTCGCGCGCAGCGGTGTCCTTCGTCTCGGCGATCAGACGCTGGGTCTGTGCCAGCGCGGCGGCGATGGGCGTGCGCAATTCGTGGGCGGCATTGGCTGTGAAGCTCCGCTCCGCCTCGAGGGCGCGGCGCAACCGGTTCAGAAGGTGATTGACCGCCTCCGCGATGGGGCCGATCTCGGAAGGCAGGCCCGCGACCGGAACGGGAGAGAAATCGCCGCTGCCGCGCGCGCCGATCTCTCCGCGCAGATTCCGCACCGGCGCCGTCGAGACCCGGACCACCGCCCAGACGCCGAGCAGGCTGAGCGGAATGATCAGGGCGAGCGGCAGGGCCAGCCCCAGCAGGGCCTGCCGCGCCACCGCGTGACGGTGAGCCAGCGGCTCCGCCACGGCGATCGTCACCGCGCCCTGCATGGCTGCGTCGAAATAGAGGCGGTGCGTCGCCGTATCGACGAAGCCCATCCTCGAAAAGGCCGGAAACACAGTATCGTCCGCGGCGTGCGAACGCAGCAGCACGGCGCCCTGCGCGTCCCGCACCACATAGGTGAAATACTCGTCATGCTGGCGCAGCGTGGCGATGCGCTGGGTCGTGTCGCCTTCTTCCCGCCCGACGATTTCGAGCGCGGCGAGGGGAAGTATCCGTTGCGCGGTCTCCTCGAGCGCGCTGTCGAACACCGCATCCATCTCGTGGTGCATCTTCTGCGCCGTCAACACGGCCGCAGCGATCCAGAGCAGCGTGACGCCCAGCCCGAGCCAGAGCGAGATCCGCCATTGCAGGCTGCGCGGCGCGGTCACGCCGCGCGCCCCAGCCGGTAGCCGAGGCCGCGCGCGGTCTCGATGACGGCCTGTCCGAGCTTCTTGCGCAGCCGGCTGACATGGACCTCGATCGTGTTGCTCTCGACCCCCTCCCCGAAGGCATAGAGCCTTTCCTCCAATTGGGCCTTGGACAGGATCTGGCCCGGGCGCTGCACGAAAGCCTCGAACAGGGCCCATTCGCGCGCCGTGAGGAGGATATTCCGCCCCGCTCGCAGGATCGAGCGCGCGACGAGGTCGATCTCGAGATCTCCGATCCGCACGAGAGGGTTCGGATTGCCGCAATAACGGCGCGCCACCGCGTTCAGCCGGGCCGACAGCTCCGAGAGGTCGAAAGGCTTGATCATGTAGTCGTCGGCGCCGGCATTGAGCCCGCCGATGCGATCGGAAAGCTGGTCGAGCGCGGTCAGGATGATGACCGGCGTCGCGTCACCCCTGGCGCGCAGCTCGCGCAGGAAGCCGATCCCGCGGCCGTCCGGCAGCATCAGGTCGAGCAGAAGCAGGTCATAGGCGGCGCTGAGGACATGGTCCCGCGCGGCGTCGAGTCGGGTGACCCAGTCGATCGAGTGGCCGTCGCAGACAATCTGGTCGCGGATCGCCGCGCCCAGGATGATGTCGTCTTCGATCAGCAGGATGCGCATCGTCTCGCTCTCGCCGGCCTTTCCGTCCGCCCGCCTGCGGCCCTGCTTATGAAACTCGGACGCGAAGCTGACATTGACCTGAAGCAAGCATCGCCGCGTCTTCAGCTATCCGTCAGGAAAGGGGACCAGTCTCGAATCCAGGAACTTCGAACAGGAGCAGGATATGAGAAGGGCGGCATTGATCGCCGTTGCCGTGCTGGGCGTGCTTGCGTCGGGTGTGGCCATGGCGGATGACGATGACTGCACGGTGCCCATGGCGCAATGGCAGCCCCGCGAAGCCGTCGCGGAGATGGCGAAGGCGCGCGGCTGGACCGTGAGCAGGATCAGGGTCGACGACGGCTGCTACCAGATCAGGGGCCAGGACGAGAACGGCCGCGCGTTCAAGGCGAAGATCGACCCGGGATCGCTCGCGGTGATCGGTCTCAAGCGCAAAGGAGAGGATCACGACCGTAGCGGACGACGCCATCGCGATGGAGCATCGCGACCCGCTCCCGCTTCCCCGACCGGCGCGCCGCCCGCCAACGGGCTGTTCGGCGATGGGGCGGCGCCGAAGGTCGAAATTCAGTGAGGATGGACGGCCTGCGCCTAGTCGGCCTCACTCCGGTTTCTGAAACGCCTCGCCCCGCGCGGGGCGTTTGCGTCTGGCGGCCGATCCAAGCTGACGGCGAGCTGAAGGAGAAACCCGCAGCGCTTCAGGAAGGTGTCAGCCTCGGCGCCCAGTTTCGGCCCGATGACAGACCGCTTCTGGAGACAACGATGAAATCGCTTCTTCTCGCCCTCGTGATATCCACGGCCTTGACCGCTCCCGAATTGGCGGCGGCGCGCTCCGTCACGCTGACGACGACGCTCAACAACTACGGCGGGGACGGCGCCTATCTCGCACTCTACGTCACCGACGCCGCCGGTGCCTACAAGGGCACGCTCTGGGTCGCGGGCGGGAAGTCGAAATATTACAGCCATCTCAGCGGCTGGGAGCGCGGATCGGGCGGGAACCTTGCGCAGATCAGCGGCATCACGGGCGCGAGCGTCGGGGCCGGGCGCACGCTGAAGGTGACGCTCGACCTCGCCGACGCGCTCTTCGATGCCGGCTACAAGCTCCATATCGACGCGGCGGTCGAAGATATGCGCGACAGCCCGTCGGACGTCGTTGTGCCGCTGACCTCGGCCGGCGCGGGCCAGCCCGTAAAGGGCCGCAACTACATCCGCTCCTTCACCTACGGCATGTGAACCGGCCGAGGAGGGATGGAGCGATGATGCGTCGGATTCACGCCCTTCTGGGCCTCTCTGGCATGCTCCTGCTGATGGTGCTCGCCATCAGCGGCGCGATCCTGTCGATCATGCCGGCCTGGGACCGCGCGGGGGCGATTTCGCCGCCCGCTGCAGCCATGAGCGTCGCCGATCTCGCAGGGCGGGTCGCGCAGGCTGTCCCCGAGGTCGAGGAACTCAAGCGCTTGCCCTCGGGCAGGATCGTCGCCTTCCATGGCGGGACTGACGGCCCGGCGGCGAGCGTGATCGACCCCGCGAGCGGACAGGCGGTCATGCCCTATGCGCAGCCGGCGTTCGAGCGCTGGATGACCAATCTGCACCGCTCCCTCTTCCTGGGTGACGGCGGTCGCCTGGCGATGGCCGCGGGCGCGTTCGCGATGCTCGTCTTGACGCTCTCCGGCCTGCAGATGACCGCCCGGCGTATGGGCGGATGGGGGCGAATTCTCGAGCCCGCGCGGGGCCATGGCGTGCAGCGCCTGCATACCGATCTCGGCCGGCTGGCGGCTCTCGGGCTGCTTCTGTCGACGTTGACCGCGCTCTATCTCGCGCTGGCGACGTTCGAGATGATCCCCGATGGCACGTCGAAACGGCCGGCCTTCCCAGTGGTGACTACGGGCGGTCCGGCACTGCCGGCCGGGCAGCTCGCCGCGCTGCGCGGGATCGATCTCACTGAGCTTCGCGAGTTGACCTTTCCCAACCCGTCCAATCCGGACGACGTCTTTCACCTGACTACGGCTGACGGCGCCGGATATGTCGATCCGGCCAGCGGGGCGATGCTCGCCTGGCAGGACTATTCGATCGCGCACCGGAGCTATGAGCTCGTCTACATGCTGCACACCGGCGAAGGCCTGTGGTGGCTCGGCCTGTTGCTCGGGCTCGGCGCCATCAGCACCCCGGTCCTTGGTGTCAGCGGCGGCGTGGCATGGTGGAGCCGGCGGCGCGCTCATGCCCGCTTCGCCGGCAATATTCCAGCCGGAGATGCCGACACCGTGATCCTCGTGGGCAGCGAAGGTGGCAGCACATGGGGCTTCGCCCGGACGCTGCACGCGGCCCTCACCGCCAATGGCCACAAGGTCCACGCGGGGCCGATGGACCATCTCGCGCGCTCCTATCCGGCCGCGCGGCGCATGCTCCTGCTGACGGCGACCTATGGCGATGGTGCTGCCCCGGCAAGCGCGAGCGCGTTCCTGAAGCGTCTCGACGAGATCGCGGAGCGACCGTCCTTCCCGGTCGCTGTCCTCGGCTTCGGAGATCGCCAGTTCCCGCATTTCTGCCAGTTTGCCCGCGATGTGGAGGCGGCCCTGCGGCAAAGGGGCTGGCCGGCGCTGATGCCGCTGGAGACGATCGACCGCCAGTCGTCACAGGAGTTCGCGCGCTGGGGCGAGGCGTTGGCGGCCGTGATGGGCGAGACGCTGACGCTGACGCATGTGCGGGAGCGGCCGCGCACGCACAAGCTGCAGTTGGTCGCGCGCATCGATTACGGCGCGGAGGTCCAGGCTCCGACCTGCGTGCTGCGTTTCACGCTGCCGAAGGGCGGGCTCCTCGCGCGTCTCGCCGGCCGCGGTTTCCCGCGCTTCGCCGCGGGCGATCTCGTCGGCATCCTGCCGCCGGACTGCGACGTGCCGCGCTACTACTCGCTGGCCAGCTCGACCCGCGACGGTTTCGTCGAGATCTGCGTCAGAAAGCAGGCCGGCGGCCTCTGCTCCGGCTTCCTTCACGGCTTGCAGCCAGGCGATACGCTCGAAGCCTTCGTAAAAGCCAACCCCGCTTTCCATCCGGCCGGTGGAGGCAAGCCGCTGATCCTGATCGGTGCCGGCACGGGCATCGGACCGCTCGCCGGGTTCATCCGCGCCAACCGCGGATGCCGCCCGATGCACCTCTATTTCGGCGGCCGCGACCCGAGTTCCGACTTCCTCTACGGGTCCGAGCTCGCCGCTTGGCTGAAAGAGGGGCGGATGATCAGCCTCGCCACCGCCTTCTCGCGCGTGAAGGGCGGCGGCTACGTGCAGGACCGCCTGCGCGCGGATGCCGAGCGTCTGCGGGAGCTCATCGCCGGAGGGGCACAGGTCATGGTCTGCGGCGGGCGCGACATGGCCACGGGCGTGATGGCGGCGCTGACCGAGCTGCTCGCACCGGCGGGCCTCACCCCTGCCGTCCTCAAGGCCGAAGGGAGATATGCCGAAGATGTCTACTGATCTTCTGCGCCATGCCCTGAGCGGCGCGACCATGGGGACGCGGTGGTCGGCGCTGCTCTATGCTCGCCCGTCGACCGATATCACCGCGCTGGAGGCGGCGCTGGCACGAACCGTCGACCGCGTCGACCGCCAGATGTCGAGCTGGAAGCCGGACAGCGACCTGATGCGCTTCAACGTGGCGCCGCCCGGCACTTGGGTCGCGCTGCCGCCCGAACTCATGCGGGTCCTGGCCCGGGGGCTGGAGATCGGACGGGCTTCGGACGGCGCCTTCGACATCGGCCTGGGTAGCCTGGTCCATGCCTGGGGCTTCGGAGCGGCCCGTGGTGCGCTCGACCCGGAAGCGATCAGGGCTGCTCTCGGAGAGGTCCTGCCGCCGGCGCACGCGATCGTGGAGCTCGACCGGACGGAAGGGCGGGCGCGCCGGCACGCCCGATCCGCCCTCGACCTCTCGGCCATCGCCAAAGGCTGTGCCGTGGACGAGATGATGCGGACGGTCGAGTCCTTCGGAATTGCCGACGCGCTGGTCGGCCTCGACGGGGAGCTGAAGGCAAGGGGCATCAAGGCTGACGGGACGCCCTGGCTGGTGGCCGTCGAGCGACCGGATTACGCGCTGCGCAGCGCCATGGGCACGGTCGAGCTGCGGGATGCCGCCGTCGCCACCTCGGGCGACTACCGCCACTGGATCGATCTCAATGGACGGCGACTATCGCACACCATGGACCGTGCGCGCGGCGGCCCTGTCGACAACGGGATCGCCTCCGTCTCGGTCGTCGCTGACAGCTGTATGGATGCCGATGCCTGGGCGACGGCGCTCATGGTCCTCGGACCGGCACAGGGCGAAGCGCTCGCGCAAAGGCACGGTTTCGACGCCTTGTTCATCCGCCGCGCCGGCGGGATGCTCACGGAGATTCCTGTCGGCCCAACCTTTCGGAGCGCCCCCTTGCTGCCTGCCCGCATGGCGGGGCCGGGCGACGGCGCAGCAGCATCAGGGCTTGAGCTCCGTCAATGACGCACTCTTCCCGTCCGCACAGCTTAATCCTCGTCCCTCCGGGGAGAATTTCGAAGGCGATGCGCAACATCAAGCACGCATTCTGGGGCCTGCTCCTGCTATCGAGCCTTCTGTGGCTGGCCGCAGAGCCGACGGCGCTCCAGCCGGCCAGTTTCTTCGCCCTGCGCGACGCCATGGTCCAGTACAGCGGCGTCGTGGCCATGACGGCGATGAGCGTCGCCATGATCCTGGCGCTGCGGCCGCGCTGGCCGGAGCGCTGGCTGGGTGGGCTGGACAAGATGTACCGCCTGCACAAGTGGCTGGGTATCGCCGCACTGGTCGTCTCCGTGATCCACTGGCTCTGGAGCCAGGGGCCGAAATGGGCGGTGGGTTGGGGCTTGCTGGCGCGGCCCGCGCGGGGAGCGCGACCGCTTCTGGACAATCCGATTCAGCAGGCCTTCGCGAGCCTGCGCGGCACGGCAGAGGGGATCGGCGAATGGGCGTTCTACGCGTCGGTTCTCCTGATCGCGTTGGCGCTCATCCGGCACTTCCCCTACCGCCTGTTCTACAAGACGCACCGTCTGTTGGCGGTGACCTATCTGGTTCTGGCGTTCCACGCTGTCGTCCTGACCGATTTCGATTATTGGACGACGCCGGTCGGCATGGTGATGGCGCTGCTCCTGGCCTCGGGCACCTATGCGGCCGTCATCGTGCTGCTGCGCCGCGTCGGCGCCAGCCGGCAGGTCGAGGGCAGGATCGCCTCGCTGCAGTACTATCCGGGCGTGCGCGTCCTCGAAGCCGAGATCGACGTACCCCAAGGCTGGCTGGGTCACAGGCCGGGGCAATTCGCCTTCGCGACCTCCGATGCCCGCGAAGGCGCGCATCCCTACACCATCGCTTCGGCATGGCACGAGAACGACCGCCGGATCACCTTCATCGCCAAGGAGCTCGGAGACCACACCGGCCGGCTGCGGGAGAAACTGCGCGTCGGCCAGAACGTGAAGGTGGAAGGTCCCTATGGCTGCTTCGACTTCGACGACGATCAGCCTCACCAGATCTGGATCGGCGGCGGCATTGGCATCACCCCGTTCATCGCCAGGATGAAGTCCGTCGCGCAGGAAAGGCGCGCGCAGCCGGACCAGTCTCCCCCGGCGGTGAACCTGTTTCATACGACCACCGATGTCGACGAGACCGCGCTCGCCAAGCTCAAGGCGGATGCCGAGGCCGCGCAAATTCGCCTGCATATCCTCATCGATTCCCGGGATGGCCGCCTGACCGGGGATCGCATTCGCGCGGCCGTCCCGGAATGGCGCGACGCCAGCATCTGGTTCTGCGGCCCGTCAGGCTTCGGGGAGGCGCTGCGCGAGGATTTCGCCGCCGCGGGATTGCCCGTGATGGAGCGTTTCCATCAGGAGCTGTTCGCCATGAGGTCCTAGCCGCCTCATAGCGTCGAGAACCGGGTCGCAAGGGCCGTTCGCTCCGCCGTCGCTTCAGGCAACTGTCGCAAACAAAGGCTGCGGCCGCCCCATGCTTATCTTGTAATTAGAATACTTCTAAACTAGTTATCGCGGACACCTCCAGCATCCGCTTGATCGGACTAGTCCCGCCATGATGACCGCAACCGGGCCTGCGCCGCTCTGTCCTGCCAACTCGCAGCCCTGCACCTGCTTCCGCCCGTTCGACCGCACCTGTCCGGCGCGGCCTGCGGAACGCGCCGGACACCTGCCGGGTTGGCTCGGAGATCGCGTGCCGCGCGCGCTGACCCTCTACGGTCATGACATCGAAACCATCGAGGTCCTGCGCATCGTGGCCGTCGCGGTCTCGGCGGCGCTGGTCTGGTTCCAACTCGTCCGCCCTGTCGCCGGCTGGGACATCGTCGGGATAGCGGGTCTGCTGTTCGGAGCCTGGCCGATCTTCCGCGAGGCACTCGACAACGTCAAAGAGCGGCGGATGACCATGGAATTGTCCATGGCGATCGCCATCGTGGCTGCAGCCGCGATCTCGGAGTTCTTCACCGCGCTGGTCGTCACCTTCTTCGTGCTCGTCGCCGAGGAGCTGGAGCATTTGACGGTCGATCGTGGCCGGGCTGCGATCACGGACCTCATCGACGTGATGCCGCATCGCGCGACCGTTCGCCGCGACGGCGTGATTTCGGTCGTCCCGATCGAAACGATCGGCATCGGCGATCGGATCCTCGTCGCGCCCGGCGAGAACATTCCCGTCGATGGGGTCGTGATGGCGGGTGCATCCTATGTCGATCAGGCGCGCATCACCGGCGAGTCGATGCCGGTCAAGTGCCGCGAGGGCGATGTCGTCTTCGCCGGCTCGATCAACCAGTCCGGCGCGCTCGACATCCAGGTCGATCGCATCGGGCGCGACACCAGCTTCGGGCGCATCATCGACGCGATCGAGAACGCCGAGCAATCCCGCGCTCCGGTCCAGCGCCTCGCCGACCAGCTCGCCGGTTATCTCGTCTACTTCTCCTTCGCCGCGGCGATCCTCACCTACCTGCTCACCGGAGACATCCGCGACACGATCTCGGTGATCATCGTCGCCGGCGCCTGCGGCGTGGCGGCCGGCACGCCTCTGGCGGTGCTGGGGGGCATTGGGCGCGCGGCGCGCAATGGTGCCATCGTAAAGGGCGGAAAGCATCTGGAGACGCTCGGCCGGATCGACACGATCGTGCTCGACAAGACCGGGACGCTGACCTTCGGCGAACCCCGGGTCCTGGCGATCCATCCGGCCGCCGGCCACGCGAAGGCGGAGCTCCTGCGGCTTGCGGCCGCGGCCGAGCTGCGCTCGGAGCATCCGCTCGCCAAGGCGGTCGTCGCGGAGGCACGCACCCGCGGGATCGCGGTGCCGGAGCCCGACAGCTTCGACTACAGGCTCGGGCGCGGCGTCTCCGCCCGGCTGGGCGACGACCGCATCCTGATCGGCAGCGTCAAGCTTCTGCAGGCCGATGGGGTCGAGGCGCCCGCCGATCGCAGCGCCGATGCCGTTTCCTCCGAGATCTGTGTCGCGATAAACGGGCGCTATGCCGGTTCCTTCGCCGTCGCCGACGAGGTGCGCCCGGAGGCTGCCGCTGCCATCCGCGCCCTGCACGCGATGCGGATCCGGACGCTCCTGCTCACCGGAGACAATGCCAAGGTCGCCAACAGCGTCGGCGCCAGCCTGGGCATCGATGCGGTCGAGGCCGGCATGCTGCCCGAGCAGAAGCTGGAACGCGTACGAGCGCTGGTCGCCTCCGGCGCCAAGGTCGCCATGCTGGGCGACGGCATCAACGATGCGCCCGCGCTAACGGCCGCCAGCGTCGGCATCGCGATGGGATCGGGCACCGATGTCGCCAAGGAGAGCGCGGACATCGTGCTGCTCGCCAACGACCTCGAGCGCCTGGTCGAGACGGTCCGGATCGCGCGGCGCACGCGCCATGTGATCTGGCAGAACTTTTCCGGTACGATCTCGGTCGACGCGCTCGGCATCGCGCTGGCCGCTTTTGGTTTCCTGAATCCGCTCCTGGCCGCCTTCATCCATGTTTCGTCGGAGCTGATTTTTATATCAAACTCGGCGCGGCTCCTGCCGGCCGCCGACAGGATGCGGCTGCCCAGGCGTGAAAAGGAAGATCGGGAATGAGCCGCCTCCACAGTGAGAACCATCTCGTTGCCAGGATCGGCTGGTTGCGGGCGGCCGTTCTGGGCGCGAATGACGGCATTATCTCCACAGCCAGCTTGATGGTCGGTGTGGCGTCCGCCGCGAGTTCATCGAGCGAGGTGATGGTTGCGGGCGTGGCCGGGCTCGTCGCCGGAGCGATGTCGATGGCGGCAGGGGAATATGTCTCGGTCAGTTCCCAATCGGACACCGAGAAGGCCGATCTCGCGCGCGAGCGGCAGGAGTTGGCCGTCCAGCCGGAGTTCGAGCTCCAGGAACTCGCCCAGATCTATGTCGAACGCGGTGTCGAGCCCGCGCTGGCGCGGCAGGTCGCCGAGCAGCTCATGGCGAAGGATGCGCTCGGCACGCATGCTCGCGAAGAGCTCGGGATCACGGACGTCACAGCCGCGCGACCGGTCCAGGCTGCACTGACTTCGGCTGCGACCTTCGCGGCCGGCGCCGCCCTTCCGATCATCACTGCGACGCTCGCCCCCGCCAGCCATCTCGTCGCCATCGTGTCGGGCATGTCGCTGATCTCTCTGGCGGTGCTTGGAACCCTTGGAGCCAGGGCCGGTGGCGCCGCCATTCTGCAACCCACCATCCGCGTCGCCTTCTGGGGAGCTTTTGCGATGGGCCTGACGGCCGCGGTCGGTGCGCTTATCGGGGAGGCGATCTGAACGCCGCTCGCCAGAACCGCTTGCCCCCTTCTGAATGTCCGGTTTCTGGCGTCGAGGCGATGTCCGCAATTGGCGCAGCGCGGCCTGAATCTCTTACGCTGCCGACACGGAAGCCTGGATCGATCACGGGCACTAACCTGTAATTGATCGTCAGGTGCGTGCAACCAGCCGGCCTGAAGACAGGATTGGCTCCACATCCAGCCACGGAGCTACGCCCGGACCGTTCTTCGCATAGTGGAAAGTGGCGGCAAACGTAGCCCGTCGAGATCGAACGCGCCGGCTCGACGAGTGTTTCGCGAGCCGGCGCTTATGCCGACGCAATAGTTTTGGCGTTCTGATTCTGGCCGCAGTGGGTTTCGAAAGCATTATCGGGTGTATCCAGGCCGCCAGGTTTATTGGCGACCTAGCGAGCGCTGCTTGCAACCCTAGCTAGTTCTGGTCCGAAGCCGGTTCCGGGGCGTTTGGCTTGGCAGCGCTCTTCGAGACTGAATGCAGGGAAGCTCCCAGGAGCGCCTGCGTTGGATCTGCGCCCGTAAAGCCGGCCTGACTCAGAATTTCGTCGAGGATCGGCTTCTGGGCGGTGAACTTCAGCAGCTGCCCGGACAGGTCGTCGAGCGGATTTCCGTTGGCCTCGCCGGCGCCCCCGTTGAAACCCGGCATACCGCCCGTGCTGAAGATGCGGATGTCGGAGATCTTCTCGATCGGCTTCATCGCCTCCGCCAGTGCCTGCGGCAGAATATCGACGCGAGCCTTCCCCAGTTCGTATTCAATGATGCTCGTGGAAAGCGCGTTTCGTGCTTCGTTCTTGGCTCGCTCGGCGCGAGCCTGCGCCTCGCCGAGCTCGATGACGCCGACGGCGCGAACCTTCGCGGCCTCGGCCTCCGCCTCGGCCTGAATTTTTGTCGCGGCCGCGAGGTCTTCGGCTGCCTGACGTTCTGCCTCCGCCTTGACGGTGACAGCCGTGGCCTGCTGTTCAGCTTCCTGGCGGGCCGCAATCACGGCGATGCGCTTGGCGCGTTCGGCAATCTCGACCTCCCGAGCCGTGGTCACCTGTTCCTCCGCGGTGATGGCGTTCGCCTTGGCGGCGTCGGCTTTGGCGCGGGCCGCGGCCTCTTCCTCGGTCTTCTGAGCGACGGTGATTGCGGCTTCGATGCGGGCGGTTTCGGTGATCTTCCGCGCTTCGGCCTCTCGCTCGGCGATGCCGCGTTCGGCCGCGATGCGCGCGGACTCACGAGCCTGCCGCGCCTCGGCATCGCGTTCGGCGATGCCGCGCTCGGTCTCGAGACGAGCCGTCTCCTCGGAGAGCCGCGCGAGTTGCTCGGCCTTGGCGGCCTCGGCGCGAGTTTCCGCCGTCTTGTTGGCAATGTCCCGTTCTTGGGACAGTTCTGCATCACGCTGCTCTCGCTCGATGGTGAGGCGACGCAGCGAAGCTTCGCGATCCTTGGTTGCGATCTCGACCTCGTTGTCGCGGACGATCTGATTACGTTCGCGCTTGCGCTCCTCGGTAATCTTCGTCAGCGCTGTCAGACCCTCGGCGTCAAAGCTGTTGTTTGGATTGAAATGCTTGATGTCGGTCTGATCGAGGCGCGTGAGCGAGACCGACTCCAGCTCGAGGCCGTTCGACTGCAGATCATGCGCTACCGCCGCCTGAACCGACTTTACGAATTCGGCACGCTGCTCCTGCAGATCGCGCAGCGACATCGTCGCAGCAACTGAACGCAGGCCATCGACGAACTTCGCCTCGACCAATGCCTTGAGAGCATCGGCGTCGTTGGTTCGGTCACCGAGCGTCTGCGCTGCCAGCGCGATGTTGTCGGCATCAGGCTTCACGCGGACATAGAACTCGGCAGTGATGTCGGCCCGCATGCGGTCTTTGGTGATCAGGGACTCGTTCTCGGCACGCTTGACCTCGAGGCGCAGCGTGCTGAGCGAAACCCAAGAGTAGGAGTGAAAGATCGGAAGGATGACGGAGCCGCCGTCGAGGACGACTTTCTTTCCGCCCAAACCGGTTCGGACATAGGCCTTGTCCCGCGTCGCTCGGGTGTAGAGCGACGTCATGATGACGCCGATGACGACGATGGCCGCGACGATGACAGCCGCGATGATACCCAGTGAGAAGAAATCCATGATCAGCCCCCTGTCGGCGTTAGCCTTGCTGAAGTCCCGGTGGCGCGGGAATCGCTTGGAAGAGGCCGTCAGAGCCGTCGACAATGACGACGAGCCTGCCGGTCTCGATAACATGACCGGGGGCGGCAGTCGCCCTCAGCACATGAATGTTGTCGTGCCGGTCCTTCACGCGGACCGATCCGGGATTCCCCTGGTCGAGCGGTCCGATTGAGACCGTCCCGACAAGGCCGATGAAATCGACCTGGCTGATCGCCGCCGTCTCGTCGCGCGGGATGATCCGGGCAATTCCGCGGCTCAGCCATCGGGTCACGGGCACCGCCGCAACCAGCGCAGCGGGAACCGCAGCGGTGATCGGCAATGGCCCGGCCAGTCGGGTCGCCAGCGATTGAACAGCGAAGCCGAAAACCGCGAAGGCTGAAAGCAGGATCACCGCGAGCACCAAAATCGGCACCCCACCGGCATTCAGCCAGGACATCCAGCCGCCCAGCAGGCCCGCCTCATGACCATCCGGGCCATGGTGCCCCAGCCCGTCATCGAGAATGCCCGACGCCGAGGCTCCGAGCAGGACTGACACCAGCTCGACCAGGCCCAGCCCGACGACGATCATCAACGCCAACCAGAACGGCCCTGTGCCCGGCTGGAGAATCGAGCCCATCAGCGTTGACCCTCACGAAAGGCCTTGAGGCGCGCCTCGATTGCATCTTCGCGTTGCATCCGGCCGAGTTCCTCGACTTCGGCCCCCCCTTGAACGGGCTTCGTCGGCACACCTGTGACCCTCTCCACGGCTTCGAGAGCCGCAGCGAGACGTTGATCATTGCGCTGCGACGGTGTCGCAACAATGGGTGCTGCGCGCTCGGCGCGCTTGGCGTCCTCCAGACGCTTCATCGCATCGGTACGCGCGGAGGCGATGCTGCGTAGTGTTGCCTCGGCATCGGCAATCTCCGCGGCGTTTTCCGAGATCGCCTTGTTGAGCGCGGTGCGCTGCGCTTCCAGGTCGATCTGCAGACCTGTGGCAGCACGAGCCAGATCCTCTCGCTGCTTTTCGAGACCGGTCTTGATCTTATCGTCGAGATCGCGGATCTCGGCATCGAGATCATCGGCCTTGGCCTTCAGGCGGTGACCCGCGGCGACAGCGACGCCGAGTGCCGCACGGGCTTCCTCCGAGATTTTCCCGATCTCGCGAACGGCTTGCTCGGCAACCGCCACCGGGTTGGCTCCCTCGGCTGCATCGACCGCATTGTTGACAACGCCGGCGATCACACGCCCGAGGCGGGCCAAGATACCTTCATTGGACATGGTGGTCTCCTTTTGCGGATGGAGGCCGGCCTGTACGCCGACGAGGATGCTGATCGAAGAACCGCTGAAACAAAGACGGGCTTCTGAGAAATCGTCCCAACCGGCGCGGTAACCGTTCACGACATAGGGGATGATGATGCGCCCGCCGACCGTGGCAATGCTCAGGCTGTCGGGCCCTTTAACAGAGAACAGCTTGGAATCGAGCGGGATGTCGTTGACCTGCTCGCCGGCGTTACGGCGGCTGTGATCGCGCAAAGCCAAGGTCGCCATGCGAGAAGGCAGGCCAGTCTTCGCGCGGATCTCCTCATAGGCCTCCTCATGCAGCGCCACGAGGTTGGCGCCCGTCGTGCCTTCGAGAATTCGTAAGGCAGCCCGGTACGCTTCCAGAGTCTCCCGCAGCGCCAAAAGATCATCCCTCGACGGTAACAGGCTGAGGACCATGGTGGTCTGATGCTTTGCGAACATGGCATCAATCTAAAGCACTGCTTTGGTGCTTTCAAGGACTGAGGGCTTCCACGAGATAGAATGGTGTACGCACCATGGAAAAATGCCGATCATTTGGACCCATAAAGGCCGCCGAGGTCAGCCTCTCGCACAGAGCCGGAGACCGAGCCGCACCGGGACGTTCGACAGGTGACGCCCTCTTCCCTGCACGATAACTGCACGAAAATCCTTGGTTCCTACTGATCTGCATCGCGGGTGCTGCAAACTGCCGATGCAGTGTTCGCGCATGGCGGACGTCATCGCTCCAGCATCCTTCCCGTCGCGACTGCCACCGAGGCTGATCAAAGATGGCTGGTGGCTGGAGACAACGATGCGGCCCGCCTGTGCCGACATCCTCGCCTTTCCGGTCCGCGCCTCCATCGCGGCCGCGGGCGTTCGCAGCCGAGATCGACAGCCATGCCAGCCCAAACCCATGAGACAGCCGCGCCTGCCGAACCCGGCAAACGACCCCAAGGATGGCTGACGATCCAGTTCACGGCCGCAGCCGCTCTGGTCATGCTGGCGGACGCCCTATTCTACGGGCATCCGCTTGGGATCTCGCTGGCATTGTTTCTCTGCATCCTCGCCGCCGCGTCCGCCTGCCTCAACCCACTCCGAGCCGAGCCGAGACGACGTTGGCATGCGATCGTCCTCCTGGCGGCCGGACTGCTGCCCGCCGTCGAAGACATCAGCTGGCTCTCGGTCACGATCGCGCTCGTTGCGGCGGCCGTCGCTGCCCGGATGCTGACCGAAGCGAGGCAACTATCCTGGCAGGAGCATCTTTGGGCCGCGCTCCGCATGCCGCTTTCCGGCTTGCGATTGTTCAGCGATATCGCACGGGCGAGCCGTAGCAGCAGGCAGCGGCACAGCCCTGCGGGCATCCTGGCCGCGTTGCTGGGCTGGGCGATGCCGCTTCTTCTCTGTGCCGTCTTCGCGACATTGTTCGTCTCGGCAAACCCGCTGCTGGAGAGCTGGCTGAAGCGGATCGACCTTCAGGCCTTTCTCGGACAGATCTTCTCGGGTCGCTCGGTATTCTGGGCGGTCACGCTGTGCCTGATCTGGCCGCTCCTTCGCATCCGTTCGCTTCGCCGGCGCAAGCGTGCGATCATCAAGCCGTCAGCCGCCGTTTTGATCCTCGACCCGCTCGATCCGTTCAGCGACCGCACCATCAGACGCTCCCTGAGCCTGTTCAATGGGCTCTTCGCCATCCAGACGGCGATGGACCTCGTCTATCTCTGGGGCGGCGCCAGCCTGCCTGAAGGCCTGAGCCACGCGAGCTATGCGCATCGTGGCGCCTACCCGCTCGTCGTCACGGCGCTGCTCGCAGCGGCCTTCGTGCTGGTCGCCATGCGCCCTTCGGGGTCGAGCGAGCGTGATCCGCTGGTCCGGCCGTTGGTCCTCGCCTGGGTCGGACAGAACCTTCTGCTCGTGCTCTCCGCCCTGCGGCGCCTCGATCTCTATGTCGAAGCGTTTTATCTGACGGAGCTGCGGGTGGCGGCCTTCATCTGGATGCTGCTGGTCGCGACAGGGCTCGTCTTGATCATCATCCAGATCCTGTCACGCAGGACGGTCGGCTGGCTGGTCTCGGCGAATGCAATCGCGCTGGCGCTGACACTCTATGGCTACAGCTTCGTGGATACTGCAGTTGTCATCGCGAACTACAACATCCGGCACTCCTTCGAGATGCGGGGCCAGGGGCAGACCATCGACATCGCCTATCTGTTTGGCCTCGGTCCCAGTGTCGTTCCCGCCCTTGACCGCTATGCCCCCCGCATCCTCGCGGCCAATCACATCTCGCCCCGTTCTCCCTGGGCTCGGCCTGATCTTGCCATCGCCAGCGGTCGCCAAAGGCTCGTCTGGCGCCATCTTGGAACGCAGGCCGATTGGCTCGGATGGAGCTTCCGCGGATGGCGGCTGTCGCGATATTTGGCTAACACTCCGGAGGCTCCGTTCAGGACGATACCCATGTCGCCAGCCGGTGCCGCCGAGGGCAGATGATGACGCCGCGTATTCTCGTGGTCGACGACGACAGCCATATCCGCGACGTGATCTGCTTCGCCCTCGAAAAGGCAGGCATGGCGACGACAGTGGCGCAGGACGGCCTACAGGCGCTCGACGGGTTCAGGCAGCGTCCGGCAGATCTCATCGTGCTGGACATCGGCATGCCGGAGATGGATGGGCTCGAAGTCTGCCGGCAGATCCGGAAATCCTCGGAGGTGCCGATCCTGTTCCTGTCGGCGCGCGACGATGAGATCGATCGCATCCTCGGGCTGGAGATCGGGGGCGACGACTATGTCACCAAGCCGTTCAGCCCGCGCGAGCTGGTCGCTCGGGTCAACGTTATCCTCAAGCGGGTGCGCACGGGCCGGGCTCCGGCCCGGATGGCCGACGGCAGCTTGTCCTGGGGCGCGCTGAGTCTCGATCCCGCGGCGCATTTCGTTCACTTCAATGGTGCGGAGCTGTCCCTGACGGCGATCGAGTTCGCCATCCTGCGGATGCTGATGGCGCGGCCGCGCCAGGTGTTCAGCCGGGAGCAGATCCTCGGCGGCGCTTACGGCGGCGCAATCCATGTCTCCGACCGGACGATCGACAGCCATATCCGCAACATTCGAGGTAAATTCGCGAAGGCCGGCTGCGGGAACGCGATCGAGACCGTGCACGGCGTCGGTTTCAGGTTGGGTCAATGCGAAGCTTCGGCGTGACGGAGCAGGTTGCGGCGCCGGCCCGGGTGACGCCCAAATGGCGGCCGAGCCTTAGCCTGATCGTCATCATGATGCTGACGGCCGTTCTAACCCTGCCACTCGTCAGCCTCTTCTTCTTTCGGATCTACGAAAACCAGCTGGTTCATCAGACCGAAGCTGAGCTGATCGCGCAGAGCGCTGCGCTATCAGCCGTGATCGAAAGCGATCTGGACGGGCATCTGCCACCGGACACGGCCTTGGGAGCACGCCCTCCTGCGGTCGCGCCGGCCGAGCAGCCGGGGCCTTTCACGCCGATCCTCCCAAGTCTCGACCTTGCTCGAGGCGACCTGCTTGGGCGCAGGCCCGATGCGATGCCGGCCCTCCAGCCTGCCAATCCCGTCTTCAAGTTAGCCGGCGAGCGCTTGTTTCCTTTGCTCGAAAGAACGCAGAGCATCACGCTCACGGGCTTTCGCCTGCTTGACCCGGACGGGGTCGTGATTGCCGGGAGGGCGGAGGTCGGGCTCTCTCTTGCGCATATCGAGGAGGTTCGGGAGGCCGTTCAAGGACGCTTCAAAGCTGTCCTGCGACAGCGCGTCTCCAAGAATCCTCCGCCGCCGCTCTATTCGCTGAGTCGCGGCACCAGCATCCGCGTTTTCACGGCGATGCCGATCATCGTGCGAGGGCATGTCGCCGGCGTTCTTTACGCCTCGCGCACGCCGAGCAATGTGTTTCGCCATCTCTATGAAGAGCGCGGGAAGGTCGCTCTCGCAGGCGCCTCTGTCGCCCTGCTGACCATTCTCATCGGGCTCGCTTTCCATCGCGCCATCACGCGCCCGGTTCATGAGCTGATTGCCCGAACCACAGCGATCGGACAGGGGGACCGCAGCGCCATCGTCCCGTTAAAGCATCACGGCACGGCCGAGTTCGCACGGCTCGCGCAAAGCTTCCTCGACATGGCCAATAGCCTCAATAATCGATCCGATTTCATCGCCACCTTCGCGGCTCACGTCTCACACGAGCTCAAATCGCCGTTGACGTCGATCGAAGGGGCAGCCGAACTCCTGCGCGACGACATGACCGGCCCAGCAGTCGCGATGAGCGACGATGATCGGCGCCGCTTCCTCAGCAACATCATTTCCGACACACATCGTCTGACCGCGATTACAAACCGCCTGCGCGAACTTGCGCGGGCCGAAATTGCACCGACCGGCGGCTCAACGGAACTCTCGTCGGCCATGGCCGACATCCAGCACCGCTATCCCGCGCTCGACATCCGTGCCGACGGCGCTCTCGACCGTAAGATCCGCATCTCTGCCGAGAACATCCACATTATCCTCTCTCATCTGCTCGACAATGCGCTGCATCACGGCGCAACGCGGATCCAGGCTGCCGCGAGCACGGCTTCAGATCGGCTCGATCTGGTCATCTCGGACAATGGCGGCGGGGTTTCACCGAATAATCGCGCCCGGATCTTCGACAGCTTCTTCACCACGCGACGCGACGCCGGGGGCACAGGAATGGGCTTGTCGATCGTACGGGCCATGTTGACGGCCCACGGCGGCGAGATCACGCTTCTCGACAGCGCGGACGGTGCGGCCTTCACCCTCTCATTCCCGGTGACGGGCGAGCTCGATCTTGACTGAGGCAACGGCGCGCTCGCGCCTCGTGACAATTGCCCTGACTGCTGCGGTTATTGCCTCGGGATTGCTCCTGAGGCGCTATGGTTCAGGTCTCGGCTTGCCATTTGTGGTCGTGAAGTACGGCGGCTCGCTGCTTTGGGGCATGATGGTCTATTTGCTGTTGGCGGCCTTTGCCCCTCGGCGAACTGTCACGCAGATACTGATGGCGGCCGCGTTGGTCGCGGTCAGCGTTGAATTGTCTCGCCTCTATCACACGCCTTGGCTCGACGGGTTCAGGCTGACGACAGCAGGCGCGCTCTTGCTTGGCCGCGTATTTTCGCTCTGGAACCTGGTGGCCTACGGTCTCGGCATTCTCCTGGGCGCGTGGGCCGACCTCGTGGGCAGAAGGCGCTGATGGTCGAACCCTAAACAGCGTTCGGCGCGACCTTGAAACCAAAATTATGAGTCACCGACCTAGCTGACGCCATGTCCGCTTTCGGGCAGGGCCCTAATGTCCGGTTGTGGCGCTACCTGCGCAAGCAATAAGAGCGTTTACCCGCATCACCCCCCCAAACCGATTGACCCTTAGGTTGCGCCTGCGAGATGCTGTCGGGCCTGGTCAGCCCAGCTCACTCGGCTGACAGGAATGGGCCGGGGGCAACATGACGGGATATCCGATTTGGATTCGGGCGGGCATCACGAGACGCGTCTCGGCGTTCCTGATCGATCTCGTCCTCGTCATGCTGCTGACGCAGGCTTTGGTGGCCTGTATCTACGGGCTGTCGGGCGGCCGAGTCCAAGACAGCAGCGCATTTGTCAAAGAGTGCCTACCCGCCAAACAGCGCCCAGCCGGCATGTCATTGCCAGCCGCGTTCATCCCAACCGGCGAAGCGATCTGTACGGCCTATCTCATGACCAAGCCGGTGGCGCGATATTATGTCTTCGAGCATAGAATTCCGGGATCGCCATGGAAACAGACCATCGGGTTTCCGCTGGACAGCAATGACCAGCCAATCAAGGCCTTCGATCTCACGCTCGTTCAATGGCCGCTGCTTGCATTGCTGCGGTGGGCGTTCGAGAGCCATGGCTGGAGATCGCCTGGGAGATCGGCGGCCGGGCTTTTGGTTTCGTCGTCCCGGCATGCTGCCGGTAACATCTGGAATCGAGAGCTAGCCAAGCGATATCTCGTATTCGCAGCCGCGGCGTTGCCTGCGGTTGTCTTCGCGGCCGTCGGCGTTTGCGCCGCCTGGTCAGATCTCCCAGTCCTGAGCGCGGTTATGCTGTGGCTGACGGGCATTGCAGGCTGGCTCCCGTCTATCGCTCTCGTTGCCGCGGCGATTGCAATAAGCAAGCAGCGTGACGCATTTTATGATCAAGCCGCGGGGACGCGCATCGTCAGGGTCTTCGATCCTCAGATCGACGAGGCGCTGGCGGCGGAGGAGCCATCGGCACAGGAAGGCCGATTTCCTTCTCCAGGCACCGTAGTAGCGGGCGCGCGGGCCGGATTTGCTTTGTCGTTCGTGCTGCTACTGATTTTTGCTGCAGAACTCGCAACCTCGCATTTGGCTGGCCGGGTGACGGGCTTCATGGTCGATTGGCAGTCAGGCGTGCAGTTTGGCGGAGTCTCTTACGAGCTCGTTGCCCAAGGCGGGCAATGGTACCGGCTGGCGACGTCATCGTTCCTGCATTGGAGCCTCAGCCACCTGGCCACGAATCTCGTCGCACTCATGCTGATCGCGGTCCTGCTCGAGCCCGTCATCGGAGCTGCTTGGTTAATCGCAATCTTCATTCTCAGCGGCTTAGCGGGCGCCGTGCTTTCGATCGTGCAGAACCCGCCTAACGTGATGAGCATGGGTGCCTCTGGCGGGATCCTCGGCTTGATGACTGCGGGCTTGATCATCTCCTGGCGACTGGCGCCGGGAAGGCGTCGGCTCTGGCTTCAGGCTGTCACCATCGTCATTCTGACGGGCACTTTGACACAGGGGAACTGGTTGCCAGCCTTGGGCTCGGATCATGCTGCCCATCTTGGAGGGATGTTGGCTGGAGGCGCCACTGGCCTCGTCTGCATACTGTTTTTTGGCTCGAAGCGATTCCCATCAATCGGCAAGTACGTGGTGGGGGCCGCCGTGCTCGCCTCCAGCGTGACGGCGGCATCCATCCCGATGTCTGGCTTCGGCGACTTCCCGCTGGATCGTTTGCTCGTACCACCCCAGATCATGCCCAAAAACGATCAGGAATGGGCCTATCAGGCAGCGGAGCTCGCAAGGCGCTACCCGCGCGATCCGCGGCCTTACATCGGGCTCGCGCTCGCGGCTGGCGTAGACGTCGAAAAACGGGAGCGCGCTCTGGATCAGGTGAAACTCGTCTCGGCTGCGTTGAAGCCCAATGACCAGGATTTCGTCCTGGCGACCTATCGCAATGGATTGAAGGCCATTGTGCGCGCCCGCATCGCAGCACGCGACTTCACGGTCGCCCAAGCGAAGCTGGATGAAGCTTTAGCGCTGCAGCTTCCGCTCGACCCCGATCTGCTCTACCTGCGCGCGGAAGCCGAGCAGCATTTGGGCGACTGGGTTTCCGCCAAGGCCGATCTTCAAAAGCTCTTAGCAGCCAATCCCGCCAATGTGCCCGGCTGGATATCGCTCGCATTCGTGACGTCGGCGATGGGTGATCAAACTGCCGCTATCAATTTGAGCGGTATCGCGCTGCTCCATGACCCGAAGAGCTTCGTCGCCTATCGCCAACGCGGATGGTTCTTTTACCTAGCCGGCGATTTCAAAAAGGCGCTCGCGGATCTGGAAAAAGCGCGGGAACTCGGTCCCAAAGACCACTATGCTGCCATTTGGACCCATTTGGCATCAACGCGAGCAGGCTTAGGCTCCCGCATCGACGAGGTCTCGAAACAGATCGATCTCGCGAAATGGCCTGGCCCGGTACTCCGTTATCTCCGTGGAGATATCGATGCAGCTGGCCTCCGAGCCAATGCAGCCAACAGCAATTCGATTATCGATCAGAACCAGCGTTGCGAGGCCAGCTTCTATATCGGCGAGACCCTTCGCTTGACCGAGGCTTCCGTGGCCGCCGCGAATTTTCGAGCAGCGCGCGAAATTTGTCCGAAAAGCTACTACGAATGGATCGGGGCGAATGTGGAGCTCTCGAAAAGCAACTTGTAGCTCTCCGGACACTAACTGTTGTGGAACTTGCGGCATTGTTCCGCGCGGGTGGCATTCCGCGTTTCGGCAGGGTTTTATTTGGCTGGGTGTTATTTGGCGTAAGCCGCGTCAAATCTCTTAGCACAGCTGGGGCGACCGATTTTTGAGCTCGCTTGCTGCCCTTCAGGACCTTCCCGCACAATGTCCGCTTCAGGGCGGCTATCGAATGGCTGCTTGTGGCGCGAGGCGGCCCGAGGCCTCAACCCCAGGCTAACGGCTGAGTTAGGTCGCCGCAACGCAGCGGCGGTCGACCCCGAGCCAGCGCTTCCAAAGTGAACTGGAGTTGACCCGTTTCCGTGGACTGTTCACGGCTTGGGCGGGTCAAGTCAGCTCATGATGAAGCCTTTCGTATTCGATGGGCGAGAGGTATCCCAGCGCCGAGTGACGGCGTGAGGGATTGTAGAAGCCTTCGTGTGATCCGCCCCCGCCGGCAGGTCCAAGGTGATTGTTAGTGGACGGTTGGTCTCGACGCCAGCGCGGGCGGCGTAGCTGGTCCGGGTTGCGCAGCCGCCCTCGCGGTCATGGCGGGGATGACGACCTC
>Ga0209930_1001019_pt1 | contig 50600 bp, 58 predicted proteins | sample ThiBiot_500_biof_2_FD_183948 | JGI IMG/M metagenome (GOLD analysis project Ga0209930, IMG submission 183948) | Wastewater bioreactor microbial communities from Cape Town, South Africa - Thiocy_cont_500_biof (SPAdes) | ecosystem: Engineered > Bioreactor > Thiocyanate-remediating >...
CTTGGAAGGCCGCTTCCTTGCCGGCCTTACAGGTTCTCCGGCCCGCATTGCCAGGCCGTTCATTCCACAAATCGGGAGAGTCTGATGAGCCAGGCAAGTCACGCATTGCAGGAAACACAGGCTGTTGTGCCGCCAGCGGAAGCGAAGCGGGCTGAAGTGAAACCGATGCCGCTGGTGCCGGCGCGTATTGATATGCACCCGAGTGTGTTCCGGGTGGCTTTCGTCTGCTGGCTAGCACTGCTCAGCGTGTTCTGGGTGACCTTTTTCGTCAGCACCAACGCGCTTTTCATGGTGGTGGTCAGCACATTCTATGCGGTGGTTTTCTTCGGTGTGCCTTACACGTTCTGGCGCATCAACCCAAAGCGGGCTGCACCGCGGCAGGGCCTGCACGAATTTATGCGCGCGCCGTTTGAAACCATGTATGGCGTGGTGAGCGGGCGGGATGCGCTTCTGCAAGTAATCCTGGTGCCGTTGGCGGTAACGATCGGCGGTATCGGGATGGCTATCGCCATTCACGCGGCCCGCGCCGCCTATTAGGTCTACCGAAGCCTGCGCCAGCGTCGCGATCGGCGGGATCAGGAGATTCGCCCGCCGATCCGCGGCAACAGCGCCAGAAGTGCCACCAGCAGGCAGAGTGCAAACCCGAGCAGAAAGCCCAGTTCGTACCCAAAGCCGCTATTGGGGAAGGCATAGGCCCGCACCGGCGCGAACAGGCTCGCGATCAGGGAAAAAATCGCAATAAAGCCGTGCAGGATGCCGGAGAAGAACCCGGGCACGTTTGCGGCACCGATCATCGGTTGATGCGCACACCCGCTGAGGACGGCAGCACCCATTCCCAACAGCGCCAGATTGCAGCACCTTTGCCATTTGCGCATTGCCGCCCCGTCTCCCGTTCTGCCTGACCGGTCTTTGCCATCATAGCGGTTCCGGCTCTGCGGGCGTCCAAGCATTTTGCCCCGTCCTAAGGCTTACCGGTCCAGCTGGCGCAGGATCGTGCGCAGGGTCGGTGCGATCTGGCGCAGTTGGGTCCGGTGGGTGGCGGTCAGCTTCTCCAGAACCTTTTCGCCCTTTCTGGTCAGTTTCAGGGTGGCGCGGCGGCCATCCGCGGGGTCTGGTTTGCGCACCACATAGCCCGCCCGGACCAGCCGGTTGATCAGCCCCACGGCGCTGTTGTGCTTGACGACCAGGTGCCGGGCCAGCTCCCCGACCGACAGGGCCTCGTCCTCATGCCCTTTGATCGCCAGCAGGACCTGGTGCTGCTGGGGGGCCAGACCCAGCTCCAACGCCCGCTCCTCGCTGAAAACGAGGAACCCGCGCAGGATGTGCCGGAAGTCGGCCAACAACCTGTAGTCTGCCATGGTCAGCGGGGCTGGGGTTTCGGCTCGCTTTTCTATCATTGTCCCCTGCCATTAACCCCAAAGGTGGAGTTGATTTATGTCCTCTGACGACATAAATACCCTCCCCCGGAGCCTCTTCACTCGACTGCGACAGGGGAACAATTCGTTTCATGGCGATCAAGCCTGAGGCCGCGTCCTTCGACCGGGATACGCTGCGTGATTTCACCGCGGACCCCCGGCTTCTATTGTTGTCCCTGATGGCCGTTCTGGTCGGCACCCTTGGCGCGGGCTCGGCCTGGGTTCTGCTGCGGCTGATCGGACTTTGCACCAACATTGCCTATTTTCAGCGCGTTTCCGGCCAAACCGTTCATTTTGCCGGCACCACGCTTCCGCTCTGGACCATCGTCATCCCGGTGGTGGGCGGCCTGATCGTCGGCGTCATGGCGCGCTTCGGCTCCGACAAGATTCGCGGCCACGGCATTCCGGAGGCGATTGAGGCGATCCTGATCGGCCAAAGCCGGATCGAGCCCAAGGTGGCTCTCCTCAAACCGCTGTCCTCGGCCATTGCCATCGGCAGCGGCGGCCCGTTCGGCGCGGAAGGCCCGATCATCATGACGGGCGGCGCCTTCGGCTCGCTGTTTGCCCAGATGTTTCAGCTGAGTTCCGCCGAACGCAAAACCCTGCTGGTGGCGGGCGCGGCCGCGGGCATGACCGCGGTATTCAATACGCCGATTGCCGCCGTGCTGCTCGCGGTGGAACTGCTGCTGTTCGAATGGAAACCGCGCAGCTTCGTACCGGTGGTGGTTGCCGCGGTGGTAGCGGCGGCGTGGCGGCCCCATCTTTTGGGGGTGGGTCCGCTCTTCGCCTATGCGGGCGTACCGCTTCTGCCGTGGTGGGGCCTCGGTCTTTGCCTGCTGGTGGGTGCTGTCGCCGGGCTGCAATCCGCACTGCTCACCGTGACGCTCTATTGGGTGGAGGATCTGTTCCGCAAACTGCCCATTCACTGGATGTGGTGGCCCGCACTTGGCGGGGTGGTGGTCGGCGTCGGCGGCTATCTCGATCCGGCGGTTCTGGGCGTCGGCTATGACACGATCCGTACCCTGATCGATGGCGGTTTCGCCCTGCATGCCACGGTGCTGCTCCTGGTCGACAAGGCGGTCATCTGGATCGTGGCGTTGTCGTCCGGCACCTCCGGTGGCGTCCTGGCGCCGCTGCTGATCATGGGGGGCGCGCTGGGTGCGCTCGAGGCTCAGTTGATCCCGTTCGGCGATCCCGGTTTCTGGGCCCTTTTGGGCATGGCTGCAATCCTGGGCGGTACCATGCGCGCGCCGTTGACCAGCACATTCTTCGCCACGGAACTGACCGGCAACACACACATTCTGCTGCCTTTGCTGGTTGCCTCGGTTGCCGCCTTCGTCGTCACCGTTCTGGTCATGCGCCGTTCGATTTTGACGGAGCGGATTGCGCGGCGCGGCCATCACATCATGCGTGAATATACGATCGATCCCTTCCTGCAGACCCGTGTGGAACAGATCATGGCGCGGCCGGCGCACACGCTTGCAGCCACGACGCCTGCCAAGGCGGCGATTGATTTCTTCGCAACGGTAGAGGGCACGCGCCGTCACAAGAGCTATCCGGTGGTCGATGATGCCGAAAAGCTCGTCGGCATGGCCTCGCGCTCCGACGTTATGCGCTGGATGCGCGACGGCGTGGCACCGGAGGCGACACTCGCCGATCTTGCCGATCATCAAACGCTGTTTACCGGTTATTCGGACGAACTGGTGGGCGAACTGGCGGACAGAATGGCTACCGCGGATATCGGGCGTGTGCCCATTCTCGATCGCCGGACCGATAAGGTTGTCGGGCTGGTGGCGCGCCGGGATCTTTTACGGGTTCGGGCCTATGTCATCCGCGAGGAGCGGGAGCGCCGCCGTCTCCTGCGCATGGGCTTCCATTTGAATGGCGGCCATGCCCGGTCTGGCCGTGTCCGGTCTGGTCAGGTCAAAAGCTGATTGGCGCGCGCGATGTTGGTCTCGTGCGATTTCAGCATCTCCGTGAAATCGGCGTGCATGGCGTCGTCGCGTACTTTGGGCGTCATCTCGCGCAGCTTGCGCACCACCCAGCCCTGGCCGCGGTTCAGGAACGCCAGCCGCTCGGAATAGTCTGCGATCGCCATGCACTTTTCATAGAACGCACCGGTGCGGGGGGAGGCTTCGCCTTCCAGCCGGTTAATCCACTTCAACAGCATCGCGCACCAGCGCGCTTCGTCGCGCTGCACATCACGCATCACGGTCCGCGCGTCGCCGTTTCCGGCCTCCACCGTCATGCGGGCGGTGACGCGGGCACCGGCGCGCTCGGCCTCCAGCAATTCGTTGAGAAAGGCCAGAAGTTCTTCCCGCGTTGCATAACCCATATAGGCGTCATCGCCTTCCCGCGCATAACAGACGGGGGAGGCACTTTCGGTTTCCGGTACCGCGCGCCCGGCCCTAGTGTCTGCCTGCGGTTCCGAAAGGGCGGCCTCCGCTTCGGCGGCGATTGTCCTCAGCCGCTCGCCCGCACTGACGATGGCGGTGATCTCTCCGCTTGCCTCGCCGCCATAAAGCGCCATGGCCTCGAAATCCCCGGTCATGGAGCGCAAGGGCGAATCCGTGCTGAACAGCCAGATGGTCCGCTCGCCCTCCTTGCCGATGGGTTTGCGGTCATCCGTGTACGGATCGCCATGTTTGCCCGCCGTCACCGAATTGGGCAGCACGCGCACGAACGCGCCGCGTGGCCAGTTCACATGAAACGCATCGGTATGAACCGTGGTGCCGGGCTTTGCCTCCACAATGCGCTGCTTGTGGTAATCGTGGGCAAAGGATTCTTTTGTGGCGAGGAACGCGGTCCCGATCGAGGCCCCGTCCGCGCCCATCCGCATGGCCTTGGCAAGGGTGCGCCCATCGGCGATGGCGCCTGCGGCCAGAACCGGAACATGCGCATTGGCGACGACCTTGGGCAGAAGCGACCACAAATCCTCTCTGCCGCGCACATGGCCGCCAGCCTGAACGCCCTGCGCAATCAGAATCTGCGCGCCCGCTTTCTGGGCGGCCTCCGCCTCGGCGGCGCTGCCAACCTGGCACACCGCCAGGATGCCCGCATCGCGGATGCGTTTCAGGGCTTTTTCCGACAGGTCCCAGAATAATGCGACCGCCCCCACACGCGCTTTCAGGCAAGCCGCAAGCTCGGCTTCGAACAGATCGGGTTCGGTCGCCGCCGGGATCAGGCTGACGCCAAACTCCCGCCCGGTCCTGCCGCGCACTGCCGCGATTTCTTCTTCGATCAGTTGCGGGCTTTCCCGCACCATGCCGAGGAAACCGAACCCGCCCGCCAGTGTCACCGCGCTGACCAGTTCGGATCGTGCAACGCCACCCATGCCCGCCAGAACGATGGGGTACTCGCACCCCAGAAGGTCGCAAACCGAGTTATGCAGGCGGGTCGTGGTCATGTCGTGGTGCCGATTGTCTTCCGGCCGGACTATAGGGGAACGGTGCGCCCGGCGGAAAGCGTCACATCGGCACTTTGATTTTCGCGCAATCTTTCAGGCGGTGCGCTGACTGTCTTGCTTTATGGAGAGACAGGCGCGCAATCCCGCGCGTGCGCGGTCGATCAGATCGGCTTCGCTGCGTGTCGAATAGACCGCATGAACCGAGTAGGAGAATTCCGGCGCGCGGATCACGCGGAAAAGCCGGTGCTCGTTCAGGTATTGCCGCACCGCGCTCAAGCGGAAATAGCCGCTGCCCCCTGTCGCAAGCAGATAGGAAAGCGCCAGCGGCCCCAGCGACACTGAAACCGGCGCATTGGCAAGGGCAGGGAAGGCGGTCTGCAGACTGGCGCTGAAGGCCCGGCCCCAATCGACATGCACATAGGTCGCCGGGTTGGGAAGGGCGCCGCGTTCCGTCGTCACCAGCACCAGCTTTTCTTCAGTCAGCAATTCCACCGCCAGATCGGTCTGCGGCGGCGGATTGTAGATCACGGCAAGGTCCAGCGTGCCGTTCTGAATGCGGTCCAGCAGTCTGCTCTGCACGTCGATCTCGGCGCGCAATGCGGTCTCCGGAAACTGCTCGTGCATCCAGACGAGCCAGTTCGTCATCAGCGGATTCCACAGACTCATTTCGGCCCCGACACTGACCGCATTGGCATGCCCCGGAGGGAGTGCCACGCGCTGTCTCGCGCGTTCCCACACTTGAACCAGTGTTAAAGCATCACGCTGAAAGCGCACCCCTGCGGGTGTTAAACGGGCCCCTGCCTTGTTGCGCACGAACAGCCTGCGCCCCAACTGCTCCTCAAGGCCGCGAATACGCGCGCTGACGGCGGTTTGCGTGAGATTCAGGCGCTCCGCAGCGGCAACAAAACTGCCGCTGCTCACCACTTCCAGGAAGGTCCGGGCGAGGTCGATATCCATCGATTAAACACAAAAAATATGAAACCAAACCGCAATATCATTCATTTGCGTGTATATATTGCAAGTGCGAAATTCTCTTATCCCACGCGGCAGATGGCAGAAATCGTCAGATTCTCCCGTTTCGGCAGATCGGATGGCAGCGTCTGCGGGTGGGGATGAGCACAAATCGGGATCGTCATGAGCATTGTCGAGTTTTGGGAACATGGCCTGTCACCGGACCAGCAGCAATTGGTCGATACCCTCGCCAAGTCCCTGCGCCCGGCGCAGGCCCTGTGGTTAAGTGGCTATTTCGCCGGTTTTGAGCGGGCGGCGCGGGCAGGCGTCGGCCCCGCGGCGGGTGAGGCGCTGGGCACGTCGGTGCCGGCTGCGGCGGAAGCGGTGGCTCCCCTCCGTACACTGACGGTTCTCTATGCCAGCGAAACCGGCAACAGCGCGGCGCTGGCAAAGGATTTTGTCAAGGCAGCGGGCGAGGCCGGGCTTCCGGCCACGCTTTGCGATGTCGCTGCCTACAAGACGCGCAACCTGAAGGGCGAACAGGATCTCATCATCATTTCCAGCACGCACGGCGAAGGCGATCCGCCGCAACCGGCTGTGGCGTTCTTTGAATTTCTGGAAGGCCGCAAGGCACCGAAGCTGAACGGCGTGCGCTATGCGGTGCTGGCGCTGGGCGATTCCACCTACGAAATCTTCTGCGGCGCCGGAAAGCGGCTCGATAGCCGCCTGGCGGAGTTGGGTGCCACCGCACTCGAACCACGGCTCGATTGCGATGTCGATTACGATCAGGCCGCTGCCGGCTGGATCAAAAAACTTGTGGCGACGCTTGCGCCCGCCGCCGCCCCGGCGTCTGCGCGCGCTGTGGTGCGCGCGGTCTCGGCCGAAGGGGCCGCCAGCCCTGCATCCGCCCCGGTGTTCGACAAGCGCCGCCCCTTCATGGCTTCGGTGATCGACAATCTGGTTCTCACCGGCCGCGGGTCGAGCAAGGAAACCCGTCATATCGAATTGTCGGTGGCCGATTCCGGCCTCCAGTTCGAGCCGGGCGACGCCCTTGGCGTTCTGCCGCGCAACCGGCCATCGGTTGTCAGTGCCATTCTCGAAAGTCTGAAGCTTGGGACCGATACGCCGGTCACCGTCGGCGAACAATCGACCACGCTGGGCGAGGCATTGTCGCGTCAGTTTGAAATCACGGCCGCCACCCCCCGCTTCATCGACAATTGGGCGGAGCTGAGCGGTGCTGACGCATTGAAGGAATTGCGTGGCGAGAATAACGCCTCGGCCCGCGCAGCCTTCCTGCGGGAAAATCATATTGTCGATATCATCCGCCGTTTCCCGGTGAAGGGTGTCGGGGCTGAGGCTTTTCTGAAAGGCCTTCGCCCGCTTCAGCCGCGGCTTTATTCCATCGCCTCCAGCCACGCATCGTTGCCGGATGAGGTGCATCTGACGGTTGCTGCCGTCCGCTATGCGCTCTATGGCGAGCCCCGTTTCGGTGTGGCGTCCGACTATCTCGCCATCCAGGCCGAGCCCGATACCGAAATGCCGGTCTATGTGCAGTCCAACCCGCATTTCCGTCTGCCGGAAGATGACAAGCCGATCCTGATGATCGGCGCCGGCACGGGCGTTGCCCCTTACCGCGCCTTTCTGCAGGAGCGTGAGGTGCGTGGCGTCACCGGCAAATCCTGGCTGGTGTTCGGGGAGCGTAATTTCCGCACCGACTTCCTATATCAGACGGAGTGGCAGGATTTCCTCAAGGAAGGGGTGCTCAGCCGGATGAATGTGGCCTTCTCGCGCGATACGGACAGCAAGGTCTATGTCCAGCACCGGCTGAAGGAACAGGCGCGCGATGTCTATGCCTGGCTTGAGGAAGGCGCCCATGTCTATGTCTGCGGCGATGCCTCCCATCTGGCGCCCGATGTCCACACGATCCTTGGCGATATCGTCGCGGAGGAGGGCGGCATGAGCCGCGCTGCCGCCACCGACTATCTCGGCCAGTTGCAGCAGGATCACCGCTATCAAGTCGACGCTTATTGAGTATCAGCCATGAATGCTACGCTTGCCCAAACCGACCGTTCGCACGACATCTCCCAGCCGCTGGAAAAGCTCAGCCCGGATGAAACGCTGAAGGCGAACAGCAACCAGCTCCGTGGACAGATCGCCGAAGGCCTCGACGACGAATTGACCTGGTCGGTTCCCGGCACCGGCCCGAAGCTGATGAAGTTTCACGGCATCTATCAACAGGACAATCGCGACATCCGCGATGAGCGCCGCCGCCAGAAGCTGGAACCGGCATTCGGTTTCATGGTCCGCATCCGCCTGCCGGGCGGGGTGCTGACGCCGGAGCAGTGGCTGAAGATCGATGAACTGGGCCGCAACTATGGCGGCGAAAGCCTGCGCCTCACCACGCGGCAGACCTTTCAGCTTCACGGCGTGCTGAAACACAATCTGCGTTCGGTGATTCAGGGTCTGGGGGATGTGAAGCTCGATACCCGCGCGGCCTGTGGCGATGATTCCCGCGGTGTCATGTGCTCGGTCAATCCGCAGGTTTCCGCGCTGCATGCCACCGTTTACGACCTGGCCAAGCGTTCCAGCGATCACGCCATCCCGAAAAGCGGCGCTTATCGCGAAATCTGGTATCAGGACGATCCGGTGCCGGTCGAAGGCCCGGAGGAGCCGCTTTACGGCCGCACCTATATGCCGCGCAAATTCAAGATCGGCTATGTCGTGCCGCCGATCAACGATATCGACATCTATGCGCAGGACCTCGGCTTCATTGCCATTGCGCCGGATGGAAAGCTCGAAGGATTCAATGTGGTGATCGGCGGCGGCATGGGTCGCACCGATCAGGCGCCGAAGACCTATCCCCGTCTCGCCGGGCTGATCGGGTACGTTCCGGCCGACAAGGTTTTCGCTACCATCGACGCCACGATGATAGTCCAGCGCGATTATGGCGACCGTGCCGATCGCGGCCATGCCCGCTTCAAATACACCATCGATGACAAGGGCGAGGATTGGATCAAGGCCGAAATCGAAAAGCTGCAGGGCTTCGCGTTCGAACCTGCGCGCGATTACCAGTTCACCACCAATGGCGATGCCATGGGCTGGGTCCGTGGCAATGACGGGCATGATCATTACACGCTGTTCATCGAGAACGGGCGCATCGTCAATCGCGAAGACCTGCCTTTGCTGGACGGCATTCAGGCGATTGCCAAGGCGCATCGCGACGTTTTCCGCGTCACGCCGAACCAGAATCTGATTATTGCCGATGTCTCGCCCAAACAGCGGCCGGTGATCGAAAAGCTGCTGCAGAAATACAAGCTGGACGGGCAGAACCAGCGAAGCGGCATCCGCCTCAATGCAATGGCGTGTGTGGCGCTGCCCACCTGCGGCCTCGCCATGGCGGAGAGCGAACGCTATCTGCCCGGCCTGCTGACCAAAATCGAAGCTATTCTGGAGCCGCTGGGTCTGAAGGACGAGCCCATCACCATCCGGATGAGCGGCTGCCCCAATGGCTGTTCGCGGCCCTATATTGCAGAGATTGCGCTTACCGGACGCGCGCCGGGAAAGTATAATCTCTATTTCGGCGGCGGCTTTCACGGCCAGCGGCTGAACAAGATGTATCTCGAGAACGCGGGTGAGGAGGCGATCCTTGCTGCGTTGGAAAAAGTGTTTGTACAGTTCGCCCGCGAACGCCTGCCGGACGAACATTTTGGCGATTTCACGATCCGGGCCGGCTACGTGACGGAAGTGAAAGAAGGGCGTTATTTCAACGATTGATGTCTGGTGAGGCATCCAAAAAGGAGAACGAAATGTCGTTACAACTCGGTCAGATCGCACCGGATTTTGAACAGAAGAGCACGGATGGCCCTATCAGCTTCCACAAATGGATCGGCAATTCCTGGGCCATCCTGTTCAGCCACCCGAAGGATTTCACCCCCGTCTGCACGACGGAGCTGGGTGAGGTTGCGCGCCTGAAACCCGAATGGGACAAACGCGGCGTGAAGCCGATTGGCCTGTCGGTCGATTCAGTGGAATCACACAAGGGCTGGGACAAGGACATCGCGGAAACGCAGGGCCACGCCCTCAATTTCCCGATGCTCGCCGATGCGGACAAGAAGGTGTCCACGCTTTATGAGATGATCCATCCCGAAGCAGACCCGACGGTGACGGTACGCGCGGTCTATGTGATCGATGCGGCAAAGAAGATCCGCCTGATCCTGACCTATCCGCCAAGCGCCGGCCGCAATTTCGCGGAAATCCTGCGCGCGATCGATGCACTGCAACTGGTCGACAAGGAAAAGGTCTCCACGCCCGTGAACTGGCAGCCGGGTCAGCCGGTCGTCATTTCGCCGAGCGTCAGCAACGAGGACGCGAAGAAGCGTTATCCGCAAGGCTGGAAGGAACTGAAGCCGTATCTGCGCATGGTGCAGCTCCAGAAATGAGTCTGAATGCCCGCTCCCCCTGCTTTCAGGGGGAGCGGTTTTTTTATCCCGTCCGTTTGGGCGAAACGCCGCGCCGGCAAAGCGGGTTTGGCCTCCACGCCGAAATCGGAATATGGATGCGTTCCTGATCTTCTGCAGGCGCGCACCGTGATGCCGGCCCTCTCTGACTTCACTTCCATCGCTGGGGATATCGCGGCCCAGGGCTATGCCGTCCGCCCGCGGCGCGCGATGCAAACGCTTTTTCCGCCGCCGGCGTTGGCGGAATGGGAACGCTTTGCCGCAAGCTGGAACGATCTCGGCACCGATACCTATATGGCCGATGGCGGGCGCTATCGCCGGCGCCGCTTTGCCGCTTTCCGCATGTCCGGCCTTGCCGTCGCGCGCAAGCCGCATCAGCCCCACTATCAAAGCCGCGATTACAATCCGCTGAATGGCGGGGTGGTGCGCTGGTTCGATCCGGTCCGCGATGAAATCGCGGTCCATCCGGTGCTGCTGTCGCTGCTCGATCTTTGCGGCCATGTCTTCGGTACCATTGCCAAACCGCCGGCGCATGACTGGCATGTGGAGATGCATCAGTTCCGCATTGAAGCAAGTTCGGGGGTGGCCGGGCAGCCGACACCCGAGGGTCTGCATCGCGACGGTGTGGAATGGGTGTGCGTGATGCTCGTCAATCGCATCAATGTTTCAAGCGGCGTCACCCGCATCTTCGGCCATGGCCAATCGCTCGGCAGTTTCACGCTGACCGATCCGCTGGATGCCGTGTTTCTGGACGATATGCGCGTGATGCATGGCGTTACACCGATTGCACCGCTGGATGGGGCGCGTTCCGCATTCCGCGATGTTCTTGTGCTCACCTTCCGGGAAGACGATCCCGCGCCGCAATAGACTGGTTTTTCAGCTTGTTCGCGGCTGAAGCAGATAGGGACCGTAGATCGTCGTGAAAAGAAGGAACGCCGCGATCCACAGAATTGCAGATGCTTCCAGCAATGGCATCATCCACGCGGCGGAGAATGCGGCGATCACGCGAACCAGCGCCGAAAGGCTGACCAGCGCATAAATCCACACCGTCGTGCGGTCGGCTGCGAGCGGCCGCCCGGTATGCCCGCGCGCAACCCGCGTCATGACGGCCAGGATCATTGTGCCGATGGCGCCCGCGGTCAGGGCATGGATCGCGGCCGCCTGCGGCACGGCATAACTCAGCATTGCCGCGCCCAGAAGGGCAGCGCCTGCTGCGACCCAGAAATAACCGATATGCAGGATGGCCAGCAGCGGCTCGCCCAGCGTCGCGATCCCGCGCCAGCGTGCCACCCGCAACACATTTAGCGCCCCCGCCAGCAGCAGAAGCCATCCCACCACCTGCATATCCGGAAGAAATGTCCAGCCGATCAGGCCCAGATGCAGCGTGCCCAATGCCGCGCGATCGGCGAGGCCCGGCGCCGGCGGCAGCGCGCTCTGCCGCTGCCGCATCAGCCAGTTGCGGGTAAAGTTGGGAATGATCCGTCCGCCGATCATGGAGATCAGAATGATGATGGCCGCGAGCCCCAGCCGCCAGCCAAGCCCAGGGGGTAGCGCAACGCCGCCCAGTTCCAGATACATCAGCAGATTGGCAATCCCCAGAACGCAAACCGGCAGCGGAATGGCCGCGTTGCGCCAGTTGCGTGCCAGTATAATTTCGCGTGCCGCCACGCCCGCCAACGCGAACAGAAACGAAAGGTCGATCAACGCCGCCAGCCACAGGGGTATCAGCGCCGAAAGGAAGGCCACCACCCGCCCGGCCAGCCACAGCCCCGCCAGTATGGCCAGCGCCCGTCCGTGAACCGGCGGCCGTCCGGTCCAGTTCGGAATGGCGGTGAGAAGAAAGCCCGCAATTGCCGCCGGCACGAAACCGAACAGCATGGCGTGAATGTGCCAGTCCAGCGGGGCAAACCGGCTCGGCAGCGTTTCGCCGGTGGCGAACATCACGATCCACACCGCCACCGCCAGCGCGGGCCAAAGCCCGGCTGCCAGAAAGAACGGCCTGAACCCCAGCGACCATAGCGGTACGGGTTTCGCGCCTGTCGCTTCTGCCGATGCTGTCGTCACTGAAACGCTCCTTCACACCGCTGATATAGCACCCTATCCGATATTAGGCGCGTGTTGCAGTTTGCCCTTTGCGCTTGCGCAAACTTCGCCGTTCGTCAGCCATTGGCCTGTTCTGCGATGCGCTGGATGTCGCCCGGCTTCAGCACGATCAGGCGCCGGTTGCGGCTCGCCACAAGGCCCTGTTTGGTCCAGCCGGTCAGAATGCGGCTGGCGGTGTGCAGTGTGGTGCCGGCAATGTCGGCCATATCCTTTCGCCGCAGCGGGAAGGCGATCGCCGTTCCGCCGCCGATGGCTTGCCCGGCCTGTCGCGCCAGCCGCAGGACCGCGTGCGCCACCCGGCGCTCGGCGTTCTGTGTGGCCAGTTCGCGCACCCGTTCCTGCACTTCTTGAAGGCGCGTGCCGATGATGCGGATCATGTTGATCGCGATCTGGGGATACCGTGCCATCAGAATGCGAAGGTCGGCCTCGCTCCAGCTCGCTTCGAATGTTTCGGCGATGGTCACGGCGTCGGCGGGGTAACGCCCATCGGTGAACAGCGCCACGGTGCCGAACATCTCTCCGGGCCCGACGAATCGCACCACGATCTGGGCGCCATCGCTGCCGGATTGAGAAATCCGCACCCCGCCGGCAATCACCGCGTGGGTGCGTACGCCGGGATCGCCCTGGCTGAAAATGCGCGTTTCCCGCGGCAGGTGGCGGCCGCGCGCCATGGCCGCGACGCCGGTCAGGGCTTCCATCGGCAGCCCGGCAAACAGCTCCATCTGCCTCAATGCTTCGGGTGCGGGTGCTTCATCCCGGATCGCGCTGGTCATGCCCGGACTATGGGCAAGGGTTTGCGCCAGCGCAAATTTTCGGGTGGCGCGTTGGTCTATTCTGGCCCTGGTTTTCCCGGGGATGGGTCATGGACGGTCTTGGTATCGCGCGGGCTTTGCACGTTCTTGGTGTGGTGATCTGGTTTGGCGGTGTCTCCATGGCCACCAGCATCGCGCTGACCGCCATTCGCAAGGGCGAGATGGGCGATGACTGGCCCAAGGCTTTCCAAGCCATCGAGCATCGCTTTGTTTGGCAGGCGCGCACCGCAGTCATCGTCGTCGGGTTGACCGGGCTTTACATGCTGTGGGGCTTCAATCTGTGGGACCGCTTTGAGTCGCTTACCTATTGGTGGATGCACGCCATGGTCTGTGTCTGGCTGCTGTTCGCCATCATCCTGTTTATCGGCGAGCCGCTGGTCCTCCACCGCTATTTTGAACGCTGGGCTTCCGCGAATCCCAGAATCGCTTTCTGCTGGCTGCAGCGGGTCCATTGGGTCCTGCTGACACTGGGGGTGGTGACCATTCTGGGCGCTGTCGCCGGAAGCCATGGGGTGTCGGTCTTTGGATAATAGGCTTTGTCTGCAGCAGCCGCAGACGGGGTAAGGCATTAAAGAAGCGCACGCGTCGAACGCCGTTTGGGGTAGCCATGACGTTGAACGCCGAGCGCATCGAGTATCCTGCCGAAGATCCCGTCAGCTTGGTCTCGTTCTCTTCATCTACGAATTTTTTCTGAACAATCCCGACGACGCACCGATGGATCCGCTGCTGGCGGAATTCCGCCCGCTGACACCCAGCCAGAAACGGATCGGCAAATATTTCATCGTCGTCGCGCTGCTGCTGCTGGTGCAGATCGTCGCCGGCACGATCATGGCGCATTCCTATTATGAGCGTGAAGGCTTCTACGGTATCGCGATCAACGATTATCTGCCGTTCAATTTCCTCCGTGCGGTGCACATTCAGGCGCCGATTGTGTGGATCGACCTGTCGTGGATCGGGGCGGCGCTGTTTCTCGCGCCCGCCATTGCCGGTGGAAAGGAAGCGAAGGGCCAGCACATCTGGGTCGATATTCTGTTCTGGGCCACGCTCTTCGTCGTCGCGGGTGCCCTGATCGGAAACTATCTCGGCATCATGGGGGTGATCGACCAGGGCTGGTTCTGGTTCGGCAATCAGGGCCTGTCTTACATCCAGCTTGGCCGTTTCTGGCAGATCGGTTTCTTCATCGGCCTTGCGCTGTGGAGCCTTCTGGTCATGCGTGCGCTGTGGCCCAGCAGCACCTTGTTCTGGCAGGCAGCGGGGCAGTTCTGGTCCGGCCGCATCCGGCTCGAACATCTGATCTGGGCTTCCACCACCAACATCGCGGCGCTTTATGTGTTCGGCATGATCCCCCTCACCGGGATCGAGAAGTCGTTCACGATCACGGATTTCTGGCGCTGGTGGGTGGTTCACCTGTGGGTGGAGCAGTCGTTCGAATTCTTCGCCGCCTGCGTGAGCGCCTATCTGTTGATGGCTGTCGGCCTCGTCTCGCGCAAACTGGCGGAGCGTGCGGTTTATTTCGAACTGATCCTGATCTTTCTCGGCGGGGTGATCGGTACCGGCCATCATCTTTATTGGGCGGGCGGACCCAGCATATGGGTGCCGATGGGCAGCATGTTCTCGTTCATAGAGGTATTGCCGCTTGTCCTGTTGATGATCGAGGCGATCAATCATTACCGCCTGATCCGCGGTCATCAGACTTTCCAGTACCGGCTGGCCTATACCTACATCATCGGTGCGGCGTTCTGGAATTTTGTCGGGGCCGGTGTTTTCGGCGGCGGGACACTGAATGCGCCGTTGGTCAATTATTATGAGCACGGCACGTTCCTGACCTTGAATCACGCGCACACCGCCTTGTTCGGCGCGTTCGGCCTGCTGGCGATCGGGCTGATCTATTTCTGCCTGCGCTACATCGCGGCCGACCGTTACCGCTTCGGCGAAAAGACCGGCTTGTGGGCGTTCTGGCTCTACAATGCCGGGCTGGTGTTGTGGATTTTGCTGAACTTCTTCCCTATCGGCTGGCCGCAGCTCGATGCGGTGTTCGAGCATGGCTTCGCCTATGCCCGCAGTCTGGAGTTCTACAACACAACCCTGTTCTGGCAGTGGATGCGGCTGCCGGGCGATGTGGTGTTTGCCGTTGCGGTGGTGCTGATGGCCTGGGATTTCCTGATCAAGCTGCGGCCGCTCTTGCCGCGCTTCGCCATCGCGCTTATTCCGGGCCGTGCGATCCGGGAAGGGGAGGTTGGCTCCCCCTCCTGAATCCCCGTCCTGGGCTTTCGTCCTGAACCTTCCGGGCGCTGGCCGCCGCGGTGCCTGCAACAATGGGCTCTGTTTCCGCGCCCCATAGTGTCGCAGGACAGGATAAGGGATTGAGAATGCGCGGGCGAGGCTTTAAACAGGTATTAAAGATACCTCTTTGTTGTGATCATGAGCGAGTCAGAAGAAGCCCATCTTGCACGCCGCGCCCAGATCGTCCGGGGCATCGTGGAAAAAACCGGTGTGGACGAGGGGATGGTCAAAACCCTGGTGCATACCTTCTACGGCAAGGTCCGGCAGGATCCTTTGCTTGGCCCGGTATTCGATCGCGTGATCGGCGATCACTGGGACGCGCATCTTGCCAAGATGTGCGATTTCTGGTCGTCGGTCATGCTGATGAGCGGCCGCTACAAGGGCAATCCGATGATCGCTCACATGCGCCTGAAGATGGTCGGGCCGCAGCATTTTGAGCGCTGGCTGCAATTGTTCGGCGAAACGGCGGAAGAAGTCTGCCCGCCCAATGCCAGCGAGGCCTTTGTCGCGCGTGCGCAAAACATCGCCCGCAGTCTTCAACTGGGCATGTTCTATCGCGCGGACAGGAATCCGGCGGGTGAGGCCGCCGGGGAAGGTGTGCAATGACCTTTGTCGTTACGGAAGCCTGCATCAAATGCAAATACATGGACTGCGTGGAAGTCTGTCCGGTGGACTGCTTCTACGAAGGTGAGAACATGCTGGTGATCCACCCCGAGGAATGTATCGATTGCGGGGTGTGCGAACCGGAATGCCCGGCCGAAGCGATCAAACCCGATACCGAATCGGGGCTTGAGCAATGGCTGGCGCTGAATGCCGAATACGCGCCCAAATGGCCGAACATCGCCACGAAGGGCACGCCCCCGGCCGACGCCAAGGAATGGGATGGTGTGCCCAATAAATTCGCGGAGCATTTCAGCGACCAGCCCGGCACCGATCACAAGGGCGGCGGCTGACCGGCCGCAACTGCGTTCGGCAAGTGCCGTCACACGGAAAAGCGCCATGATTGAGCGCACATTCTCCTCGCCTTATGTCGACATCGCCCATCTCCTGGTGCCGGTCCTGTGGTTCGGCCTTCTGGTGGGCGTGTGCTTCGTGGCGGTGCCGGTAAAATTTGCGGCGCCCTCGCTCAGCCTGCCTGTGGCACTCGATGTCGGGCGCGTGACCTTCGCCCTTTTCAACGACATTGAATGGGTGATGCTGGCGCTGACCGTGGTCGTGGTGGTGTTTTCGGGGCCACACGCGCTGCCCGCAATCGCGACCGCATTTCTGGCGCTCATCCTGTGCGTGCAAACAGTATGGCTTTTGCCGGTGCTGGACGCGCGCGTAACCATGATCATGGCCGGCGGTGCACCGCCGCCGTCATCCTATCATCTCTATTATATCGCGGCAGATGTGCTGAAGGCGGGCGTGCTGCTTGTCATGGTCTGGTCCCAGGCATCGCAGTTGTCGCGCGCGCTTGCACCGGCCCATCACGGAAGGCGGCATGGTATAGCGCCTTCCGTGTTGCCGGGTCAGCACAGCTGATCTTGTTGGCCGTTCAGGTGGCGAGCCTCTCGCCATCGTCCGCCTTGTGCAGGACTTTCAGCACCGTCAGCGTTTTGCGTTCGCCGCCGCGTGTCTGCCAATCGATCGACTGGCCTTCCGAAAGCCCGATCAGGGCCGCGCCGATCGGTGTCAGAACGGAAATCCTGCTCTCCTTGGAATCGGCTTCCGCGGGATAGACAAGCTGCACCAAACGTACGTGCCCCGTGGTGTCGTCACGGAACTCGACGAAAGAGCCCATGGTCACGCCCTGCGAAGGATCGGGCACGGCATCGCTGACGGTGGCGCGGTCAAGCTCCTGCTGCAGGTATTCCGCGATATGCGGCACCGTGTTCTTGGCGGCGTCGGCCACGTTCTGCAGGCGGTCGAGGTCTTCCGCCGAAATGACGATTCTGGGCAGTTCTGCCGTTTCGATCATGATTGTCTCCTTTCAGGCCGCTTGCGGCCCGGGGTCGAACGGGTCGGTCGTGTCCGTCACGACAGGCCGCGAATGCACGCGCCTTTGAAACGGCAGCACGCGTACCGGCGGATTGGTGTCTTCCACCGTGACCAGTTGGTATGAATTTTCCAGCGACAGGAACGGCATGCGGTCGCCCGCGCGCAGTCCCAGAAGCGCCGCCCCCAGCGGGGTCAACAGCGGCAATTGTTCTTCATCGCCGTTATACTCCTCCGGATAAACCAGCTTGCGCCCCGGCGTCGAAGGGCCCCAGTCGACGCGGAAATTCACCCAGCCATTCATCGTGACCGTGTCCGGCGGCATGTCCGCGCGGCTGCAAAAGGACGCCCGTTCCAGTTCCCCTTTGAGGAAATTCGCGACGGGATGGCCCTGACGGGACGCTTTCTCGATGGCGGCCTCCAGGTGGGGCCGTTCGGACAGCGGAATGAACACCTCCGGTAACGTGGGAAGCATGACTGCACCTCGTCCAAGGCCGGGATCAAACCCGGCCGCCAAAAGCGGTTTTGCCTATAAATCCATGAGATTGATGAGCTTTACCCGGACGACGGCCACGCCGAACGCCCGGGCTACACGCCTGAGTGGAGGCGTCCCGCGCGAAGCAGCTGCCGAAGTGCGACAAGTTTGCTCATGCCTATAACATAAGGAATACCGCGCACCTTTCAATAGCGCCGGATGCCGCTGAAAAATTCTCGAATATGGCGGGCACCTTTGGCGCGGGGCGGCGTCTAATGTGTGAAAGGTTGGGGCGATGCCTATGCAGGCGCTGCGGGACTACGAAAATCTGACGGACGTCGAACTGGCGGCCTGTTTTGCCCGAAAGGAGCCGCAAGCGGTCCGCCTCGTCACGCAACGCAACAATCAGCGGCTGTTCCGTGCCGCGTGGAGCGTCACGCGCAACCGTGCAGAGGCCGAGGATGTCGTGCAGGAAGCCTATCTCCACGCCATTCCAGCGGCTGCTTCCTTCAACGGAAAATCTTCGCTCACAACCTGGCTGACCCGGATCGCGGTCAACGAAGCATTGTCGCGCAGGCGTGCCGCGTTACGGCGTATGGCGGCATTCAACACGGATTCGGTCGTGGTGATGGATGAATATCGCGAGAAACTGATGAACGCCACGGCAGGCAAGGCAACACCGGAGGCCGCATTGGCCCGCAAACAATTGGCCGGTGTGCTGGAACGCGCCATCGCGCGCCTGCCGGAACCGTTCCGCCTCGTTTTCGTGTTGCGTGAGATCGAAGGCCTCAGTGTCGATGAAACCGCAGGCGTGCTCGGCATCAATCCCGACACGGTGAAAACCCGCGCGGTGCGTGCGCGCCACCGCCTGCAACAGATGCTTGACCCCGAATGGAAAGCGGCATTGGCCGAAACTTTCCCGTTCGCGGGGGTAGACTGCGAAGCCCTGACAGCACGCGTCCTTGAACGTCTGGGCCATTCCGGCCCGGAAAACACCGGAGAATAATGATGAACGCAATTCTTGCACCCAAATCCCGCCGTGGAATTTTGACAGCGGGGGCAACACTTTCTGCGGCCGGCGCGCTTGCGCTGATGGACCTGCCTGCGCGTGCCGCCGGCAAGGCTGCCGCGGGCGGCAACACCGCACAGGATGTTCAACTGTTGAATGCGGCGCTCGCCCTCGAAGATGAAGGCATCGCCGCTTATCAGATCGGCGCGGAAAGCAAACTGCTTACGCCGGATGTGCTGAAAGTCGCGGTGACGTTTCAGGGACACCACAAGACCCATCGCGACGATCTCATCGCCGCGATCAAGCGGCTTGGCGGCAAGCCGGTAGAGCCGAAGAAACTTGGCGATTATGCAAAAGAGTTGAATGCGGCTTCGCTGAAGGATCAGACCGGCGTATTGCGGCTGGCGCTCAAGCTCGAAACCGGCGCCACCAACGCCTATCTCGGCATTATTCCGTCACTGGGGGAGTCCGATCTCTATCTGCTCGCTGCCAGGACGGCAGGGGATGAGGCTTTTCACGCCGGTGTGCTCGGCCATGTGCTGGGCGTTCCGGTTCCGCAAAAAGCGCCGCTGTTCGGCTGATCGCGACAATCACACTTTGGGAGTTACTTGAGAACTATGAAACGCCTGGTCCGGATTTTTGAAGCAGCCGCGATAGCCTCTTCTGTGGTTCTCTTCACCGGGCCTGCATCCGCGGCACAGAACGGCACCGTGAAAATGCCCGCCACTGTGAACGCATCTGTGCCGCGGAGCGTTCTTCCCCCCGGTAATCCCTCCCGGGGGGAAGGCCTTTACGAAGCGAAGTGCGGCGGCTGCCATTCGCTGGATGCCAACCGCATCGGGCCGATGCATCGCGGTGTGGTCGGGCGCAAATCGGCAAGCGTGCCGGGCTATCATTATTCCGCCGCGCTGAAAAAGCTGAACGTGATCTGGACGCCGGAGAATCTCGATCGCTGGCTGAAGAATCCCACCGCCTTTGCACCGGGCACGCTGATGGGCTTCCGCCTCAATTCGGCGCAGGATCGTGCCGACGTCATCGCCTATCTGAAACTGCAGACCGCCAAACACTGAACGGAAAAGGCAATCGCCTTATTTCTCAACCTGGCTGACATCGCGCACCGCGCCACGGGCGGCACTGGTCGCCATCGCGGCATAGGCGCGCAACGCAACGGAAACCTTGCGCGTCCGCTTTTCCACGGGCTTCCACGCTGCTGCGCCTTTGGCTTCTATCGCCTTGCGCCGTTCCGCCAGCGTTTCGCCGGAAACTTTCAGCTCGATGCGCCGTGCCGGAATATCGATCTCGATAAGATCGCCTTCTTCCACCAGGCCGATTGTGCCCCCTTCAGCCGCTTCCGGCGAAACATGGCCGATGGAAAGGCCCGAGGTGCCGCCCGAAAACCGCCCGTCGGTGATCAGCGCGCAAGCCTTCCCCAATCCTTTCGATTTCAGATAGCTGGTGGGATAGAGCATTTCCTGCATGCCCGGCCCGCCGCGCGGCCCCTCATAGCGGATGACCACCACGTCGCCGGCCTTGATGTGGTTGGAGAGAATGCTTTCCACCGCCGCATCCTGGCTTTCGAAAACGCGCGCCGGGCCGGAGAATTTCAGGATGCTGTCATCCACCCCCGCGGTTTTCACGATGCAGCCGTCCTCGGCCAGGTTGCCGTACAGCACGGCCAGTCCGCCATCCTGCGAAAAGGCGTTCGCCGCACTGCGGATCACGCCCTTGCTCCGGTCGTCATCCACTTCGCGGTAATGCCGGTTCTGGATGAATGCCGTCTGTGTCGGAATACCGCCAGGCGAAGCACGATAAAATGTCTTCACCTCGTCGCTCGGCGCGCGCGCGATGTCCCAATGATCCAGCGCATCCGCCATGCGTTCGGTGTGCACGGTCGGCACGCTGGAATCGATCAGCCCGGCGCGTTCCAGTTCACCCAGAATGGCCATCACGCCGCCGGCGCGATGCACATCTTCCAGATGAACATTGGCAATGGACGGCGCCACCTTGCACAGCACCGGCACGCGGCGCGACAGCCGGTCGATATCGGCCATGTTGAACGACAGCCCCGCTTCATGCGCGGCCGCCAGCAGATGCAGCACCGTGTTGGTCGATCCACCCATCGCAATGTCCAGCGTCATCGCATTCTCGAAGGCTTCGAAAGATGCGATGGCACGCGGCAGGACGCGTTCATCATTGCGCTCGTAATAGCGCCGGGTCAGCTCCACGATCAGATGGCCGGCGTTGAGGAACAGTTGTTTGCGCGCGGCGTGGGTCGCGACCAGCGAACCGTTGCCCGGCAATGAAAGGCCCAGCGCCTCCGTCAGGCAGTTCATCGAATTGGCGGTGAACATGCCGGAGCAGGAGCCGCAGGTGGGGCACGCCGAACGCTCGATCACCGCGACTTCGCTGTCGCTCACCGTATCGTCCGCGGCCGCGGTGATTGCATCGATCAGGTCCAGTGCCTTGTCGGTCTGGCCGGCGCGGATCTTGCCCGCTTCCATCGGTCCGCCGGAAACGAACACGGTCGGAACGTTCAGCCGCAGCGCCGCCATCAGCATGCCCGGCGTGATCTTGTCGCAATTGGAAATGCAGATCAGGCCGTCGGCGCAATGCGCGTTGACCATGTATTCGACAGAGTCCGCAATCAGGTCGCGCGACGGCAGCGAATAGAGCATGCCGTCATGACCCATCGCGATTCCGTCATCCACGGCGATGGTGTTGAACTCCTTGGCCACGCCACCGGCGCGCTCCACCTCGCGCGCCACAAGCTGGCCCATATCTTTCAGGTGCACATGGCCGGGTACGAACTGGGTGAAGGAATTGGCGATGGCGATGATCGGCTTGCCGAAATCCTCGTCCTTCATGCCGGTGGCCCGCCACAGCCCGCGTGCGCCGGCCATGTTGCGGCCATGGGTTGACGTTCTGGAACGATAGGGCGGCATGTCGGTACTCCGAATATCAGCGGGTCAGCAGATGGTCCGCCAGATGGTTCAAATGTGCGCGGGGGCTGGGCCCGCAAGCGCAAAATTCCCCGGAAATATGCGCCATCGCTGTCATGAATGCCAGCGCGCGCGTGCCGCGTTCATCCTGACAAGACCATGAAAATATTGTGTGAACCTGCCCGTGGTATTATGCAACGGGGCTATGCTCATATTGGGCGGCGCGGAAAAGCGGATTGGCATGAAAATCAAACTTTACAAGGGTGACTTGCCGGATGGGCTCGACCTCGGGCCGGTGGTCGCGATCGACACCGAAACCACTGGCCTCAGCTATGTTCGCGACCGCCTGTGCCTGGCGCAGCTTTCGGCGGGGGATGATGTCTGCCATGCGGTGCAGTTTGCGCCCGGTGCTTATGCCGCGCCCAATCTGAAGCGTCTGCTCACCGATCCGAAGGTGCTGAAGCTGTTTCACTTCGCCCGCTTCGACGTCGCGATGTTCCAGCGCCATCTGGCCGTCACCGCCGCGCCCATCTATTGCACCAAGATCGCCTCCAAACTGGTGCGCACCTATACCGACCGCCATGGCCTCAAGGATTTGGTGAAAGAGCTTCTGAACGTCGATCTGTCGAAGGAACAGCAAAGTTCCGACTGGGGGGCGCCGGAATTGACCGAGCGGCAGCTCGCCTATGCCGCCAATGATGTCGCCTATCTGCACCGGCTGAAGGCGGGACTGGACACCATGCTGGCGCGCGAAGGGCGGACCGAACTCGCCAAGGCCTGTTTCTACTTTTTGCCGGCGCGTGCGGCGCTCGATCTGGCCGGTTGGGACGGGATCGACATCTTCGCGCATTGATACGTCCGGAACATGGTTAACGGATGCGAAGCCCCGGTTAACCCATTGAAAGATTTTGCCGCTTGAACGCCGGGGGCGAGTCGGGTCAAATTGGCATGAATTTCGCGTGAGCGCCGTCCGCGCCGGTGAAATCCAGTGCCGATCGCGGGTGTCTGGGGCCCGGGGCCAGCAGTTTCTGCGAACAGGATATGTCATGCGCGCCGCCATTTCCGTTGTACCGCCCGCACGAAGGCGGACCGCAGCCGCCAATTCCCGAACCGACCTTCAGGCGGCGCATCGAGTGCTGGATACCGCGCGCGCCGCGATCGACAGTCTCGGCCGCACTTTGAACGGTGATTTTTCGCGGGCGATCGAAACCATCCTGGCCATCCGGGGCCGCCTGATCGTCAGCGGCATGGGCAAAAGCGGCCATATCGGCCGCAAGATCGCCGCCACACTTTCATCGACCGGCACGCCCGCCTATTTCGTCCATCCGGGGGAGGCGAGCCACGGCGACCTCGGCATGATCACGCGCGACGATGCGCTTCTGATGCTTTCCTATCGCGGCGAAACGCCGGAGCTTGGGGATCTCATCACCTATGCCAAGCGTTTGCGCATTCCGCTGATCGGCATTGCCAGCGATGCGAAATCCACGCTGCTGCAGGCGGCCGATTGCGCACTCGTCCTGCCGCGCGCGCAGGAGGCGTGCCCGATGGGCCTCGCGCCCACCACCTCCACCACCTTGATGCTGGTGCTGGGCGATGCGCTGGCGGTCGCGTTGATGGAGCGGCGTGGCTTCACCGCCGATCAGTATCGCAATTTCCATCCCGGCGGTTCGCTTGGCCGGGCGCTGATCCGCGTCAGCGATATCATGCACACCGGCGAGGAACTGCCGCTGGTGCGGCCGGATGCGGCGATGCGCGATGTGATCATCCGCATGACCACCGGCGGGGCCGGTTTTGCCGGTGTCGCGGGCGTGGTGGATGGCAAAGGCACTTTGATCGGTATCGTGACCGACGGCGACATCCGCCGCCATGTGGAGCGCGATCTGCTGGGCAGCAGGGCATCCGACGTGATGACCAGAAATCCCAAGACCGTGCCGGGAACCATGCTGGCGGCCGAAGCGCTTGCTTACATGAATGAATCGACACCGCGGGTGACGAGCCTGTTCGTCGTCGATGGAAAGGCGAAAAAGCCCGCGGGTCTTGTCACCGTGCATGATTGCCTGCGGGCCGGAATCCGCTGATGGCAGATCGTCCCCGTTCCTCCACCGTGGTTGGGCCGGGTCCGCAAAGGGCCGCGCCGCGGCGGCTTGACTGGGCGGCGAAATCGCGCGGCACGATGCTCGACGCGGAAAAATATTCGCGCTTTGTCTCGATCATGAAACGCGCGCTGCCGATGGCGGCCGTGGTGCTGATCGCCGCGGTCGTCGCCTATGCCTTGCAGCCGCGCCAGCAGGACCGCGTAACCATGACCTTCGAAAGCATGCACGAGGTGGACAACGACCTCGCCATGATCAAGCCGCGCCTGATCGGCGATGACAGTGACGGCAATCCCTTCGTCGTCACGGCCGACCGCGCGGTTCAGGTCGGCCGCAATTCCCGCCGCGCCCGGCTCGAAAACGTCGAAGCGGATATGACCATCGCCAAGAAGGACTGGCTGAACGCAACCGCCGCGCGCGGCCTGTTCGACATGGACAGTAATATGCTGACGCTCGATGGCGGCCTCTCCGTATTCTCGGATACCGGCTATGAACTGCATACGCAAAGCGCCACGGTCGATCTGAAGAAAAGCATTGTCCGCGGCCGCAATACGGTTTCGGGCCAGGGGCCTGTCGGCACCATGCGCGCCGATACCTTTGTGCTTGATCGCGCCGGCGGCACGCTGGTGCTCAACGGCCATGTGCACACCACCATCGATACCAACGGGAGCATCAAGTGAACGCGCGCCGTCTTCCTTTTCTTTTCGCTGTGGCGTTCGCGCTCATACCCGCAACCGGATATGCCGCCACGGCCGTCAATCTCGGCAAGCACAATGCCGATGCACCGATTCAGGTTTCGGCGGACAGCTTCATTGCCGACATCAACGCCAAAACCGGCACCTACACCGGCAATGTCGTTGTCAGCCAGGGTGATTTCAAACTCCGGGCCGACAAGGTGCGGATCAATGTCGTGCAGGGCAAGCCCAGCAGAATTGTCGCCGACGGCCATGTGGTGTTCGATTCGCCGTCGGGCGCCGCCCATGGCGACACCGGCGTTTACGAGGTGGGCCCGCGGCTCATCACGCTCAGCGGGCGCGTGCTTCTGACCAAGGACAAGAACGTCATGCGCGGCACGCAATTGACCGTCAATCTGGTGACGGGTGCCGCGCAATTGCGTGCGAAGGGCGAGCAGGGCGGGCGTGTTCAGGGGCTTTTCACGCCGCCGCCGCGTTCGGCGCCGCCTAAAAGTCAATCGAATCCGCAAACCAACCCGTAACCTTCATAGGTTGTTAAAGAGGGATAGGCACAGTTCTTGCGATGAATATGGACACTGGACCGGATCAACGCCTGGGCGCCCGCGAAAGCGATGGCGCGGCGCCGCGCGTGGTCGAAGGCGGGCAGGGGCTCGTGGTTACGCGCATCGGCAAAAGTTTCCGCCGCCGCCCCGTGGTGCGCTCGGTCAGCCTCAGCCTGCGCCGGGGAGAAGTCGTGGGCCTTCTGGGGCCGAACGGCGCGGGTAAGACCACCTGTTTTTACATGATCAGCGGGCTGATCCGCGCCGACACCGGTACCATCGCGGTGGATGGGCACGATGTCACCCAGATGCCGATGTACCGCCGCGCGCGGCTCGGCATCGGTTATCTGCCGCAGGAGGCGTCGATCTTTCGCGGCCTGACCGCCGAACAGAACATTCGCGCCACCGCCGAGTTGATTGAGCCCGATCCCGGCCGCCTGGAAGCCATGGTGGAAGAATTGCTGACGGAATTTGGCGTCAGCCATGTGCGCAACACGCCGTCCGTGGCGCTTTCGGGCGGTGAACGGCGGCGGGTGGAGATCGCGCGTGCGCTTGCCACCCATCCGTCCTACATCCTGCTGGACGAGCCGCTGGCCGGTATCGATCCGATTGCGGTCGGCGAAATCCGCGCACTCGTCAGCCATCTGAAGGATCGCGGCATCGGCGTGCTGATTACCGATCACAATGTGCGCGATGCGCTGGACATGATCGACCGCGCCTACATCCTGCATGAAGGCCAGGTTCTCAAGGAAGGTACGCCGGCAGAGATCGTGGGCGACCGCGATGTGCGCCGCGTCTATCTGGGGGAGCGGTTTTCGCTGTGATCGGTATGGGCGGGGCTTAAGGTCATGGCGATTTCACAGCGCCTCGAGCTCCGGCAGGGGCAATCCCTTGTCATGACCCCGCAGTTGCAGCAGGCGATCAAGCTGCTGCAATTGTCCAATCTCGAACTCACCGCCTATGTCGAGCAGGAGCTGGAGCGCAATCCGCTGCTGGAGCGTGATGAATCGGCGCCTGTCGGCGAAGCTGCCGAGCCTGAAGCCGCGCCCGATACGGCGCCTGCGGCCGAAACGCTCGACGTTGCGCTTTCGCATGATGATTTTTCCCGTGCCGACGATATGGATGCCGGCCGCGGCGACCTCTATGGCGAGGAGGCGCCAAGCCGCGCCACGGGAGAGGCCGCACCGCTGTCGGATTGGACGACCATGCGCGCGGGGCAACGCAGCGGCGAAGAAGACATTCTCGAATCCACGCTGACGCAAGCCGGCACGCTGCAGGATTATCTGCGCGATCAGCTTGCGATTGCCGCGCTTGATCCGGTCGGACGGATGATCGGCCTTGCGCTGATCGATATCGTCGATGAAGCGGGTTATATGCGCGGCGATCTGGATGAAATCGCCGATCGCCTGGGAACGCCGCGTGAAACCGTGGATGCGGTTCTCGCAATTCTGCAGGGCTTCGATCCTGTGGGCGTCGGGGCGCGCGATCTGGCCGAGTGTCTGAAATTGCAATTGCAGGCGCGCGACCGTTTCGATCCGGCGATGGAGATCATGCTGCTCAGGCTCGATCTGGTGGCGCGGCGCGATATCGCGGCGCTGTCCACGGCCTGCGGCCTCGATCATGACGATATCACCGACATGATCGCGGAGATTCGCGAGCTCACGCCGAAGCCCGGCCTTGCTTTCGGTGCGGAGCCGGTTCAGCCCGTCGTGCCGGATGTTTTCGTTCGCGAAGGGGCCGATGGCGGCTGGCATGTCGAACTGAACAGCGAGACTTTGCCCCGTCTGCTGGTCAATTCACGCTACTACGCCAAAGTGTCGGCCCGCGCGCGCGAGAAAGATGCCAGGAATTATCTGACGGATTGCCTCAACAACGCGAACTGGCTGGTCAAAAGCCTCGATCAGCGTGCGCGCACCATTCTGAAAGTGGCGTCCGAACTGGTGCGCCAGCAGGACGGATTTCTGACTTATGGCGTGCGCCATCTGCGCCCGCTCAATCTGCGTGCGATTGCAGATGCGATTTCGATGCACGAATCGACGGTCAGCCGCGTGACCTCGAACAAATATATTGCGACGCCGCGCGGCGTTTTCGAGATGAAATATTTTTTCACCGCCGCGATTTCCGCAACCGATGGTGCGGAAGCCCATTCCGCCGAAGCTGTGCGCGATCGTATCCGCGAACTGATCGACAATGAAGAAGCCGCCGAAACACTGTCGGATGACCGGATTGTCGCGCTTTTGACGGCGGATGGCGTTAATATTGCGCGGCGGACGGTGGCCAAATACCGTGAAGCCATGCGCATCCCGTCCTCTGTTGAACGGCGGCGGCTGAAGTCAAGCGATATTTCGGCTCACGCACAGCCCTGATTGTAACCCTGTTTTCTGCGGCGTTGACATTGTCCGCCGGGGCGCCTAAACGGCGGGCGCTTTTTTTGAACCGATGATCGCCCCGGGTGTTATAGTATCGACGCGTCACCGTGGCTCAGCTTTCCGGATAACATGCAGGTTCGGGTCTCCGGCAAACGGATGGAAATAGGCGGTGCACTCCCTCAGCGTGTGCGCCTGCAGGTGCAGTCTGCGATTGAGAAATATTTCGATGGCGGCGCGCATGTGTCTGTGGTCTTTTCGCGGGAGGGTACCTTCCTTCGCGCCGATTGTATGGTGCATCTCGATTCCGGTATCGTGTTGAAAGCCGCCGGAGATGGAAACGACGCCTATCGCGCGTTTGACGAGGCGTTACAACGTATGGAAAAACGCGTGCGCCGGTACATGCGCAGGCTCAAAGGTCATCATGATCGGGGGCGCCCGCCGAAAGGTGCGCTGTCCTGATCGACAGGCAGAAGGCCCATCATGGAAATGTCGGATTTGCTTGCACCGGGTTCCGTCATCGCTTTCCTCAAGACCAATGGAAAAAAGCAGCTCCTGCAGGATCTCTCGGCGCGCGCTGCCGCGTTGACCGAATTGCCGGAACGGCGGATTTTCGAAACGCTGATGGAACGTGAACGGCTGGGAAGCACCGGCGTGGGGCAGGGCATCGCCATTCCCCATGGCCGTCTTGCGGGGCTGAAGCGGATTGTCGGCCTGTTTGCGCGGCTGGAAACGCCCGTCGCTTATGATGCGGTGGACAATCAGCCGGTCGATCTCGTCTTCCTGTTGCTGGCGCCGGAAAGTGCCGGTGCCGATCATCTGAAGGCGCTGGCGCGGGTTTCGCGGCTCCTGCGCAATCAGGCGGTTTGCGAAAAGCTGCGCGCCGCCACCAAGGCTGAGGCGCTTTACGCCATCCTGACCGAACCCTCCACCGGCGTGAATACGCAGGCTGCGTAAAGCCGCCACGTTTGCTGCATCGAAAAGAAAGGCCGGGTCGAAACCCGGCCTTTCTGTTTTCATCGTTGATGACGCCCGTCAGTGAACGGCGACCGGCGTCAGTTCATTCTGCACGGCCGCGCCATAGGCGCTTTCCCAACCGTCGGTGAAGCCCAGAACGCTGCCGTCCATCGCGTGCAGGACGTAAAGCCTCGCGCCTTCGGGAAGTTTGATGCCCGGCGGGATGATGCCAAGCCGCATCGCCTCGGCCGCGTCGGTCGGTTTGATATAGGTGATGCGCGCGTCGTCGAAGACCGCATTCCCGGCCTCTTCGTGCGGCAATCCAAATCTCGTTTTCCCGGTCATATCTGACCTCCTTCTACGCCTTTGGCTTCTACGCCTTTGGCTTCTACGCCTTTGGCTTCTACGCCTTTGGCTTCTACGCCTTTGACTTCTACGCTCATGGCCTTTGGGCCTGCCGGCGTCATGCCCCTTTCTTTAACGTGGGTGTTCCTTGCCGGATTTCAATGTTGCGGATCACGGGGCTCGGTTTCGGCCGCACCAGATCGATCGTCAGAAGACCGTTTTCCAATGCCGCCTGGCTGACCTCGATTCCCTCGGCCAGAACGAAAGCGCGTTGAAACTGGCGCGCGGCAATGCCTCTGTGAAGAAACGTGCGGTCGGCGGAATCGTTCTGACGGCCGCGGATCACAAGCTGGTTGTCTTCCGCGGTCACGCTCAGTTCGTCGCGGGTGAATCCCGCAACCGCAAGCGTGATGCGCAAGGCACCTTCGTCATGTTCCTCGATATTGTAGGGGGGATAGGCGTCGCCTGCGGCCTTCGCGGTGCGCTCCAGAAGGCGCTCCAGATTCTCGAACCCCAGCAGGAACGGGCTGTTGAAATAGACACTGCGCGTGGTCATCGCAAAAGCCCTCCTCGGCGGCTTTCGCCGGCCCCCGGATGATGTCAGGCAGCCGGAACTCTCGCGGCACGGCCTTCAGGAAGCGCCGTCCTCTTTCCAAGATGGTAAGCTCGCGGAAAGTTTCAAGCCCAAACTCTCCGGAATGCAATTTCCAGTTGAAATTTGGAACTTTTTGTTGCGTTGCCGAATCTTGCTGAAACGGGCAGAAGCGGCCCCTGAAGGGCGCAAAATCATGCCGGACAATCCACCATCGGTGCTGCTGGACGACGCCAGGCCGGGGCAGGAGCGTCTCTTACGCTTTTCCCGGCCCACGGCCATCATTCGTGCCGATACGCCTGATCAGGTGGCGCCGGCGCTGGCCTTGCTGGCGCGGGCCTCCGGCAATCATCTGGCCGGCTATTTCAGCTACGAACTCGGCTATTTGCTGGAAGACCGGCTGCGGCCCCTGTTGCCCGGCACCCGCGCCGTGCCGCTGTTGTGGTTCGGGGTGTTCGAACGCTGTGAGGCGGTTGCGGGTGCGGATGTGGAGTCGTGGCTCACCGCCGCCGCGCCCGGGCGCGCCTGGGTGGGCCAGCTTCGTCATGACTGGGATCGCGCCGCCTATGGCGCGGCCTTCAACCGGGTGCAGCAATTCATCCGCGATGGCGACATCTACCAGGCCAATCTCAGCTTCCGCTCCCGCTTCCGTTTTCTGGGCGATCCGCTCGCGCTTTATGCCGCTTTGCGCCGTCATGCGCGCGGCGCCCATTGCGCCTATGTCGATGATGGCGAACGCCAGATCCTCAGCCTGTCGCCGGAACTGTTTTTCACGCTGTCGGCGGATGGATTGCTGCGCGCGCGTCCGATGAAAGGCACCGCGCCGCGCGGCGTTGACGCCGATGCGGATCGGAATGCCCGGAAAAGCCTCGCCGCCAGTGCGAAGGATCGCGCCGAGAATCTGATGATCGTCGATCTCCTGCGCAACGATCTCGGCCGTATCGCCGAGACCGGCAGTGTTGCGGTGGAGGAATTGTTTGCGGTGGAGACCTATCCCACCTTGCACACGATGGTTTCCACCATCACCGCGGCTTTGAAACGCGGCACGGGGCAGGGCGATCTGCTGCGGGCGCTGTTTCCCTGCGGCTCTGTCACCGGGGCGCCGAAAATCCGCGCGATGGAAATCATCCGCACGCTGGAAGAAAGCCCACGCGGCCCCTATTGCGGCGCCATCGGCCATTTTGCGCCGGACGGCAGCGCGCGCTTCAATGTTGCGATCCGTACACTGACGATATCCGGCGCTAATGGCGAGCTCGGCATCGGCGGCGCGGTGGTGCATGATTCCGTTCTCGACAATGAGTATGACGAGTGCCTGCTCAAAGCGCGTTATTTCGAGGCGGCACGCCGCCCGCTGGAGCTGATCGAAACGCTGCGCCACGCGGCAGGGGCGGGGTTTGTCCGTCTCGCCCTGCATCTGGCGCGTATGGAACAAAGCGCGGCAGCATTCGGTATCGTGTTCGATCGCGAAACGGCCATGGCCGCTCTTGCCGGTGCGGTGCGCGGTTCCGAGGGTGCTTTGCGCGTGCGGCTGGTCCTGAACGAGGATGGCCGGTTTCAGTGCACCGCGGTGCCCCTGCCGCCAGCGCCTGCCGAATGGCGCTTTGCTTTTGCGCGCACGGGCGTGGAGAGCAACGACCAGCTTCTGCGGCACAAGACCAGTTGGCGTGAAGCGCAGGAGCGTGAGCTGGCGGCCTGCGGTGCGGACGAGGCGGTGTTCCTCAATGAACATGGCGCGGTGACGGAAGGCTGCCGCAGCAACGTCTTCATCGCGCGTGATGGCCGCCTGCTGACACCAGCGCTGTCATGCGGCCTTCTTGACGGTTGCCTGCGCCAGGAACTGATCGCCGCGGGCAAATGCGAAGAGGCGGTGTTGACGCGCTCAGATCTGATGCAGGCGGAGGAAATCTGGCTGGGCAATTCGTTGCGCGGCCTTGTCCCGGCGCGCCCGGCCCGGAATGCGATTGGCTGAATGTGAATGTCTTCGCCTGCGGGGCGTGAATTTCCGTCTTGATCGCGAACGCTACGCCCTAACCGTCGATTGCCGCCAGGGCGCAGATCGTGACAAGCGCCTCCGGCAGGACCCATCCCACCACTTCGGTCATGTGATTTTCGTCTGCATCGTCGCGCACCGCCTGTGACAGCGATTTCCGGCCCATCCGCTTGCGCAACCGGCTTGCGGCCTCTCCCGGTTCGAATCGGGGCATGCGTGTCAGCGCGGCATGGCCCACCACAATCGGCGCATCCAGATCGTGAAACCCCGACAGCAACTCCTCATAAGGGCCGTTGGGCCGCACGCTCAGGATTCGCGGCACTTCCAGCGCCAATCCTGTCACCGCGCCCAGCCCCAGAAGGCCAAGCAGTCCGATCATCAGGGGGCGGCGTCTCACGCCGCGTTGCCCGGCCGTGTTCATCGCAGCGCGCCCTTCAGGTGGTCCGCCAGCCGGAGGCTGAGCGCCACCAGATTCATGGTCGGGTTCGATGCGCCATAGGTGGGAAAGACGCCGCTTCCCGCCACGAACAGATTGGCAATGCCGTGAACCCTGGAATCCGCATCGACCACGCCCTGTTTCGGGTCCACATGCATGCGTGTGGTGCCCATGTGGTGATTGGCCCAGTCGAGGCCGGCAAGCCAGTCTTCCCGCCTCTTGTGCCGGATCTGGAGAACGCCAACACCGGCCGCCATCAATTGCCGGCCCAGTTCGCTCAACGTCCGGCGATAGCGGTCGAAATCCGCGTCGGCAATCCGCATCGTCAGTTTCGCCCGCGGCTGGCCCAGCGCATCGCGCGTATCGGCCAGCGTGATGCGCCGTTCCGGGTCCGGTTCTGGTTCCAGCCCGCAGCCCAGGTTGAAGGCGCGCGCCTTGCTTGCATCGATGCGCAGCGCATCGGCCGCGGCTTTCACCACCGCCAGACCGATATCGCCCAGCTTGCGCGTGCCATCCACCGTGATCAGGGAGCCGAGCACATACCTCTCCCGCTTGAACCCGTCGCTGGGTGCGAAGGCGGCGCGGAAATGCACGCCATTGGCATCGGAATTGTTCAGGTAATAAGGCGCGAGCCGGCCGTCGAACAGCACCATGGTCGCGGTCTCGCCCGGAATGGGATGGTCGGCGAAATAGCGGCCCACCAGATCGTTGCCGTTGCCGACACCCGGCGTCATCACGTCGTTGGAGGCGAGCATCAGGCGCGCATTCTCGATCGCGCCCATGCAAAGAACCGTGATGCGCGGCCTGACCGTGAACGCCGTCCCGCCAAGCGTCGCGACCTGCACATGGTCCAGTTGCCGTGCATCCTTCGCGAGCTTGAGCGCCGTGACATTGGCGTTCAGATAGAGATTGAGATTTTCGATGCGCTTCAGGTCTTCGGCATAGCGTTCACCGAAATGGGTCGGCAGCGTGCTGCCGCGCATTTTCGAAAACTGGAAAAAGGTGGTGTAAACGCCGCCATTGCCGAGGGTAAGCGGCGCGTCGCCGGCCCCGCGGCTCCAGACTTCCGGCTTGTCATAGATCGGTGGTCCCGCCTCGACCAGGCTCTGTGCCCGCGGGTAATAGGGTTCCAGCGTCTCGCGTCCGAACGGCCAGCCCGAATGGGCAAGCCAGCTCCGCTTCTCGAAATCGATTTTGTCCAACGGCCGGCACCAGCCGCCCCAATGATTGGTGCTGCCGCCGAGAAAGCGCAGCCGCGAACCGTCCAGCGTCAGATAGTGCACGCCGGTTTCCGGTCCGTCGTAAAGGGCCTGGGTCGCGGCATCGAATTCCATACCGCCGCTTTCCAATAGCGTAACGCGCGCTCTGGTATCGGCCAGTGCGATCGCCAGCGTGATTCCGGCGGGGCCGCCGCCGATCAGCAGAATATCGGTGTCGATGGTCGTGCCTGCCGGAACGGTGCGGGCATCGATGAATGCGGGCAATGCAGCGTCCTTTCAACGCAGGCCATCCGGCGTGGGCGGTGTGGCGCACGGGGGGAACGGGGAAAACTACCGCCTCCGGCGGCGTTTTGTCTTGTCGAAAAATATTAAGGCGGTGCCATCCGCGGGGACCGTTCCAGCGGGCACCGGGCATTGACTGGTGAAACACGCACGGATCGGTGAAGGGGAAATTGGTGGAGCGGGAAATTTGGTGGAGTAGGAAATTTGGTGGAGCCAAGCGGGATCGAACCGCTGACCTCCTGCATGCCATTCGATAAAAGATATATTTGACGGGCTTTTCTCGTACTTTCTGACGTTAGAAAGTAGGCTCAAATCCTGAAAAAACTGCGGTTAGAGTATTGCTGTCCGTTCACGGAATATTCCGCCGTTTACTCAGTTTGGGTACCCCTGCGGTACCCCCAAAAATCGGAGCCTTGCTTCACATGTCTCGGAATCGTCTGGGCTCCAAAAGTTGGAGCGTGACTTCATGACGCGAATCACAAGGTCGGGTTTGGCTGCACTTGTCGATACGAAATCGGCATCAGAATTCTTCATTTGGGACGATGAAATCAAGGGATTTGGTGTCCGCGTGAAGCCCTCTGGGTTCCTCGCCTTCGTCCTGAAATACCGGATCGGCCGGACCACCAAGCGCCTCACGATCAGCAAAGTTGGTTCGCCTTATACTGTCGAGCAGGCACGCCGTGTGGCAGCGGGAATGCTGCGCGATGTGCTGGAAGGCCGTGACCCGGCTGAGGCCAAGCGGCGGGCACGGGAGGCGCTGACAGTCGCCGAGATGGCCGATCTCTATCTGGCGGAAGGTCCGGCGGCGAAGCCGAACAAGAAAGCCGTGAGTTGGGATGGCAACCGCTATGTTCTGACCCGCCACGTGAAGCCGCTCATCGGCAACAGGATCGCGCGGGATCTGACCAAGGCGGACATCACCCGGCTGCAGTCGGATGTGGCGGCGGGCAAGACGGCGCTGACGGAGAGGGGCAAGCCCCGCGGCGTGACCCGTGTCCGCGGCGGCAAGCGGGTGGCGGCTATTTGTGTGGTGACGCTTGGGTCCATGTTCGAATGGGCCATCTCGACCGGCCGGGCCGATCATAACCCCGCGCACGGCGTGGAGCGCTTCAAGTCTCAGCCACGAGAACGCTTCCTGTCGGAGACGGAAATCGTGCTGCTGGCCGATGCGCTGACCGCGCTGGAGACCACAAGGAAGGTCGGTGCACCGCTGGCCGATGCGATTCGCCTCCTGATGGTCACCGGATGCCGCAAATCCGAGATCATGAAAATGAAGCGGGCATGGGTGGACTTCGAAGGTGGCCGGCTGCGGCTGCCTGATTCGAAAACCGGTGCCCGCGTGATCACGCTGGCAGCGCCGGCCCTTGCCATTCTCGCCCGCCAGGAACCGAAGCCGGGCAATCCCTATATGTTTCCCGGTGCACGAGGCGAGGGCGGTCATGCCACCGGTCTGCAGCGGGCCTGGGAGCTAACCCGCGCCCGCGCCACACGGGATGCGCGTAAAGCTGCTGTTGCGAAAGGCTTGCCGGTCGAGCGCGCCGCGAACCTGATGAATGTGAGGCTTCACGATCTGCGCCATACCTTCGCGTCTGTAGCGGTAGCTGATGGCACGTCCCTGCTCATGGTGGGGAAGGTGCTGGGCCACCGGCAGGCACGTACCACGGAAATCTACGCCCACCTTGCCGATGATCCGATCCGCAAGGTCACGGAGCGCACTGCGGCCAAGATCGCGGCGCTGATGGCGCCGAAGCAGAAGGATGACGGCGAGACCGTGGTGCCGATCCGAAGTGCGGGTTAATCCGCGTCACTGCCTGACAAAACTGCGCTGATAAAATTAGGTGAAGTGACGTTAATTATTCGGCCGGGTGCGCCGCCGAGCGTAATTTTATCCTTGCCGGTGTGGATATCGAGAGATGGTTTCCTTGCGAGTTGGATCAACGGATGTTCATACCGTTCTACCACTCCCCAGAGCGTCGTTTCGTCACCAGCTTCGATAATCCGGAATTCGTATTTCTTGCCGACCTCAAACATATTTCGTCTCGCAATTAATGAGGACCAAATGGCATGCCACTGCTTAACGACATCGCCTGTTGATCCTGCGCGAAGGAAAAGCCGAGTGCTGCAATCACGCAGGCGGTCAGCGTCAATCCGGCTAAGAGAATCATCCCATCCCGCTTTGGCCTGGAAGACGCCAGCGCGATCTGAAGAATTTCGATACCTTTAATGACGAGATAGAACGAGAGCAGATAGGTCAATATTTGCAGCATGCCAGCCATGTTTCCCCCCATGCGGCTGATTCTATCGTAACGCTACAGAATCCGGTCCACGCGCTGCAACTATTCCGGGCCCCAAAAGGGGCTTTTTTCATTTTGCGAATATGGTTAGTGTGTCCGTGGGCGTAAGAACCCGGACTCGATAACCCAACAGAACACTTGGCGGTGTCTCTGCTGGGGGCAGCGGGCCCCTGGCAGGGGCGAACTGCACATCGTGGCGCCTTGGCGGGCGTCCGAACCTGGCCATACTGGCCGGGAGCGGTGCGCCATGTCCAGCCCGAAAGGGTAAAAGCCACCGGCCTGTCTTCGAGCAGGTTCTTACCTCCCGGCTGCCCGGCCGATCTGGGCGCGGCTGTAAGAAGCCAATCTCGAAGGTAATGCCATGAAAGCCAGCATTGCGCGGAAAGCGCGTAAATCGCCTGCCGATACCTCGGCCACGATCAATTCCTTCTCCAATCCAGCTCTACCAAAGGCGGTGAAAGGAAAACCGCCAATGGGCTTTGTCGCCTGCCCCGTCGATGACCCGCTGGCCTATGCGCTCATCGTTGATGGAGATTGTCTGAGCCCGCTGATTCAGGATGGCGACTTTGCTGTCGTTTCACCGCTGGCCGACGTGGTGGAGGGGACGATTGTCGCGTTCAGTTTTCTGGACGGGCGGCAGGGCTCAATAAAGCGCCTGACCTATCTTCCGCCCAAACCGCACCCGGATAGCGAGATCGAGGAATTGATCCGGGTGGAGATGGACAATCCACCAAAGACCTTCTTCTTGAGCCGATCTGTGCTGGACAAGATGCACGCGGTCGTGGGCGTTGTGCGCAAGGGCGAATTCATCGCCCTCGATTCGAAGGAGGTGGCGTGATGCGGCGATCCAGTGCGCTAGACAAGGCCAGGAGAGACCTGAGCGATAACGAACGGCGTGAAATGACGATAGCAGAAGCGGATGCGGCGGCTGCTTTTGAGCACATCCACGACGCGGATGTTGCTCTAGGGCAGATCGTCCGAATCCAATCCGCGCTGTCACTGATGATGACTAGCGACCTGGCCGACGGTGTTGTCAGCGATGCATTGATTTTGATCGTCAACGTCCTGGAGACGGAGACCATCAAATTGGAGGATGCACTTCAGCAGGCATCACATAAGACTTGGGCCTACAAATTCGCGCCCGACAAAATCCTAAACGCCTAAACACGGGACTAGAGGGGCTGGGCACTGCGTCCGGCCTCTTTTTCTGTGGATGGAATGTAGCGGTATCGGATAATTCGTAACATTATCAATGTGGTAGTGAAAAACCGTAACATCCTGCGATGGTAGAATATTCTTGACGATTTGTTCGGGGCAGATCTATATGCTGCGGTCATGGCAAGTGCTGAGGATACATATGCCGCCCTGGCGGACGCGATTGGAAAGCGACCGAAAGCAGTCGAGGCCTACGGGCTGCGGCTGCGTTCAAACGGTTGGTTGGTGCGTGGAAAACGCGGCAGGGGGTCTCTCCCGATAGACAATGCCCAGGCTGCGAAACTCCTTCTCGCACTGCTGTCGGGCGGGCCCTCGGAACTCGATGAATTCATGCCGACCTATGCCACTGCTTGCGTAATGCCGGCGGCGAGCGATGAGCCCGTCGTTAGAATGATGCGCGTGATACTCGGCCTATCCGATAATGCGCGGTTCTTGGACTTCATCACTGCGCTTGTTTGGTTGTTCCGGGACGGTTCCACGGATCAATTGATCTATCACGCTCCCTTTGAAGATGGGCAAGTCGATGATTGGGTTTATGACGGTCCCAACATCGACATCAGGGTTCATGGACCATTCCCTGTCGCGACTATCAAATTCCACCTCGCATCACCGCTCATCGAAAAGCTTGTGGCGATGGGATGCGATCACGAACAGTTGCTCGGCGAGCAGATGATCGTTTTCCTCCACGAAATATATGGCCATCACGCTGATGCCATGAAACAGAGGAAGAGCACGCGGAAATACGACAAAGCGATTGAGAAGCTACGAGAGGACAGCGAACGCGGTATTGGCTTTGAGCGATTTATTGGCGGACGCCAAATATCAGCCGTCGCCGCGGCCCTTCGAGATTCGGATGACAAGATGGTTATCGCGGAAACGCGCAGTGATGCGCCATGACCCAGGGAGAAAATGAAATGAATGAAGTTGACCTCCCTCGCCACCTTCGCCTTCCGCGGCTCCGCCGGAGGGAACTGGCCGAATACCTGTTGCTGAAGCACGGCTTGCGCGTAGCGCCTTCAACATTGGCGAAATACGCCTCGATCGGTGGCGGCCCGCCGTTCCGGAAGTTTGGCATCACGCCGTTCTACGATGTGGATTCTGCCGACGCATGGGCCATCGCAAAGCTCGGCCGTGAACACCTTTCCACCAGCGATTATGGAGAGGCGGCATGACGGTGGGCAAGCTGGAGATGGTTTCTGCGGTCGAGAAGAACTCGCATGTCGAATTCCGTGTCGGGTTCACACAGATCAAGCAGAGACGCATGGCGCGCCTATGGCAGCGGCAATATTTGAAAGACGACACCGGCATGCCCGGCATCAACATTCCGATTCACAAACTTGGTGAAGTGATCACTCATCTGATCGGTCTGCGCAACGAGGCCGCAGAGCGCGGCTATTTGGAGAAGGAGGAGGTTGAACCTTATGAACAGACCTGAAATGCGAACCCCCGCCATTTGGGGAATGGCAGGGGCTCAACAAAGAGATCGAGTTGGCACAGCGATCAAAAAGAAGAATAGGTCAATCGCCGCGCATTCGCAACAGCGGAGGCGCTGATGGGGATCAATTGCACAAGCGATTTTGATTGGGACGACTACGGCGATGAGGTTGTCGTACCGGAGCAGGCCGCGACAGCGGTTTACTGGAATCCCAGAAAGGAAATCGTCATCCGCCAGAAACAGGCGTGGGACGAAGATTCCGACACATTCATAACGCTGGACCCAGCTAGTGCCGCCAAAGTGGCGCAGCGGATCTTGTTGGAAGTGAACTCCCGTGCGCCGGCCCCGGTGAGCGCCAATGCCGGGCGCCAGAAGCGCTACCGCGAGAAGAAGCGCCAATCGCACATCGATGAAGCGCCAGCGGAGGAAGGTTCTGTCCTGCCCTTCGCGGCCGAATAAACACTGCCGCTTCGGCGGCATGACATAGCCCAGCCCGTCTGTCGGGAGCGCGCGTCACGGCTAACCAGGACCGTGGGGATAAGCGGAGGCAGAATGCTGCAGAACGATTGGGTGCCCGCAAGGATTCCGCTCATCACCTGCAGATAAAAGCGAGCATTCGGTGCCGTCCGCGTGTTCGCAGTCGTGGCAGTGCAAACCTCACGAGCCACCGGCAACACCGCAAAGCTGACGGATCGGCAATGCGGTGGCCGCGCCTAAGAGCAGCAGGCAAAGGCCGAACGATGTCACCGGCCTTCCCCGTAATAGGGTTCTGTCGATCCGGATATGTCTTGTGCACCCTCGTCTCAAGGATCAAGACAAGCTCTCCCACACAGGGAGAGCTATGCCCTGAACGAGCCCTGAACTCAGGATCAGGACGCTTTAAGTAGGGGCTGAAGACGGAGAGAAACCACCACCCAGCCAGCGTAAGCTGGCCCAACGAGGCGAAGCCGAGGCGGGAGAGGGCGGTGAAGCACACGCAGACGGACGAGGAGAAGAATGCAACAGTGAAAATGGTGCGCCTGAGGGATTTGCGCCCATTTTTTATGCGAGAATTGCGCGCGAAAAATTTTGGCCGATTTTTGCGCGCATTCATCGGCACATGAAACTGGCGGTGCGGCGGACAGATTTGCCGGTTTTCTCCGGTTTTGCTGAAGCATTTGCTTCGATTTTGTTTACCCATTTGCTTCAGGTGCCGACTTTGCAATGGTGAAAATCGTAACGCGTTACGTAACGCACCGTTACGCGTAACGCCCCCGTAACGCTCTGGCGTAACGCGCTGCTGTCGCGGGCGTGTCGCAATCATTGTCGCAATCAGGAAGCCCGACAATCTGGAACTGATTGTACTTGGTGATGAAATAGACTTGGCAGCCGTCGCGGCTGGTGTCGCGAATCGTGTCGCGCTAGTGTCCCAGAACGATCTCTGGGAAATTGACGAAAATCTCTGCAGGTCCGAACTGACGGAAGCGGAAGAAGCGCAATGCCTCGCGCGACGGAAGGAATTGTGGGAAGCGCGTCAATCGGAACAACCTGTTCCGGTTGAAAGTAAGCGGGCGGATCGTAAGGGACATCGAGGTGAAGGTTTCGCCGCCGAGACTGCAAAAGTGACGGGCGAAACGAAACAATCCATCAATCGCAAGATTGCTCGCGCCGAGAAGATAGCGCCGGAAGTTCTCGAAGAAGTTAAAGGCACCGATCTAACGCCAGTAAACGATAGCGATCCTTCGAAAATCAATCTTCCCGCGCGCGCGAGGAATTTGTTGCCGTGCTGGCATCCGTGCCCATAGTTGGCAGTCATGTTTGAGACATGGCGAAAAATGCTGGGCATGGAGACGAAGGGCGCGATGGCAGCCCCGTCGCCTGATTTGCTTCAGCTCTTCGGTGTCATCGCGGCAGCCTCCGGCACGGCCGTAACGCCTGAGACGGCCATGCGCTGCACGCCCTTCGCGGCTTGCGTCAAAATCGTTTCCGAGTCCGTGATGCAGCTTCCGTTGCACCTCTACGAACGCATCGGCGATGCCGGGAAGAAACGGGCAACCGATCATCCTCTCGAAGCCATTCTAACGGGCATGGCAAATCCGTGGACCAGCGCAGCCGAATTCAAGCGCGACATGCAGGCGGCCTTACTTGCCCATGGCAAAGCGGGTGCAGTGATCGTGCGCGTCGGTGGTGAGGCGAAGGAACTGCACCAGGTTCCATCATCCAGCTTCATCGTGGAAGTTGATTCCGTTTCGCTCGAGCCGCGCTATGTGGTGACGATGGCTGACGGTAAGCAGCGTCGCTATTCGTATGCGGATTTTTTCTATCTAGGTGGCCTCTCAATCGACCCCGGCAGACCGGTCGTTCCGTGGCATCAGGCGCGTGAAGCCATTGGCCTCGCCATGGTCATGGAACAACACGGCGCAAAGCTGTTCGCCAATGGTGCAAAACCTTCTGGCGTACTGACGCATCCACGCACCTTGGGCCCGGAAGCCCGAAAGCGGCTTCGTGAATCTTTCGACGCTGTGCATAGCGGGGGTGCCAATTCGGGTAGAACGCTGGTGCTGGACGAGGGCATCACGTGGCAAAGCCTGACCTTCAATTCGGTCGATGTGCAGTTTCTCGAATTGCGTAAATTCCAGATTGCTGAGATCGCGCGCGTCTTCCGGGTGCCACTGCATATGCTGGGCGATCTGTCTGATGCCACGTTCTCAAACGTTGAGAACATGGGGGCGGAGTTCGTCACGCTGACGTTGATGCCGTGGCTGAAGCTGTGGGAGGGCGCTATTGCTCGATCGCTGCTCAAGCCGGAAGAGCGCTCCAAATTCTATGCAGAATTCCTCACGGACGATCTGGCGCGCGCCGATATGGCCGCACGCTACACCGCATACAGCCAGGCCATCACCAACGGCATCCTGAATCCAAACGAAGTGCGGGCGATGGAGAACCGTGCGCCCTATGAGGGCGGTGATGAATATCGCCGGCCGATGAACACGGAAACGCCGGGCGGTGATAATCGTCCAGGCCATCAGCCGCCGCCGGCTCAACTTCCCAAGCCCAGGATTGCGGCATGAGCACCGAAACCGGCATTGCAATTGAACTGGACGTGAAAGCCATCAGCGATGAAGGCGTGTTCACCGGCTATGCCAGCACGTTCGACAATGAAGACCTGTGCAAGGACGTGGTGCTGCCGGGCGCCTTTACCAAATCGCTGGAACGACGCCCGCCCGGCCGCGTGAAGTTGCTGCGCGGCCACGATCAGTCAGAGCCAATAGGCGTGTGGACCGATATCCGCGAAGACGCGAAAGGGCTGCGCGCCACCGGTAAGCTGATCCTAGACACCGTGAAGGGCCGTGAGACCTACGCGCTGATGAAAGCGGGTGCGATGGACGGCCTGTCCATCGGCTTCCGCAGCCTGAAGGATACCTTCGATCGTGCCAAGGGCGTTCGTTTTCTGAAGGAACTCGACCTCCCTGAAATCTCGATTGTGACGTTCCCCATGAATCCGCGCGCGACCGTTTCGACGGTGAAAAGCGAAGCGGCCGATGCTCACGCGCGGGCAATCGTATCGGCTGTCAACCGGGCTAAGGAGGCCCTGCGTCAACTATGACAAAGCACGAAACGCGTGCGGCGTGGGATGAATCCCGCCCGTTGGAATTCAAGGACGAGAATGGTGGCGCGGACAATGCGCCCGATCCGGTCGAGGCCATCGAGGAACTGTCGGCTACGGTCACCGCGAAGCTAACCGAACTTGGTGCGGAGCAGAAGGCGCTCAAGGAGCGGCTCGATACCGAACTGGCTAAGGCCAATCGCCCTGGCGCCGCCCAGGAATTGAAGGACGAAGGTGCCACGCTTGAGGCGAAGGCATTCACTATCTTCATCCGCAAGGGCCAGAACGCCCTCACGGCGGAGGAGACGAAAACCTTACGCGTGGCCGATGACACGTCCGGCGGTTTCCTTGCCCCTCCCGAATTCACCACGGAAATCGTCAAGAAGCTGGTGCAATTCTCGCCGATACGTCAGGCCGCCAGTGTGGGCAATACCGCATCGGCGAGCGTGATCCTTCCGGTACGCACTGGTCGCCCCACCGCATCATGGGAAGGCGAGTTGGAGGAATCGGAGGAGACCGAATCCACCTATGGCCAGTTGGAAATCCCCGTGCATGAAGCGAAGTGCTTCACCGACGTATCCAACAAGCTTCTCGAAGATGCGGCTGTCGATATCGCGGCTGAGGTCTCCAGCGACCTAGCTGAAGAGTTTGGCCGGCTTGAAGGCGAGGCATTCGTCAATGGCGACGGCATCAAGAAGCCGACCGGTTTCATGGCCGATCCGAACATCGCTTACACCGCCGGAGGTGATGCCTCCAAGGTGACGGCCGATGGCCTGATCGATCTCATGTACGCCGTCCCCACTTTCTATCGCAATCAGGCGGTTTGGATCATGAATGGCACCACGCTGGCCGCGATCCGCAAGCTGAAAGATGGAACGACTGGCGTTTATCTCTGGCAGCCCGCTTTCGTTGCCGGTCAGCCCGAAACCATCCTTGGCCGCCCGGTGATCGAGGCGGTGGATATGGATGACGTGGGTGCAGGCAAGTTTCCGATTGCATTCGGTGACTTCGCCCGTGGCTATCGCATCTATGACCGCATTGCGCTGTCGCTTCTGCGCGACCCCTACACCCAGGCCACCCGCAGCGTGACCCGCTTCCACGCCCGTCGGCGTGTCGGTGGTGCGGTTCGCCTGCCTGAGGCCTTGCGCAAACTCAAGATCGCTACCAGCTGATCGGAAAGGACATAACCAATGCGCGATTTGCACAATCATATCCATACCGCTCGAGGCATTAGCCCCGCAGTGGCTGGCACGGACAACACCCCCATCGTGTCCCAGATCATCGACACGAAAGGCTTCGGCTCGGCGGAGTTCATTATTCTGATCGGCGTCAACACCGATGCGAACGCCACCTTTTCGGTATTGGTCGAGGACGGCGACGATAGCGGCTTGTCTGACCATGCTGCCGTCGATGATGGGTTTCTCCTCGGCACCGAGGCCTTGGCTGGTTTCACCGCTGCCGATGACGACAACAAGGTTCGCAAGATCGGTTATGCCGGGAACAAGCGTTACGCACGCGTGACGATCACGCCCATCGGAAACGACGCCGGTAACATCTATGTCGCGGGTGTGTGGGTTCTGGGCCATCCCGAGATCGCACCGACTGCCAATCCGCCATCGTAATTCTGACGGCACCTGGTTTTGGGGTCTCGCGGCCGGACCTGGAGGTCTAAGCGTGGTGCCGGGGAGAGCACCTCCTCCTTCCGAAGCGCTTAGATCAAGGCCGCAACATTTTAGAGCGAGGATATAATGCCACTGAAGGCACCATGGGCATGCAAATGCGGGAAACGGATAGCAGCGGGGCAGCCATGCCCAGTCTGCACCGCGCCACGCAAGCGCGTTCATGACGCCAAGCGCCTGGGCGCGCGTGCCCGTGGCTACGATACCAAGTGGGATAGGGAGCGGGCCGCTTATCTCGCGGCGCATCCGTGGTGTGTTCGCTGTGCTGCCCATGGCCTCAAGGCCAAGGCCACTGTGGTCAACCACAAGATCGCCCACCGTGGTGATCTTCGCCTGTTCTGGAACCGCAGGAATTGGGAGCCGGTATGCGCTGCCTGCCACAATGGTTCGATCCAGTCCGCAGAGAAGCGGGGCGATCCTCAAGCCCGCCGGTTCGGCTACAGCATTCCGTTCGGTGTGCAGCCTTCCATATCACCGGTGACGCTAGTCTGTGGTCCACCGGCATCGGGAAAGACCAGTTATGTCAAAGCCCGTGCGTTGCCCGGCGATACCATCATTGACCTGAATCAATGTCTTGTCGAAGCGGGCGGTAAGCCGTGGGACAATGACCGCACCATCCTCGGCCGTGCCTTCAGCATCCGTGATGGATTGATCCACAGCCTCGCCACGACGCGCACGCGCATGGCCTGGCTCATCGCCTCCGCACCGTCGCATGACGAGCGTCGGCAGTGGCAAGCAGCCCTCGGCAACGTGCAGGTGGTGGTGATGAACACGCCTGCCAGCGTCTGTATCGAACGGATCAGGACCGATCCCGCCCGTGCCCATGCCGCACCGCGCCTGATCGAGCGTGTGAACGAATGGATGGGTAGGGGGCGTTCGATCGCTGGCGACCCTGCAGGGGACCGGCGCGGGGAACGAAACTCGCAACAAATTGGAATTGAAGGATTTTTTGTATGACAGATTCAGCGGTGGCCGGCAACCTGAACCTGGACTATGCGCGCACCGCAATCGAGATCGGCGGCCGTGAGTTTCAGGCTGACCTTGGTGCGTACATGCGCAACTACGGCGCGGCGCCTCACATCCAGCCCGTGAAATTCAAAGGCACGATCATGGACGTGTTCAACCGGCTGCGGCAGGGGCGGTGGGACGTGAACGATGTGAGCGGCGTGATCACGGCTGGGCTGCTGGGCGCTGGAAATAACGAGATGGCAGCAAACGAGATCATCCGTAACCATGTTCAGTGCTGCCCGCTGGCGCAGAGCGCGCCGGCCGCGCTGAAGGTTATCGCGATGTACCTGCTGGGATTGACGGGCGAGGAGTCGGACAATGCCGCAGCGGATTAAGTGGAAGGGCCGCAAGAAGTTCAAGGGCAAGATCGACAAGCTGCCGAAGGCGGTGGGTATGGCTGTCCGCGCTGCCATGGAAGAGATGGCCGAAGAGATGGTGGCCGCCATGAAGCGGCTTGTCCCTGTCGATACCGGCAAGCTCCGAGATTCGATCAATTGGTGCTGGGGCGCGCCACCACGGAGCGCCAAGATCATCGACACGGTCAAAGGCCCCAAGGGTAAGGACGATGGCATAGACAACAACCGCATCACCATCTTTGCCGGTGATGAAGAAGCTTACTATGCCGCCTGGGTTGAGTTCGGAACGCAGGCAGCCGTCAAGGGTGGCCGGGTTGCCGATCATCGCAAAGGGACCGGCTCCCATACGCGAAAATCTTATCGAACCCATCCTGGCGCCGCGGCGCAGCCCTTCTTCTGGCCGACATGGCGCGCACAGAGGAAAGCACTGCGCTCCAAGATGAACCGGCACATCAATGCCGCAATCAAACAGATCGCGAGGGCGGCATAGATGGCGATTGAAGTCGAACGCCTGATGGCGCAGGTCGAAGCCGATATTTCGAAATATGAAAAGACCATGGCGAAGGTCGGCGTGCTGTTCGAGAAGCAGGCCAACGCCGTTGAGCGCCGCAATAGCGCCATGGTGACCAAGGTGAACAAGAGCTGGGACACGCTCGGCAAGGCGAACAAGTTCGTCGGGCTGAGCAGTGCCGCCGGTGCGATTGCAGGTTTGACCGCTGTCGGTGTCGTGACCGGATTGAGTACGCTTGTCCGGAAGTCGCTGGATGCGGCCAGCGCCATCGGAGACACGGCGGTTCAGGCCGGTGTCAGCGTCGAAAAGTTGCAGGAACTTCGCTTCGCAGCCTCACAATCGGGTGCATCCTTCAATGATCTGGACCGGGGCATGATGAAGCTCAACCAGACGCTGGGCGAGTTCATCAACACCGGCGCTGGTCCGGCGGCGGTCGCGTTCAAGAAGATCGGCCTCGACAAGGCCATCAATGCCGGCCAGATTCATGACGCGGGCGATGCCTTTGAATTCATCGCATCGAAGATCAACAAATTCGGTACGGAGGCACAGAAAGGCTCTATCCTCGCGAAGATATTTGGCGAAGATGCCGGTCCCAAGCTTCTGCAGTTGATGGAGCAGGGCCGGACAGGCATCGAAAAGCTGACGGCGCAGGCGAATTCCCTTGGCATTGTGCTCGACACCAAGACAGTTGAAGGCGCGAAAGAAGCAAACGACAAGCTGGATGCGCTGTTTGCCACCATCAAGGCGCAGGGCGTCTCGGCCCTTGCGCAATTCGCTCCGCAGGTTGCCGGTATTGTCGATAGTGTAACGAAGAGCCTGCCTGACCTTGTGAAATGGGTTGAGAAGTGGGGACAGTTCTTCGGTCTCATCCAGCTTTCTAAAGTGCAGCAACTCAGCCTTGCGCTCGATAGTGCAAAGGAGCAGCTGGCCGCACTTCAGAAACGGAATGAGGATGCGAAGACGCCAGCCGGATTCCTTGGGAAAGCCGGGGCCGCCCTTGGTATCAGCCCTAGCAAAACCGGTGGCCTTGAGTTTCTGATTGAACAGCAGAAAACACATGTCGCGGACCTCACCCGCCAGCTTGCCGAGGCGCAGAAGGCGGCGAAGCCTGCAGCGCTGGCCAAGCCTACCGGCGGGACGAATGTCGCGGTTCCGCCAACGGATGCGGAATTGAAGGCCATGCAGGCACTGGCAGAAAAGCGCCAGGACTTCCTCAACAAGACGCTACTCGATGCCAAAACGGCAGAGGCGGCATGGATCGCTTCCCAGGATCGTGCCGCAGTCGAACGGCTCAAGGGCCTCGATGGCTATCACGACGCGCTGGTGAAGCAGATCGAAGACGAGCGCAAAGCGAAGCTCGCCGCGATCGATGACGAATACGCGAAGGAGATGGATGCCCTCGCGAAGTTGAACTACGCGAAGTCATCGCCTGCATACCGGCGTGCCGCATCTGCGATTGAAGGCGGTGCCAACGCAAAGCGCGGAGCCGTCAACACGGAAGCGGACGCATCCCTGTATACCATCAGCGATACCTCCGCCATAAATGAAGCGATCCGGCAGGGTGCTGCGCTTGTCGCCATGTACGATTCCGAGGCGGCAGCGCTGCGAATGACCGCTGGCGAGGCAGCGAAGGCGGCCTACATCCAGCAGCAATTGAATGACGCAAAGGCACGCGGCATCCCGATCACAAAGGAATTCACGGCCGCCGTCGAGGAAGAAGGCAATCAGGTCGGTGCCGCAGCACAGCGGGCGCAGGACGCGCAGGATAGCAACGATCTGCGTGAGATGGTCCGGCAATCCTTCCGTGACGGTATCCGAACGGCCATTGAAGGTGGCGATATCCGGGATGTGTTTGCCAACCTGGCGCAAAACTTTGCGGACAAGATGGCGGACCGGCTTGGCGATCAGCTGTTCGACCTGTTCGACAAGCTGCTGGACGATATATTTTCGAATTCGGGTGGTTCCGGTGGCGGTGGTGGTGGCATTCTCGGTTTTCTGGGCAGTGCTATTGGAAGCCTCTTCGGTGGCGGTGGTGGTGGAGGCAGTGCCGGGCTTGATTCTGTCCCGTTTCAGTTGTTTCCGCGCGCATCAGGCGGTCCCGTAACGGCAGGCCAGAATTATCTGGTTGGCGAGCAGGGACCTGAACTCTTTTCTCCAGGCCGCAGCGGTACAATCATTCCGAACGACGCGCTCAGGATGCCATCCATCCCAGATGTGAAATCGGGAAGCACCACACCGGTCTCTATCGTTCTCAATTCTTCTTACAACGTGCAAGGCTCGAACCGGGCGGAGATCGAGGCTTTGCTCGCGGACCATGATCGGAAGATGGCGAAGCAACTGCCCGGCATGGTGGTGAAGACCGTGCGTGACGCCAATTCGCGCCGGATGCTTTGAATGTGGAGATGGAAATGACTCTCGTTCTTCAGACACCGCCGGACGGTCCGGTCGTTACATTCCCGGAGATGCAGGCGCATCTGAGGCAGGAAGACGCTTCAGAACTTCTGTCTATTGGTATGTATGTCGATGCAGCCACACGGAACCTCGATGGCCGTGACGGCTTCCTTGGTAGATGCCTTCTCACCCAGATATGGAAACTGAAGCTGGACTGGTTCCCGCCTTCAATCGCCGTGCCGTTGCCGCCATGCCAATCGGTCGAATCCATCACCTATGTGGATGCCGCAGGCCAGGATCAAACGCTCGCCGCAGAAACCTATCAGGTGGCCGGGATCGGGACGCCAGATGGCGCGCGGATCGTGCCGGCGTTCGGGAAAAGCTGGCCGGTCACGCGGCGTTCACTTGAGGCGGTGACGGTCACATTCAAAGCCGGTTATGGCGACCATGCGGAAGATGTGCCTGAACCGATCCGTACCGCGATCAAGATGCAAGCGGCGTCTCTATACGAGAATCGTGAAAGCGTTCTGGTGGGCGGGGACTCGATAATCGATCTTTCGCAGCCAGTGCTTGATCTGATCAGCGGCTATCGTACCTGGAGCTTCTGATGCGCGGTCGAAAACCTTCACAGCTATCCAAAGAGGACGGGCTTCGGAAGCTGCCTGGACCACCGTCATGGCTTTCGCCTGAGGCAAAGGCAGAGTGGAAGCGTGTATCCAAGATACTTGCGAAGCGTCAGATATTGACCGCAGGCGATCTTGCTTCATTGGAAACCTATTGTTTGGCCGTGGGACAGGTGCGGCAATGTCAGGCTGAACTTGCGGCCGGGCCGATGTGGGTGGAGTCGGAACGCTCCGCACCGCGGCCCCATCCTGCGTTTCGCGTCATGCACGAAGCTATGCGCCAGGTCCGGCAATATGCGTCAGAACTTGGATTGACACCGGTTTCGCGAGCCCGTTCGGCATTGGCGCCGCAAGGGGACGATGATGAATTCGCCGGCATGGATATTTGACGGCTCTGTCCTCGCTGACCCGCACGGGAAGGGCGATCTGGCCGTTAAATTTCTCCAGCTTCTGAAGCACCTTAAAAGCCAGGCCAAAGGGCAGGCATTCGAAGTCTGGCCCTTCATGGAACGGATTGTGAGACGGGTCTATGGCGACACGCGGCCGGATGGCCAGCGCAGGGTCAAGACCGTGTTCCTGATGCTGCCCCGCGGCAATCGTAAGACGACGCTGGGTGCTGGCCTTGTGATGCTGCACACCATCGGGCCGGAACGGATCAACGGTGGCTACGCCGTGTCCGCTGCCGTCGACCGGGAGCAGGCGCGGATCGCCTATGATGAGGCGGTAGGGATGCTGCAGGTGCATCCGCGGCTGATGCGCGCCACCAATATCCGCGACACCAAATCGCTGATCGAGCATCCGAAGAGCGGATCGGTCTACCACGCGGTTTCGAGCGACGGTGCGGCACAGCATGGCAAGACGCCTACATTTGTGCTGGCGGATGAACTTCACACCTGGCGCAAGGCGGACCTCTGGAACGCGCTGCGCACGGGCGTGGTGAAGACACCGAATTCAATCACCTGGATCATTACCACGGCCGGCAAGGGGCAGATGAACCTTGCCTATGATCTCTACAAATATGCCAAAGCCATTGATGCTGGTGAGATCGAGGATGAGGCATTCCTGCCGATCCTGTTCGAAAGCCCACCTGACGTGGACTGGCGCAGCGAAGAGGCGTGGCGGGCGGTAAATCCGGGCCTTGCGCATGGCTTCCCAGATATTGACGGCTTGCGGCAATTGGCACGGGAGGCCGAGAACCGGCCGGGCGAGCGCGAAGCCTTCATGCAATTTAATCTCAATGTCTGGCTGGACGGTGCGGCCGCGCCCTGGCTCGACATGGCGCTTTATGACGCCTCCGGCCTCGATCCGGTGGATCTGGCCGCCCTTGAGGGCGAGCCCTGCTATGTGGGCGTGGACCTGTCCTCGACTGAGGATCTGACTGCCGTGGTGGCGGTTTTCCCCCGCCCGGACGGAACTGCCGTCATCGCCCCGTCCTTTTTCGTGCCCGAGGCGACCCTCAGGAAGCGCCAGGAGCGTGATTCGGTCCCTTATCTGCGCTGGCGGGACGAGGGCCATATCGTCGCCACGCCGGGCAACGTGGTGGATTACGACATTGTGGAAGGGCGGATCGTGGAACTGGCCGAGCGGTTCAACGTCCTCGAAATCCTCATAGACCGATGGAACGCCACCGGCACCATGAACCGGCTCTCGGCTATGGGCTTGCCCGTGGTCCGGTTTGGGCAGGGCTATGCGTCCATGAATGCGGCTGTGAAGACAACGGAGCGCACGATCCTCTCCGGCAACTTCCGGCACGGCGGTCACCCTGTGCTGCGGTGGAATTTTCAGAATGTGACGATCGAACGCGACCCGGCCGGGAACGAGAAGTTCAACAAGGCCCGAAGCGCAGAGAAGATCGACGGCGCGGTGGCCTGTGCGATGGCATTGGCGCGCGCAACCTCAAGCGAAAACGGCCCGAGTATCTACGATACCGAGGAAGGTGCTGAAGGATTGCTGGTGTTATAAAGGCCCGGTTCCCCTGTGGTTCCCTGAGCCTTTTTTCGTGATTTTGCCGCTTGTCTTAAGTACTTGATTTTATTTGGTGGAGCCAAGCGGGATCGAACCGCTGACCTCCTGCATGCCATGCAGGCGCTCTCCCAGCTGAGCTATGGCCCCACGTTGCGGCGTCGGCCGCGCTTATAACCTTATTCTACCGGTCGTCTT
>Ga0209930_1001020_pt1 | contig 50596 bp, 61 predicted proteins | sample ThiBiot_500_biof_2_FD_183948 | JGI IMG/M metagenome (GOLD analysis project Ga0209930, IMG submission 183948) | Wastewater bioreactor microbial communities from Cape Town, South Africa - Thiocy_cont_500_biof (SPAdes) | ecosystem: Engineered > Bioreactor > Thiocyanate-remediating >...
AGTACAATCAATTGATCGTGATCCAACATCAACAACAGTACAATCAATTGATCGTGATTCAACACCACCAATACGAACAAGAAGTCTTTTTTATTATGCAAGAGCTTTTTTATGTAAGTGAATCTCATTTTATTGTTATTTCTTTTGTAAAAATTATCATCGATAAATAAGCTGTATGAGGATTCTCGTCATCATAGAGAAGAGGCATAGTTAAACATAGTTTGCTTGTATGTTTGCACAGGTCAAAAATCATTGTTCATTATAAATTATTAACAATGAACTAGTTATATTTCTGCTGAGAGTATGACAATAGCGTAATTGAATATGAGGAGTTTGAGTAGCTGTGTCAGGAATCTCTTTATCTGTCACTGCTAACGGGTGCGCCATAAAGAATGAAGGGTTCAATGTTTTTGCAATATCTCGTTCATTTTTCAATATTTTTTTTTTAATTTTTTTTAAAAGAAAGAGCAGATGATTCTCTACAAAACTGTATATAATACTTAGGATCTCATTTAAGTGTTGTTTTTTCAGACAATGAAAAGTAAAGACTTGCAAAACGTTGTACTTTCAAAGTACGAAAAAGGTGATGGTACCACAAAAATCTTTCATGATTTAAATGGTGCTATCGGTTTGGCGACGATTGAAAGATGGTGTAGAATGATTCGGCAAAGCGGGTCAATCAATTTATCAAAATCACCTGGCCGTTCAAGAACCATTCGAACGAAAGAAACTATTAAAAAAATCAAGAAACAGGTTAGTCGACGGAAAGTGTCTGCTCGCAAACTGTCTCGTGAATTGGGCATTTCTCAAACAACTGTTCGGAGAGTGCTCAATGATGATCTCCAACTCCATGCTTATAAAGTTCAAACCGAACCATTACTCACGGATGAGCATAAGGCAAAAAGAATAAAATTTGCTAATTGGATACGAACACATTTCCGAAAAGAAGACACGATGAAGTTTCTGTTTTCTGATGAAAAGATGTTCGATATAGACGGAGTCTATAATTCACAAAACGATCGAATATGGGTGGTAAATCGTACAGAAGCCAACAACCGAGGTGGTGTCAGGCAAAAACGTAAATTTCCGCAAAAAGTTATGGTTTGGCTTGGAGTTTGTTCTAAAGGTGTATCACCTTTAGTCGTTATTGAGAGAGGCACAGTCGACCATGATCGATATATAAAAGAAATGTTGCCAGTAGCTCTGAAGTATGGCAATAAGGTGTTTGGTGATGGTTGGGTCTTCGTTCAGGATGGTGCAACACCACATACCCATGAAAAAACTCAAAAGTGGTGTAACGAGCACTTTCCTTCGTTCATTGACAAGCACCATTGGCCTCCAAACAGTCCTGATCTGAATCCATTGGACTACTGCGTTTGGAATGAATTTGTTCAGGCAATGAAGTGGGACAAGATTACATAAAAAAAGACGTTAATTGCTGAACTGAAACGTTCGGTGAAAAATATAAGAGAAGATGTTATTTTTGAAAGTTGCTTGTCATGGACCAATCGATACAATCGATTGGTCAAGAACAATGGAAACTATTTATAGAAATAAAAGTACATGATTTCATAGAGAATTATCTGCTCTTTCTTTTAAAAAAAATTTAAAAAAAAATATTGAAAAATGAATGAGATATTGCAAAAACACTGAACCCTTCATTCTTTATGGCGCACCCGTTAGAACTTAATCAGAGAAATGATTAGACAAAACTTAGTTGCACTAACATCCTAGACGCCAATCTTGCAAAAAAAGAAAAATTTCAGATTTCATTCTCAGAATGTTTGAGCAAATGGTTTGTTGAATGTCTAAAAAAGTGATTTTTATGAGAAAGAGCAGTGCGAATCCACAAACGAGCGTTACTCGTTTGTACTTATAGCTTATACTAAATTCAGTTAATTAGTTCTTTATTAATTGATATTATTTAACTGATAAATTAAACATCTTCATTTGAGATTACACACTTACTCATCATTATTTGTGTAATAGTGTATCCCATCACAGATATCTTCTAGAAATTCTAATAAATAATATGCAATGTTTTATGATGGTTGGCTGTTAGTCATAAAACTGCTTATCGAGCTGACAATAGTTTATTTTTAGAAAGTAACTAATTTTTTAATCGGGTTCGATTTACCGTCGTTTTTATCACAGATAGAGTATGAATTGAAAACAAATGAGAAATATTGCTCCCTGAATATAAATAAAAACAATAAGCTAACACTTATTTCAATAACGAACCGAGCAATTTAGTTTCATATATACTGTGAAGAATAAATTTGATCTTCTTATTTAATATTAGCTGAATGGTTCAATCAATCTGATATAACATACAAAAAAATACAATAAGTATTCACGAATATACTTTGACATCGTACGTATATACATATTGTAGTTTTAGTTTGCTTTTATGACTTTTAGTCGTGTGCGCATGTGTTTTAGTGTGTTGCTTAGATAATTGTTTTGCACTTGCATGCTTTTTAGAGCAGTTTATCTAGAGATTTGTGTTGAATTTTTTGAACCCAGTTGAAAAATTGGCAACAAATTTGATGCCATACAGACTAAACTAGCCTTTCAACAGACATTTTGTACAATTTGAACTGCATAACAGACTTTTGCGGCGACAGTATTTGGAAAAGAAACGTTTAGGTTCTGGCATGAGGGTCGTTCTCGATTCAAGTTCAGACCCGGTTTTGTTTTGTCGAAAAATCTTCATCATGAATGTCAATTATACAATTCTAATTGTACAAAATGCCTGTTGAAATCGTAGTTTAGTTTGTATTGCAATGAAGTTGTTTCTGATTCTCCAATCGGATCCAAAACGTTCGATACAGATCTCTTAATTTATTTCGTATCCCTAAGAGGCATGCTGTTTGCTGCATTATAATATATTTAATGTCTATACTTCACTTCATTTTGCTAAAAAGACGCCTTATTTTGTTTGCAGCAACCGGAATTAGTATTGAATGTGAAAGCACTATTAGTTAATCTGCCATATCACATTAACTAATTTTGTTTCATGTGTTTGTTTCGGTATTTGACAGAAAATCTGATGTGTCAACAAGTGTAAAAGAGTTGGATCGAGCACTTCAACTGTACAGCTTTATCTTTTGACACTGTGTTTACTAAAAGCAGCAAATAACAGAGGGTGAATCCATGGAAATCCTATCACTTTTGGGAACTTTTGTTTCAGGAAGCCAGTATTGAAAAAATAGCTTTTTATTAGATTTTTTAGTCTATCAGATGGGTAGTCGATAAAAAGTTTATATGCAGCTGTTTGTAGCTTTCAAATATGTTATGATGATCAAGATTTACAAGTTTCTTTTGAAGCATTCATGTATTTCGTGTAAATTACAGTGCATCAACGTTCCTATAGAATGTTGTGAGCCGCAATCATTACGTATACATGAACGCTAAAAACTGGATAAAAAAAACTTTTCCAGAAAAGTGGCAGGATCTTCATGGGTTCATCCGAGATTTCAAACTTCATTATTTACCGAAACCATTTTTCTCTTTTTAATAAATCTATTGTGACATTGAAACATGTAGTGTAGAGATTTCGATGTCAACTACGATTGACTCTGCTTTTTTTTGCTTCTATCTGACTACGAATTTTCTATTTTTATATTTTAGTGGCGTTTTTTGCTATGCAAACAGCTGTTCTCATGGGAGTTGTGACGAATGAGTTTGGTTTATTTACTTCAGCTTCTTCTCTCAAAATGTTGATATTCAAAAATGTTGATATTCAAAAATGTTGCTTTTTGGTTTATGTGGTTTTTTCTTGCATTTTTTTCGGTGCATCTAATAAGAGAAGCATTCATGGACTTTATAATAAAATTTTGCATGAAATAAACTAGAAATTATTTTATTTTATGTTTTTTCGATTATAAATGAATTGAGTGTCCTTAAGTACTTGTTTTTCGCTTATTAATATACAGATAAACATCTCGCGTAATGTTCGAAATTTACACTAAAAAGAACAATAGAATGTTGAAGTCAAACATGTGAAATTCTTTTACAAATTTTCCGGATGCTCCTGCACGATTCTAAACGAAGTCGGAAAATTTTTCACAAAAACAACAAGATATTTTCGATATTCAAAATAATAAAAAGCTTGCTGAGAAAAAAACTGGGTACTGAACATACAATTGATCGATTTCAGAAATAAATGATTAGAAATCTTTTTCAATCAAACTACTGATTCATTTATACTCGAGAAACAACAGAAACCGATCTGCACTGTATTTCATAACTATGCTTGTTTGATATGTTATTTAGTTTTACTAAACACCAATAAATTTTATTTCGAGAAAGATTTGAAAGAAAAGAAAGAAAGTTTCATTCGCAATTATTTGTCACAGAATTCCATACAGTTGAGCCTGGACAACTACAATTAAGTATTGACGGACCATTCCAAATCATATTTCCAGGACAAATACAATGTCCTAGATGGCAAACAAGATTACTCGTGCAAGCATATTGGCCAGGACATGTTCCATTATGTATATGTTGATTAATACAACGTTGTCCATCCCAGAATTTACCTTCTTGACAGTCACATATACCGATATAAGATGTCGCAGGACAATTACAACCGGTACTAACATTCGTTGGACACGACAGACCAACTGTTGTATTACATTGAAAATCATATTCACACGGAATACTATATGTTTTCTAAAATGTTGTTCAATGATTTTTACGTAAAAAAAATACGTATTTGAAAATATACTTTTTGCTGGCACCATATCGTTGTCACATTATCCCAATAGTACAATGAATCACATTCACAAATATTCGAAGGCGAACAAGTCAAACCTCGATCTGTTGAGCATGGAATCGAACCACTGCATGCTTCCCATCCGAGAGCAGCTATTTAAAACAGAATTGCTTTTTAAAGAAATATATAATTACTAATATCTTACGTTGTGTACAAGTCGAACCATTCCAATACGATGGTGACTTACATTGACATTTTGTGGCTACAAGCAGAAAAAATGAAAACATTCATTTAACAATCAGAACGAAAAACTAATTTTCTCTTTTCTATACATGATGAATAATTGCTACACTCGAGACCGAGCCAATCTTGACAATCGAATTTCGTTTTACAATCTTCCATGTAGGGTAATCTCGGTAGACACGTATTGTTACCCGTATATAAATATGTTGCATTATCACAAGCACATATCGATTGACCTGTCGAAAGTGTTTGATTGAGTACTGTCACACACATTAAATTCACATCACATGATGATGGACTAGTACAAGGATCACCATATTTGCCTAAATTTTGACATGAAATTCCATTCCAAAGTTGATTTGCAGCACACGAACAATTCTGTCCTGTGGCATTCCACGAGAAAGTACCGAGACATACACATGTACCAGCTGGACACCAAAGCATTCTTGTTGCATCGCATGAACGAGAGTTCACATAACACGATTCACCATAGAGTAAAAACGGTTGATTGATTTCTTTTGGTACACTTATCCAATAGGCCAGACCACCTTCAAAGATATCGTATATTCTTATTTTTTCAATACATTTCTCAGTAAATAACTTACCAATACCAGCAGCTAATGCTACGAGAACTAAACCAATTGCTAATGCTAACTGCCAAACTCGAGTGAGAAATGTATTTTTAGTTGCTAATTGTGATCGAAGAGCTTTTCGTTCTAATTTTTCATTGACAAATTCGACTTGTAAAAGTGTTTGTTCTTCGACTTGACCTTTGCCATCTAATAGATCGGGCAGTTTAATATCTTTTGTTGACACCAATGAACCATCTCTCAAAAGACGTTGCTGCGATGAAATCGAAATGGGCGATCCGTTGATCATTTTTTTGTCGAATGATCGTCGTCATCAAACATTTATTTGATTTCATCGTATTAGCTAATGGAAGGAAAACATAGAAAACGAAGACTTCTAACAGACTTTCAAATCTTTATTTATTCACGGAAAATAAATCATCAAAATGAAAGAAGAAAAAGAAGAAAAAAACACACACATTTCTTCACTATACAAAATGTGTACGAGTGCTCTTAATAATGAGCATTACAAAAAGAACGAAAACGAGAACAAAATCAATGCAAAGTCGATTAACTAAAATTTGTTGTTGTTGAAGTCGTTTCAACTGGTTTAGTTTGATGATAAAAATCAGGAAGAAGTTTTAAACGTGTTAGAATTTGATCGACTATTGTTGATGACAGAGCTTCCGATGAGAACCAAACCGAATTCGTTTGATCTTCGGTTAACAACGGACGTAAATAGAACAAATCGGCTGTTCCACGAACTTGTTCAGGACTAAACAAAGAAACTTTTTTTTTTTTGAAATGTCGAAAAATCAAACAAAACAAACCATTTCGAAACATAGAAATCATATTGTTTAATTGGACATCGTACGAGATCATTGACTTGCTCACTGATTTCATAAACAATCGGCGAATTAACTAACGATTTCAGATCTTGAAGAATTTCGATTACATATTTTTGTTTTGATTCCAAACAGAAAGAAAAACATTCCTCACCCGAATTATGTGCATAGAATCTCAAATAATTTTTCTGTTGACCTTGTGTAATCTCAGCTGACAAACGTTCCCATTGAGAATATTTACCGAAATTAGCAAACGAAACCGACATATGTGATTCGACAGTTTTCAAATTAAAATATTTCGTATTCGTATAAATCAATGTGACTAACAAAGACCAAGGCGTGACTGTTCCAAATTGATGAATATCGTACATCAAATCTTCGTCAATGAGCGAAACGTATTCATTTGCTAAAAAATAGCAAAAAATTTCAATGAAATGGAATCGAGTGCATTGATTTTACATGGAGATATTCGAGGTGTATGAGTAGAAATAATTCTCGTTAATGTTGAATTGAATTGTGTATAACGTGGATCGAATATATCGATCGAACGATTGTTAATTTTCAAATAAAACTGAATGCCTAAGCAAAGATAATAGATGCTTTCGGGGAGATATGAATCGCCATTAGGACGACGAATTTCTTGAAGAAACAAATCGAGTACGGGCTCGAGTTCATCGCCAGTTGAATATGAAAGCAAATCCGATTTGATTGGATTCGTAGAAGATGAAGAAAATAGAAGAGTTTGATTGTGTTCACAAGTCCAGTGTTGAAATGTTGACACGCCGTATGTCCATTTGAGACGATCACCAACATCGGGTAACATATCGAGAAATTTTCGAATTTCTGGATTCGATGATGTCACTGGATCGATATAGTGCGCTTCGAGATCGAGTTCAGGCAGATTTTCAATAATTTGTCTATTGGCTAGATGTGTGTCTATGAAAGAAATAACTAAATGAATTCAAAGACTCTTCTATCGATTGAACAAACCATCCTGAGTTAAATCAGTCATAACAACGGGTTCATTTGTTTGCATTTTAGCTTGATTTTCTGCGCGAACTAGACTTTCAGCATGCATAATCAATGCAGCTTGATATGGATCATCGGGCAATAGATCACGTTGAGTCTGAACGAAAAATATGAAAATTAAAATCCTAGAAACTTAAGTTTTCACTTGAAGATAATTTCGAATGTTTTTATAAGCTGATTTCGGTACTGGTATCATAATTGGAACGAAAAACGGCACGGGAATAGGCACTGCTCGTGGTTGAAATAGTTGGTAGCTTGGCGTTGGTGAAGGAAGGTAGACAGGTACAGGTAAACTAACTAATGGAACATCTGGAATCATGTTTTCCATTTCTAGAATCCAGAGAGAGAGAGACGATCTTCGTCAAATTTCGAATGTGATAAAAAAAAGAACCTGTTTGAGTAGCGATAGTAAATCGCGTTGGTTTCGCTTCGACTTCTCGTTCTGCAACAAGAGGTTTGCACATTGTCATTTTATTTTTCATTGTCGATGGATTTGTTATCTGTTGTGGCATGATCAATGGAATATTCGATTTGACATGATACAATTCATCGTCAGGCCAACGCGCTTGTTTTTTCGTTGCTTGTGCAGCTGCACGCATTTCAGCGACTGTTCGCGGTTTTCGTCCTGAACTCGTCGATGTGATCGACGAGGACGTTGCAGTTGATGATTGAGATTGTTGTGATGGACGTGTGTAATCCATGAGACGATAGGGAATATCATCTTCGTCGTCATCAGCTCGATTCAATGGCATTGATGATGGCGACGGAGGAATTGGATTGCCTTGTTCATCACGATCGAGAAGAGGAAATGTGACGAAATCGGCGTCTTGTTTTGGTTTAGGCACACGGGTTGAACGACGTGTTGGACCGAGATTGTCACCGGTATTGAAGGAATAGGGTGGCGGAGAGAGATCACGATCGGAATCATCGTCATCATCCGATGAATGACGTCGAGAACGAGTACTAAAACAAAAATAAATAATGACGAAATCCTTTCGAGAGAAATTCTTACTGAAACCAAGATATTGGTCGTCGTTGTTGTCCTTGACTAGTTGTTGCTGCTCGTCCGAAAAACATTCGATCATCAAGAACTGTTTGTTGTTGATGAACAGGTTTACGTATTGTTGCATTATTATTCGACGAAATCGTTGATTTAACTGCTGTACCTGGCCGATTACTACCTCCTCCACCGACGGATGTTCCTCCGTAGGTATTTGCTGTTCGAGTTTGACGAGGTACTGTGGAGTTAAAAGATGTGCTCGATTTCGATTCCATACCAATCGATACCATATCAGCTGGTGGTTGTTGAAGTAGAGTTGTTAATTCTTGAAAAGCAGCATCTGTTGTTGTGGCTGCTGCTGTATCTGTGGAAGTTGAAACTGTGAGTAATTCAATTGTTTGACCAATACTCGGTAGATCTAAATCAATGATTCGAGAATAAATAATGTGAAAGGATTTTTTCTTACATGCTTTGCCTGTTTTATTTAATTCATCTAAAAATGTGTTCATTTCCGAGTCATTCATTGAACTCAAAATAGTTTGAAGCGTCGTGTCATCGACAACATTGATCTGTTGAACTTGCTGTTCATTCGTGGCTGTTGGTGAAACTTTTTCGGCCATATTTTATATAGATATTTTTTTTTGAATTCAAATATAGAAAAACAAAAAAAGAGGAGACATAAATTTCTAATAGAGAAACACAAAAAAAAGCAATTTTATTAATAAAATGAAACTGCATGTAAGATAATTCGTTTGGTTTTCTGTTCGAATTCCATGAGAATTCCGCCGATTGTGTTATCCAAATCGACGGCAACGTCCATCTGAAAGGAAATTCTTGAAACTCCAAACAAGAGAACATCGATGATCTACCTTTTGTCCTAATTCACAGAGTAAAAATGCACCGAGTGTCGCATCTTCAGCGTTATCGATTACATCGATATTAATCACATGCACAATTTCATTCGTTCGTTTGTCTCGATTTTCTAAATCTGTACACGAACGAACGGTTACATTTTCTATTTTCATCATTCTACTACCTTCGATAACTTGATCGAATATTCGTTCTTCAACTGTGAAGATAACGTCGAATTTGTCCCGGCTATCTTGAAATCGTTCGGGTTTCTCTTTGATTCGTCGATTACGATCGAGCATATGCAAAACACCATTTTGTGTATATAAATCTCTATCTTTATTCGACAATTCTTTGTACATAACCTCGTAGGGTGTGTCGAATGTATAGACATTCGGTTTTTCGAGAGATGATCCAGGCAGTTTCACTTGTTGACCTGCGCCATACGATCGAACGAGAAGACCACGTTTTCTAGGAAATAAAAGCATGGCACTAGGAAATCATTTTTGAGAAACGAATTACTGCATGAAATTGTGTGCTTCCATGCTACGATTTTGATTTGATGAGCAAACAACAGCGAAACGAAGTGGCATTATTTTCGATCTAAAATAGCGAGATTAAACAGCTTGAATATTTATATTTTGATTCAAAAAATAAAATCAGATTTTAGGTTTTCTTTAATCCAATCACACCACAAGCAACACGAGCACCGGCATTGCCTGTTTTCTTTGATTCGGCATTATCTCCACGTCCTAAATCATCTTCTTTTTCATGAAGAACAACCGAACGTCCAATGATCGATCGTGGACCAGTTAATTGGATAACTGAATCTTTGAAATTGATTTTCGCAACATTTCCTGATCCACCAACAATATTTCCTAAGCAAAGCCTCGATATTTCCAATCATCATCGTTATTTTACAAACATACCGAGATCACCAATATGTCGTTGTTGATCTTGTGGTCCAGCATGATCATGTTTATCCGGATTGTAATGTGCGCCTAAGCAGAACGAAATTCTTTTCTCAATAAACTCATTCGAAAGACTCGAATTACCAGCTGATGTACATCCGTTTGTTGTGTCGCCAAATTCATGAATATGAAAGCCACGTTTTTGTTTTTCGGGAACGTTTTGAACTTCTCCGGTAACTGTGACAACTCCGTTGTCATCTTGAGTGAAATTAACTTGACCATAAACTTGTCCATTACTTGGATCTGTAAGAACAGCAACTGCCTGAATGCCCGTAGTTTTGACGGTTTCAGTCATTTTTTGTGTTACACCGCCCATAGTTTTAATTTCTCTACTATTTTCTTTTTTCGTTTATTTATAAATCTAAAAAATCAATGGGAAAAAACCAACAATAACAACAAAAACAACGACCGGTATCCCAATGTATTTAGAGAAAAAAAAAGTCCAATACACGCACTCACACACAAAAGAAAAACAACAAAACAAAGACACAAATTCTTCTTGTCTCGATTTCGCCAAAAAACGAATTCGATTTTTTCTTCTTCTGCTTGTCTAAGTACCAAAACGTTTTCGTTTCAATGCCGGTGGTAGACACTGTTCAACAATCGATGGCAACAATTCGACAACAAACAATTGTGTCGACGACAGATTCGAAACATGTAAAAGATATTTAAACTGTTTACAAACATGTATCGGCGAATTATTCGAATTGGTATTATTGAAAATTTTCGCGTATGTACTCGGCATTTTCTTTCCTCGTTCGATAATACTCAAATAAGTCGAGTCAATCACAAACAATTTCTCTTTGCCTTCGTAGAACAAATTCGAAATCGGACTTCGTTCGGAAAACCATTGAATCGGCATACGTGTGAGATGTTTTCGTGTCCAATCGGAATATTCATTCTGTTGAATGTCATATTCGATCAACGAACGATTCGCATAGGCACAGGCGAGTCGATCATTGCAGAACGACATTGCTGTACATTGAAATGTTTGCTGTGGCAATTGAGTGAGCGTTTCGTAGGTCGAGTGAAGATAAATCGTCACGTGACCGAAACGATCGGCTGTTGCGAGGTATTTCGACGAGACTTCGAAACGAAGTGTCGAGGGTAAACATGTGAGAATACGGTTGAGTTTGAATGGTAACGTTGAAAAACAGTAGAGTTCACTACGAGATGTTAAAACGTAGAGTGAAGCCGATTGAAAACGTATTTGAAGGATGTTTTTAATTGCTGAATAGGGCTGTTCGGTGTTTTTCTCAGTTGAATAGGTTTTTATTGGCGTGACACTGATTTGAGATTGCGGATCGAGACCTAAGAACGCAAAGTTTCATATTCAAATTCTCTTCGATTTATTTTCAAAATACCTTGAATATGATAAACATGCAAACCGTTGGTATCTCCAATGGCGACAAGAATCTGTTCATCATCTTTGAACTTTTTCACGGCCAGTGCCACAGTATCAATTCGAGCTTGATGTTTCGTTTTGATTTGCACGAGATTTTTCGGTGCACGTTCAAGAATTTCCTCGCCTTGCTCATTGACTCCGCCGTCTTTGCCTATCGACCATAGTTCGACATAATCTCGATAGGACAAGAGAAAATAATTGCCTTTCTGATGGATTTTATTTCGTTGTTGAGTAAAATTAAAGCATTTTCTCCACAGAACCGGTGGCTTCGAATTATCACGAAGAATATCGTGAACAAGTAGCCGTGCATCGAGTCCGCCCGAGATCAACATTAGCTTGTTACTTAGATTATTTTCTTTGCCACGTATCGATGCAAAACGCGATGGGATCAACGTCAACGATCGAACATCGTGCGTATGCGAGTGAATCGAGATCGTTTTGATCCATTGTTTCGTCGATTCGGAACTTGTCGACGTGCTTGTTTTCGGCGAAACTAATTCGATTCGAACGATAACTGAATCGACACCTGAGCAAAACAAAGTTTGCTCATCCGAAGATAAAGTCATGCAAAGAACATCAGCACGATGCGTTTGAAATGATCGAATCAACGTTCCGTAAACAGCGTCCCAAACACAAGTTCGACCTGAAGAATCACCGCTGAAAACCGTATAATCATCGGTAACTGTTAAACACCAGATAATCGTGTCTTTTTGTCCACGTCGATTCGATGTCGATGATAATTTGCCGACGTTGATTTGCTGAATTGCGCGTTTTTGTTTCGTCGAACAGATGTAAATTCGATTGATACTTCCAGCAACGAGAAAATCGTCGTCAGTCGTGTGCCAAGCCAACGATACAATCCGTGCCGATTGCTTGCAAACCGAGGTTGCCAATGAAAATCGGCTTCCGTCTTCATCGAGCTCGTAGATATTCACGTGGCCGGTTTCGGTTCCCACGGCGATTCGTCGGGTACTTTCGTGTTTGGCGAGACTCCAAATAGCACCGCCAGCAACGTGACATGATGTCAGGATTTCGAAGGTTATCGGATCGTAGGCGATGAGTTGCCCGTCGAGACCAGCGGTGATCAAGTATTTCTCGAGCCAAATGAGCAATTCAGGCGAATGAGAAGCATGTCGTGGCTGAATTGTTCGTTCAATTGTGAATGAATCGTGTGTGTTCCATAATTCAATCGAATGATCCGAACGAAGTACGGCTAGTAAATGGTTCGATGTGGAGTTATGTGCGAGACTGAGGATCGATGAGAGACGTGGCTTGTATAAATGAGTACGATGTACGAGAAAATCACACATAATTATTGTTGTCTTTCTTCTTCTTTTTTTTTATCAAATGAATTATTCGAATTTCGGTATTGAACAGACGATTTGATTCGTTGATAGAGTGCAAACCAATTGACGAAAGATATATTCGTGAAATTTTACTTCATCTAACAAAATAAAAATATTGATTCACGATGAGTTTTTAGTTGAAATAAATTCAAAGAATTCCAATTCGTTGAATAGATGTCCTCAGTTGTCTATGCCGCGCACGTAGCAATGATCAATTGCTAATATCTCATCTGCGTCTGTAGATAAGGACAAAGTTATTTCTGTTTGTTTCTTGTCTAGATATGATTTATTGCGTGAAATATACAAGCACACAAAAGTACATGTAGTTCTATCGGTCAATGTAAAGGAAAAAGGTTAGAAAAGGACGGATTTTTGTACAAATACGGTGTTAGAAATAAATTTTTGTATTGATGTTTTTTTTCTCTCTCTTTCTTATCAGTTGAAGGTTTAACATTTAAAGCAAGATGATGACTGAACAAAACAAAACAAACAAAATTTGGTTTTATCACAGAAAACTAAATTTGTAATAATTAGCTCGTCGCTTTTAATGTCTCGGTAGATGATAAAGGTATGGATGAATTCGTCGGAAATTGATGTTGAAGTATACTTAAAACTGAGGCAACATCTTCAGTTAACTTTGTTTCTAAAGTTGTCAATCGTCTGAATAAAATCGAACAATAAAATCTTATGATAATAGTTTTTTGTTTTTCGAATTACTTTGTTAACTCTTGTATTCGATATTCAACGCTTGATTGATAGGGATCGAATGAGAGTGATTGATTCGTCTGAAAGAAAATAATGATAAATCAAGTGTTTTTTTTTCTTCTTCTGTTTCTTGTCAACAAACCAATGGAATTGATTCATCAGCAGCTCCACCGAACGATGCTCGATGAATAGCATTGAGTGACAATTGTGGTCCTTGCAAAGCTGATGCACCGCTGAAAGATTTCTCTCGACGATCACGACGTCGTGATGCCGATGAACCAAATTCAAGATTTGCTGGCGTTATATCTTGACCAGCTAATTGTGGATTGAATTCCAAAATACCTAAAATCCACAGGCATTCTCACATTTCAAAATCGAAAACATCACAGTATGATACGCTCAAATTTCTTTTACATAAATAAATCATTAATTTATGCTATTAGACTTAAAAAGTGCAAGCAATTTATTTTAATGAGCAATTAGTCAAGAGAACATTTCAATTTATGTTTACTATTAGAATTGAATTAGGGCAAAATAATTTCTTTTAGTATCTGTAAATAGCTCTCTACACATTCCTTTTGTTTTCACGTGCTCGTTATTTATCAAGTGAATCCTACGCTGAAAATAACGCGCATTACGTCGTTCGTTTTCTATCTTGTTGTTGTTGTTGTTGTTTTTAGTGTAGATGATGAATACCGATGTGATAAGAATTTGTTTGTTTTCTTTTCCTTTACGGACAATATTCATCATGAGTAGTATTGTTATCAAAAATGAGAAGAAGAAGAAAGAGAGAGAGAGAGAGAAACTAGAGAGATAGATAAGTCATGGGTGTTGACGAAAGGGGAAATAGTACGAGAATTCTCGGTGCGTTTTTTCTATATTTTACATTCAGTATTGGATCATTCACGTCATACGTTCGGTATCGGCTGACTCGCGTACGAATGTCGAACTTTCTTTTTTTTTCCTTCCGAACAACAAGTCGAGATACGCGTATCCGTATATAAAGACATGACGAGAAGACTGCGGGGCATGTTTTGTATTGAGTTTGTAGCAGACGTGATGAGATATCAGCTCGTATATCTTCGAAAGAGAGAAAGGGAGAGATCGTTCATGAAGAAATGAGGGGAAAAACAAAAGATATATTTAGATATATACAAATATGTATAGAAAAAGGGCAAAGTGTATTATTCATCTTGTTTGATTTTTTCCAGATTTTCTTTTCTCGACTCTATACGACACTATGTCAGACAGTCAACAAGCAGATGTTCAAGCATCAGGTAGAAATCAAAAACAGTTTCGATTTGTTTTCATATTCTTTTGATTTGATTAAACAGTTAACGATGCAACTCAACAATTAAAACAAGATGCCGCACAAGCTGGAGCAATCGTACAGGACAATGTAGAACAGACAGTCAATGAATTGAAACCAGTTGTTAATGACGCTAAAGCAGCTGGTACGTTTTTATTTACTAACTACGACGAACTGTTGTTTTTTGTTTTGTAGGAGAACAAGTCGTTGCTGATGTTACAAATGCAGCAAAAGAAACTGGCCAACAATTAGCTAATGATGCTTCGGAGAAAGTCGAAGAAGTGAAAGAAACCGGGGCACAATTAGCTGATGAAGCATCAAAACAAGCAGAAGAAGCTAAAACAACTCTTGCAGAAAAAGCACAAGAAATCACGCACGCAGTAACAAATGAACAATAATTGATTGTTTTCTCTTCGATATGTTCTCGTTAAAGGTTGTTGAAACTGTACAAGGAATTCCAACGGCAGTTGCTGCCGCAGCTACTGCTGTAACTGAAAATATCACAGCTGCAGGACATGCAGTTGTAGAAAAAGCAGCAGAAATCGGTAATGCAACGGTTCAATCAGCACAAGAAGCTATTCATAGGTAATTGTTATTCTAAGAAATGATTTGATCATCTATTCAATTTCGTTGTTTAGTCTTGCTGAAGTAGTCACAGATGCAGGTAATTTTAAAACAAAGATTTCATTAAAAAGAAAACTTTGAATTTCTCAAAAAAATATATTAGCTACTGCTGCAAAAGATACGGCTACTGCCGCCGTTAATGTCGCTTCCGAAAAAGGTAGAGAATCTTTTCGCTTTATTCAGTGTTTTTATTCATCATTTTATTTAGCTACTGAATTGGCTACTGCAGCTAAAGATACAGCAGTTGCAGCAGTTGCTGTTGCGTCAGAAAAAGGTACGACTACGATCTAAGTTTAGAAACGAATTTCCTATTGAAAATATTTAGCTGGAGAAATCAAAGAACAAGCAGTTGCAGTTGCTAGTCAAGCTCAAGAAAAAGCTGGTGAATTAGCAACACAAGCGCAAAATGCCGCCAGTGCAGCAGTCACTACCGTCTCAGAAAAAGCTGGAGAATTGAAAGAACAAGCACTTGCTGCTGCTGGTCAAGCACAAGATACAGCTAATGCAGCCGGCGCTGCTGTCTCAGATAAAGGTATACGCTCTATTTATTCTTTGCAAATAGTTTTATTCGAAATATTTAGCTGAAGAAGTAAAAGAACAAGCACTTGAAACTGCTAGTCAAGTCCAAGAAAAAGCTGGTGAAGTGAAAGAACAAGCAGCTGAAGCTGTTGGCCAAGTACAAGAAAAAGGTATGCCTTCGTTCTATTTTTTTTTTTATAGATAACCTTATTTGAAGTAATTTAGCTGGAGAAGTAAAAGAAGAAGTCGTTGCCGCTGCTAATCAAGCCCAAGAAAATGCTAGTGAATTAGCAACACAAGCACAAAATGCTGCTAGTGCAGCAGTCACTACCGTCGCAGAAAAAGCTGAAGAAGTAAAAGAACAAGCAGCCGAAGCCGTTGGCCAAGCCCAAGAAAAAGCTAGCGAAGTAGCTGCTGCCGTATCAGAAAAAGGTATGCCTTCGACTTATTCTTTACACACGATCTTATTTGGAGTAATTTAGCTGAAGAAGTAAAGGAACAAGCAGCCGAAGCTGCCGGCCAAGTCCAAGGGAAAGTTGCTGAAGTAGTAGCACAAGCACAAGATACAACCAATACTGCAGTTGCTGCTGCTTCCGAAAATGGTATACATTTAGTTTAATTTTTAAATACAATCTTATTCGAAATATATTTTAGCTGGAGAATTGAAAGAACAAGCTGCTGATGTTGTTTCTCAAGTACAAGATGCAGCTAGTACAGCAGTTAGTGCAGCTTCAGAAAAAGGTACAATTATTCTCGAAAATATGTAAATAAAAGTTTCAATTCGTGTATTTAGCTGGAGAAGTAAAAGAAGAAGTCGTTGCTGCTGCTAATCAAGCTGAAGAAAAAACTAACGAAGTAGTAGCAGATGTTCAAGCTGCAGCCCAAGGTACACATTTTCATTTCTTGAAAAATAAAATGTTTCTTTTTCTTTCTTTCTTTCTTTCACTATCAGAAGTAAAAAGTGAAGCAGAACAAAAAGGTCGGCTTGCTCTTGTGTTTTTATCTTTGTTTTTAATGACAAACATTTTTCTTTCATTTAGCTGGCGAAGTAGCAAATCAAACAGTCGCCGCTGTTAACGAAGCTGCGACCGAAGTTAAAGCTGCCACCGAAGGTAACAATTACGATTTGTCTTCTATTCAAATGTCATCTATTTAATTTAACTAGAACCGATCGTTCCTGCTGCTGACACTCAACAAGCATAAAAGTTCAAGATAACAAGTCTTTTATTCGCAACCTTTCAGTTTTTCTTCTTCTTCCATCGGGATTTTTCTTGTATACACATTATCCTTCTCTTGCTGTGCGTGTATTTATCTCTCCTACAGTGTTGCTTGAAAACTCGGTCAAAAAACACTAGCGCATACAAGTTTTCTTTCTTCTTTCTTTTCGTCTCTTCTTCTCGTAATAAATTTTAATCGTTTCATACTCTACCTGTGCCACTTGGATATTCATCGAAATAGGATTGATGTGGAGCTAATATCGAAACATTATCTTCGTCGGTTTTATTAAACGATGTACCTAAAATGATAATAAAATATGAACGGTTGACTCATTCGTTCGGACATACTTCCATGATACTGTTGAGGAAAATATTTCGATCGACATTCATTTGATTTTGAAACCAGATCTTCCTGTTTTTTAAAATACAGCAATGAATCGAATAGGAAAACAAAAGACAATGAGCAAAGAATTTACATCACGTAAAGTTAAAGTTATTTTTAAATTTTGACAGAAACTCTGCGCAAACTCCGGATACATATCAATAACTTCTAATAGATCATCTCGTAAGATTTTATGTAAATCACAATATGTCAATGCTCGAACATTGAATGCAGATTTGCCTGGTTCACTGTATAGCAACGGATTTTCTCCGAGTATATCGTCTTTACTTAAAATCGCAACGACATTGTCGTCTTTTAAAATTTCAATTGAACCTCTGGATATAAAATAAAGTGACGTTAAGATATCACCACGATGTGTAATGATATCGCCAGGTGGTGCATGAGTTGTTTTTAATTTCATCGAAAACGTCCGTAAACAACCTTCACTCGCATCTGTCAACAACACAAAATTGAATTTTCATCTTTTCGTTTTTGTTTGCAAACCTTTAAATGCCGGACAATTTTTCAACAATTGACTATTCAAATGCAGACAAATATCAGCTTGTAAACACTCAGGAAAACCTTTCAAAACCATGTTCATATCGATACCACTGAAACGAGTTATTAGATTTCGTGTTGTTTTTCTTTCAATTTACTTCGTGTAATTCCATGCATGATTGAAATAATCTTCGAGACGTTGTCGTAGAGGATTGGGTATTTGATGAAAACGAATGAATTCTTTGACTCGTAACATTTGAATTTGATATCGAGCTGTACCCGAATATAAACGTTGAATAATTGCACTGACATTACCGAATATACTCGCATACATTAACGCTAGAAAATAAATCAAATGATTAATGTCATGTACGTGAAGATTATTAACAATATGAAATAGATATCAATCAAAGACATGCATGTAGACACTCTTCTCACATCCGATTAACATAACAAAAATGGAAAATATCTTTTCCATATTTGTATTTGGACTGACCTAGACAAAACGAGAAAGAGAGAGAGAGACAATTGAAAAATTTGTTCATCGTATTTTTCTTACATTGCCAAAACCAACAGATGTTAACGATGAAAATGTAAAATAAAGTGCTGTTATATATCTCGAACGAAGATTGGGCCCACCAAAACAAGCTTTCGGATCGTATTTGCTCGATAGTGTTTCATTTGTTGATATCAATCTCGTACAATTATACGCTTGACCTGATGTTCGAGCTAACTCATCAAGCCAAGTTATACGTAATCCTAGAAAAGCACGTGGACAACAAATACACGATACGAAACAACATCGAAAACGAACAATGAATACAACGAATAAACTCACAGCCTACGAGCATGATTATGATTGAAAAACCCTTTTCACTATTCGTATTGGGACTAGACAAGGAAAAAGCAATGTACGACAAGTCGATTTAGTTTTTTCTGTTTCAGATAAAAGAAAATCTTTGATCGATTTCATTTTATCAATGGAACTTAATCGAACCTCACATTTCCAAAACCGACTGATGTTAAAGATGAAAATGTAAAATATAAAGCTGTGATATATTTCGATGTTTTCGTCGGTCCAGATCCGGGATCGGAATCATTGTAATATTGATGTGTATGATTAGCTAATTCAGCTAACCATCCAATCGTTCTTTCCGTACCTAAGAATTAACAATATATCAAAGACAATCTCATCTGCTCATCGAATCCCAAAAACAATTTTCTCCTTCACTATTTCCTTTCTGCTTTTTTTTTGTACTGAAAAAAACACGAGAAGGAACTTCTATTACCATGAGTGTTCCGTTCGAGCCGACCGATGGCATACCATATGCAAGCAAGCCAATGTGCAATCAATGCAAATGTCGCAGTTAATAAAATTAACACTCCAATGCCGTATTCAGAATAACGATCCAATTTTCTCGCTATACGAACTAATCGTAGCAAACGTGCAGTTTTCAATAAACCCATAAGAACAGTCGATTCACCGCCGCCTTTCGTATGAATCAATGAAAATAGAATATCAAATGGTATGGCGGCCGTAACATCGATGAGAAACCATCCTTTCAAATAATGTTTCGCTATTTTACTCGCACGTGTTACTAATTCTTCATTATGTTTAACGTATGTCGTACGTAGATTAACTAATAAATCAATAATAAACATAACATCAACAATTAATTCGATAACATTCAAAGCACGTGATTGCCGTGAGCGCTGTCGAATTGGCCCGTCTTCGTGCATGAGAAAAGCAGCTGTATACGGTGTGACAATGGCTGTATAGATGACAAGCAAAAGAATTAGCCAATCCCAGGCGGCTTTAAATGGCGAATAATGAAGAATGATTGTTGATGGGATTCGACGACTATCAGGCAAACGAAAGTCTGGTACAGCATCTTCGCCAAGAGAAAGAATTTGTGCGATATGTTGTGGAATATTTGGAAGAAATGTTCGTTTATCTTTATTCGATTCTTGGGTTTCTTTTTTAATAACAGTTTCTGAATTCAATTGAAAAATAATCAAAATTTTCTTAAGATATTTTTTATCAATTTCGATTTTCTACCTGCTATGTTACTGATACTTTGAGATTTCGCTCTCATCAGTTCATTTTCATTTGCATTCCACGGCATACTTTCTGGTCGTAGAAGATTATTCGAACCAGTCGATGATTGTTGACTTAATTTGTGATCAATCACTGGCAGAGGTTTAGCAGTTGATAATGTTTCGTCAACTTGAATTGTTGCTGATGGTTTATGATTTAAAGCTAAACGATAAGATTTCTCTTGAGATTACAATGAAGACTGATTTTTATTTACCTATGTAACCTGATGGTAAATCGTGAGAGGTCAAAGGCGTTTCGAGATCATTACCATCGGCACTATCTGGAGGCTGAGATGTTGAAGTTCTTGATAGAGGATTTAAAATTTGAAACCACGAACGTTTTCGAATACCATCTGTAGAATTTAGTTAAAATAAGAAAAAAAAGATAATTGAAATCGAAAATTTTACTTGTCGGACTAATTGAATATTGATGAATTTTAGCTAAAAAGGAAAATCATTTCGTTGTAGTGCTTTTTTTGTCTCTTTCTCAACTTATAAAATCATCATACGTATTCGTCGTTGTCGAGTTTGATCGGCACTTTCCGTAAACTCAAGAATAAATAAAATAATATCGCATGATTCATTTTTCACCGGTGCAATTAAAACCGAACATCGAAATTTCACTCCTACAGATTAAATCTTTCGTTTTTTTTCATCATCGTGTTTTGATTTTACCATTATTTTTGTAGAGAATAATCTCAACTTCTTTTTCGTCACTGCCTTGTAGAGCATGTCGAATTTGTTTAATTGCTTTGTCATTTGTTTCTGAACCATATAAAAATTCACATGTACAAGGTTTTTGTATGATATCTGAACGTGAATAACCAGTTAATTCGCAAAACGCATCATTACAATAAATAATCGGTTTGTTAGCTAATTGAGCGTTCGAAATAAGAAAACGTCGATCTAAATTCGTCGAGATTAATGTTGAAATCAAAGATCAACAAACAAATTAGCCTACTTTGTGAATCAAATTTACGTATAATCGTATCGATAAATGTATTTTGAGGAGCCGAAACATGGCCCCGTTTCATCGGCATTTTGTTCTTCTTATTGTCAACGAAAACTCATAAAAATATTCTTCGCATCATCATCATCTTCAATAAAAGAACAGAATAAAGAAAAACAAAATGTACGCATGTCGATCGTTTTCTCAACGACAATACAGAAAATCTCTTTGTCGATGTATAAATGCATCTATCCATCTATCTATCGAGAGAAGCAGAAGACGAGTATGCAGGCGTAAAGAAAAAAAGAAGAAGAAGAAGAAGAAGAAAGATGCTCGAAGACAACCGGAAACGTTTGACGTCAGTAAGAGGATACAGAACATTGCGTCACATAGATATAACAGTGAAAAAAGAAAACTAACGAGAGAATCAAGGGCATACATTTGGGTATATATGTATATCTCATGTCGAGTTTTCTCTTTCGTTATGCCCGGAATAACTGTTTTAATCAGATGTTGATAATACGCATATGATACGTCTCGCTCTCGGTTTATGATTAGTAGAATTAGTCGTTAGTTTGGTTTCGAGAAATAATCTCGCTTGATTAGTGTTGATATATGTTTATTGAGAAAATATTTGTAACGAATATGTTAACTTACTTTGAGATGATTAGAGGAAAAAGAAAATATATCCAGTCTCGCGGTTATTTTCGAACGGTGAAATACAAATAAATGAACCATTGGTCTTTCTATTCTTTGAAAATAGTCAAGCGGAAGTCTTAGGGAAATCATACTTAGTTCAGAAATCTACGCATCCTTGATTATAAACTACAAGCAGCATTATGATTGAAAACGAGCGAAGAGTTTCTCTTCCTCTCATGTTTTTTCTGCCATGCAGACATGTGATTGTAAAGACTAAATCAAAAAGGAAGACGAAGAAAAAAGTTTCTCATTAACAAAAAAAAAAAGAAACTCTTTCTGCAATAATGACAGATAGACATATATGTACGTGTGTGTTTTCATTGTCTTATGACAATAGATCATGTATCTAGATAAATATATGTGTCGTTTTTTTTTGTAAATGACACAGGAGAGATGTAATGATGTGAGAATATCGAAATATGTAGGTGGATAATTGTGAACGATTAATACTTGTCGTATTAAATATGAACGAAATGAATATGCTTTTATTTCGAAAACTAGAAAGAAAAAAAGCGGAATCGAATCAATCGTTCGCGACAGGTTAATTTGTTCGAAGACAAGACAAAACGCGACAGGAACATATGTGTAAAAGATTATTACAATAATAGGACCACCAGAGATTATTGGCCTTGTCACTAGGACAACAAACAGAATTAGAAAAGAAATATCGTTTCCTAGAGAGAATCGTCGAACATAGTCTTTTTTTAATGTAAGCAAGCAGTCGAAACGAGAAAGAGGATCTATCTCTTTTCCTCGTTTCTGTCTATCTATTGATTGTCTTCGTTTAGATGACGATATGAAAAGGGCGCAAATAGGCTAAAGATGAGCTTCTCGTACAAACAAAAAAGGAAAAGAAACAAATTCCTAACTGACAAGGCAAAAAGACGAAGCAGGAGGAGGAGAGAGAGAGACCCGGACAAAATACATGCACCAGATGTAATTGACATCGGGGGAATTTTATCCGCGCGCATATCCATCCAGAACAAAAAACCGAGAAAAAGTTTGATTAAAAAAGCAGCTATAAACAATTACGATCTATTCTTAGTATAACTGTTGTTTTTCTTTATCAGTCATATCGAGAGGGAGACGCAGCAATTGTTTCTCAAATTAAATAGCTAAAAGAAAAAAAAATTTTCTCTCTCATTTACCGGATGTTTCATTCCTTGTTCTCCTTTCTTATTTTGTTTTCAAGGAAACGAGAAGAAAAAAAAAGAAAAGAAAGTCAGATTTGTGATAAAATCTGGCAATGAAATGTTTCAAGACCGAGAGAAACGGAATAAATGAATCATTTGTTATCTTAAGACCAAATTCTTTTTCTTCAAAGTCAAATCTTTGCTAATCAAACAAATCATTCGCCAGTATGACTTGTCAAATATCATTTAGCATCAATTATTAATACGGAAATCAATTCATCTGACATTGAGTCAAAGAAAATTACATTTTATTTTCAAAATTCAAAGAAGAAAAAAAGAAAGAAACCATTGCACGCACACGAAATAAAATTACTTCAGATTTTGTTCGTCAATCGATTTATAATAATTATAATATGACATAAAAACATTATAAACAACAAGTGCTGAAACTGCGAGAAAAGCAATAAGAAAAAGAAAATATTCTTGAGGTTTTAATTTAATCGAACGTGGACGTTCATGTTTCGGAGAATATTGACTATCCTCGTTTGCTACTGCCGATGAACGGGCCACCTGTCGAGATGTTGATTTTTTTTCAGATGATGTATCATAACTTGCAAGAATTGAGTTTAGACGTAACCTATTGATTTCAATAAAGAAAAATCATGTTCGATTCGATTCTTAGACAATATTTGCACGACACACCAAGACAACATTCAAATATTCACTCACATATTTAAAGAAAGAAAATAAATGTTTATCTAAAAGAAAATATGAATATTTTATTGAATGTTTAATGAAATAGAAAATGTTCGTTATGCGTTCTTTGTACAAGATTGAAACGATTTTTTTTTAGAAATTACTGATTAATCGAAGAAAAATAGATTTATATTAACAAAGGTTAGAAATGAGAATCTGGATTAGTGTACAAATGAGTTTTTTTGTTATTTCGTTTCGAATGCATTTAGTCAAAACTTTCCACAGTTAAGATTTCGATCACTTTGTTCAAATCATTTTGATGATTTTCAAGGAGACGTTGATTTTGCGCACGATTTTTAAAGCCCATTTCGAAAAGAATATTCATCGGTTCGTTCTCAACATGTTCGAATAGTTCATCGGTCGTTGAAACCTGATCGTTTGCTTGCCGAGTATTGAAAATCGCCTTGGCCGTTGAACCTGCTTGTTTAGCAGCAGCGACCATGTTCGACACAAAACTTGACGAACGACTAAACGAAGAATGCAGAATTTTCTTTTTGTCTTTTTTAACAAACTTGGATTCGGTGTCTTCGTTCGTCATTGTTAAATCGATCAATGGCGTTGAATTTTCTTCGTTATTGATCGACGAATTTACAGAGAAATCTGTTCGTGTGCTCACTGAACTCGAACAGCGTGAATAGATCGACATCTGATTGATTTCCGGTTGATAAGGTTTGGTTAAATCGAAGCACGCAGGCAATGGAACGTCAATAACTTCGAATGCTTCGGTTTTGCGTTCTTGTTGAGTTTGTCCGATTTGAATTGAACAGCAAAGCATCGGACCGAATGTTTGATCTCGATAGGAAAGTATCCATTTGCTTTCAAAGTTTCCTGTTTGTTCAGCAGATCGATATTCAACTGTGATAATCGCTCGTTCGTGTGGTGCAGTCACAGGAATGACTGGTTGTTCGATAATTTCGATCCCATCGAAGAGATTTGTTAGTTGAATGTCCTCGTTATCCCAGGGTAATGAGCCGTCGTTGAGAAGAATCCAAGTTTTTCGAAAGACTTGACCTGGTTGCTTGTTGTTGCCGTTGGGAGTCGTTTCCTCGGTGATGAAACGCGCAGAATAGGGACTAAAAACGAGAGTTGATAGGAAAGAAGAGAAGAAAATCGAGAAATTACTGAAGAAGTTGGAGTTTTTCTTGAATTTTTAAGACACGACGAAGATCGCCTTCGGATGTTGCCGTTTGAAGATTGTCGTAGAGCTCGGCGATTTTCTCTTTCATCGGTGCAAAAAATCGACGAATATCCTCAGGATTCGATCTAAACGAGAAGTTTTTTCGTTAAAATCGCCCGAAAAATTCATTCTATTCAACAGACCGATCGTAAGTTTTCATTGCACTCGAACGTTTCGTTTCATTTTTGCGTTGATTTGCTACTGTTAACGATTGCATGTTGTCTGTCAGCTGTTCGCAGGTATTCTTCGTTGTTATTTGAAGTATTTCATTGACTTCGTCGTTCATTTCGAATTGAAAGCAGAGATCAATCAGCGTCTCGTTGAGTTGTTCGAGTTCTTGTTGATTGACTTTGCTGTTCGATTTCTGTTCGAGATAGAATCGAATCGATTGACGTATTGGCCGAGTAAACAACAAACGAAAACGACGAGCGTTGATACATTGATGGCATTTCGAGAAGACGTCGAGTAAACAATGATATTCCTGAGAGAATCCAATCGAAATCAAACGAAATTTGACGAGAAAATGATTTACTTTGATTGTGCCGGTCGATTTAGTGATGTATTCGAATTGATTGCGAAGATTGACGAGACCGTTTTGAGCGATGAACTAGAAGAAGAGAATCAATGGCGAGGAGATTTAAGACGAGGGAGCTTACACGTTGAATTAATGAACGAATCCAGCCGAATGAATTCTTTGAATCCGCGGGAAGAACGTCCAAGAATTCGTTGTCCTTTAATTGATAGACTCGATTGGGTGGAATCGGTTCGCCTCGATGTTTTTGTGCAAATGTTGTGTTGATATCGAAGATCTTAAAAAGAAGAATAAGAAGTTATTGCCTTTTTTTTGTTAAATAAACTTACGAGTGCAAGTGTGTTCAACAAATCGACTGGCACCGGTGGATAACGAAGTCGTGTGCCGACTAAATCGACGAGCAATTCAGTGAGATCAAAGATTCCACAATGAATTTCTCGTGGCCATGTGAATACCGATTGAGTTGTGAGTAACTAAACAAAATCATCAATAGATTCTTCATCGATCGAAACTCGACAATTTACTTTTTTAAAAGCTTCTGGGACGATTGCTTCGATAAATTCTTTACATTCACTGTTTCCATCCATCGTTCCTAGACAAACAAAAAAAACCCAATCTTAAAAACTAAAACATTCGGTTCTTCGAACCTTTTTCTGCTAATTCAATTGCCGCATTCAGACAAATACCAAATCCTTCATCGACTTTCACTGGGATGTACCATTTCTCAGCCAGCACATGCGCGTGTAGTTTTTTCAATTCAGCTACAGGAAAGTCCATTGCTGGCTTTTCGAGACGATAGATACCGTCGAATGAATGTACATCATCGATATAGACACGTAATGTCACTGATTTAACATTGTGATCTTTCGCATACTAAATATCAAGCAAATGAAGAAAAAAAAACCCGAAAAACGATCGTCGATGTTTTACTTTAACATTTGTTTCGAATTCATCTTTGTTTTCAATTCGAATTTCTTCTTGTTCTTCATCGATGAAACAGATTTTATTCTTTTTATTTCCATTCGAAGATAAGAATTGCGTCTGTAGAACGACAGATTACATAACACAAATTCGGGGAAAAAAACAAGCTTACATATCGTACTAATTCGTCCCAATTAAGCACTTCGATCGGCGCACATTTCGTCGTCATTTTGTGTTTCTTTTTATGAAAAAAAAACGAATCTATCTGCAAGAGAAAAAAACGCGTCTCATTTTATACACGCCTCTAACTATGAATAATCGCTTCGATAAGCACGAGTCACCTTTCGAGAAGAAAAAAAGAACAAATATTTATCTAAAATCAGAAAAAAATGATGATAAATTCTTGATGTTCAATGAATTTTATTTATTCTTATTCTCATCAAGAGATAGAAAATAATCTCGATAAACAACTAAACAAAACAGACAAATCAAAATAACAATATGTTCGTTTGAGCTGTTCGATCGACTTGATTGTTGTAGTTGTTTAGAATTTTTGAAATTGTTTCTTCGAACCGGCACCTTTGGCGACCTTGAGAACGTTGAATCGAACTGTTTTACTCAATGGACGACATTCACCAATTGTTACGACGTCACCAATTTGTACATCACTAAACACGAATTCGAAAAGGGATTCTTTCGATTAGCAAACAAAAACAATCGTGCTGTCTTTATCTACCGAAAACATGGACTTAAATGTACGGAAATGTTCTTGTGACGTTTTTCGAAACGATTGTATTTACGAACATAGTGTAAATAATCCCGACGAATGACAATCGTACGTGTCATTTTAAGTTTAGTAACTGTTCCTGTGAGGATACGGCCACGAATGCTAACATTGCCGGTAAATGGACATTTCTTGTCGATGTATGTGCCTTCGATAGCCTAGAATAGAAACACGCAGATATGAATCGATCGGCAATTGTGACGAGTTTACTTCACGTGGTGTTTTGAAACCTAAGCCAACATTACGTGTGTATCGTTCTGCACGGCCTGTTTTTGATGCTTTTGATGCACCTTGTTTTCGGTTAAGGAAAATTGTTGGTTGTTTTTGAAATGAACGTTCCTAGAAAAGAAACGAAATGAAGATTTGCCTTCTTTAATTGTCGAATCGTACGTGTTCCATTCTTAGTTAGATTTGATGGAAAGTTTTCAATGAAAAGAAAAACAAATCTAGAAGAAAAGTCCAGAATAGTTTTTTTTAGTTGTATGAATAGAGCCATCTAGCTAATGAAATGATCGATTTTGATGTGGTTGTTTGACCTCACCAATACTCGCCATGAAAAACCAGATCTAGTCTCCTTGGATTTTGAAAAAACATCGACTAATTAACGATGATTTCATCGTGCAAAATTTATCAAGAATATTTCCCATAACGAATCAATCGTTTTTCGATTCAAATTTATCGACAATCTCTTCGTCAGATGTCACTAGTTAACTTCCAAAAAACCAGTAGCGCATTTCGAGAAGAAGATTAATAAATTAAACGCTTAATATTTTATTTTTGTCAGACAAAAGAAAAATTACAAAAAAATAGAATCAAATCATGGCTTGTTTTTGTTCGGGTTTCAGTTTTAAGGATTTGATTTTGGCATTTCTTGATGAATTTCCGGTGTTTGTGTTTGTGATGTTGATGAACGAACACGATAGCCAACTGATATTTCTCGACGTGGTGAATCGAAAAATTCTGAAAATGTGCCCGATGTTTTGCCTGTCGTTGCGATTCGTCGTTGATGTCGATAGACAACTCCACCTATAATCGCAATCAAACCGAAAACAGTAACAGCAACACCGATCATCACCAATGTGTAAACCGATGGATCATCGGATTTTTTGTCTCCATCGGCAAGACATTGTCCGTTATCACATCGATGATCAGCTAAATAATTTACAAAGAAAAAAAAACTAATAATTTGAATATAATTTCGAAGATCTACGTACGAGGACAGCAGGTGTATGTCGATGAAGCTGTATTCAAACATTTCGTTCCTACGAAAATATAAAGCTTAGTAACATTTGATGTCTTTATTTGATCAAGAGGAAATCGAACCCGAGAGACCAGGATGATAGAAACATTTATTTTGGCATTGACAAATGCCGACGAGTGCGAGTAAAACTGACAGAACTATGCACGTATTGAAATGTGTCATGTCGAGTTATTTCGTATACGAAAACAACTTGTAAGCAATTAGTTTTCGAGCAAAAATGTGAAGATAAAAAGCACGAGATAAACAACGACATCAAAAAAGTCTTTCGTAATTTTATCATCATTTCGAACGACTAAACAAACATGGGCCTTTCAAAACGCATCAATATCGAATTTGTCGCTTTCATAGGCTCCTGAAAAAAACAACCCACAGAATTCTGTATTTTTCTCGTTCTGTAATTTGCTCTTTACTGTTGATACACAGAGTCGATATCAAATCGAGCAAATAAAGATCGGAATAATTCTCTCAAATATAAGTGGCGATGATTAACCGGCATGTATAAAGACTAACCGTTTTTTTCGTTCTGACATACATATATTAAAAAGAAACATGAAACTGTACTACCTGATAGTTTTGTCAATATTGGTAGTTAATGGGTATGGAAAGCGATCGCATCGCCATCGACAATTTCAAGGTTGATTTTTTTTCTTCAAAAGATCGATCGTCTATTGTTTTGACTCCGAAAATCATTTAGATCTCTTAGATAATGAGGAACAATACATGGAATTACGTGCAACGAACGATACCGATACTGGTAAAAAGAAAAACATTTTGCCTCTTTGAAATCGGTTTGTGTTTTTTTCTTCTAAGGTATCCTAATTACACTTCAAAATCGAGCTGCTATGAACACTCGTCTTCGTGTTCTGTATACCGATGCAAACGGTAATCCTGGTATTGGTGAAACGGGTCGAGTCTGGGGTTGGCAAACGAAATCTGTTCGTCTTCCAGCTGGCGCTCAACATGTCAGAGTAATCGTGGAAAAAGATATTTTCTTCGAGTCGTGGCGTGTTGTTTATGATAAACCTTTGGAAAAACCGAATCAGTGCATACGTATAACTGGTGTTACGTTTCGTTCACGAATTCATTTATGCAAATAAATAAATAAAAAACAAAACAAACAAACAAATAATTAGATAGATTATTAAAATAATTCGGGTTTTGTTTCGATGGAAATAAAATAAATATATAAAAATACAGTAGATGTGGAGAGAAAGAGAGATCTTTTTCACGATTCAGAAGCGTTTTCAATAGCCGTTCGCTAGAAAGGAAAAAAAATTGACTTTCTTTTTGGTTAAATCGAAGTTCTCTTACCCATATGTCTAAAATATCCGAGATTGTATGTTCAGTAGGTAATTTCCGTAGAAAATAAACAAAATTTCGAGAGATTGATTCGAAAAACAAATTTCCATCTAGGAAAAAAAAACCAACGATAAGCCTAAAGATTCGTTTCGAAGGGATAGTCAAATTTACCTGAATTTTCCAATCGAATTGGCGTTTGATTCAGTGAAAGAATCTCGGGTGGTTCACGTGGATAGTCGAGCTGTAATTTAAGTTTCAATGGCGGTACAATCGGCTTGTCACTTCGAGTAAACCGACAAGTTAGTTCATAGTCTTCGGGAATTGAATTTCGCGATTTAGTTCTCATCTGTTGATACGGTTTTAATTCGTAGGAAAATGTACTCGCTGGTAATTGAGATAGTTCGTTTTTGATTATTTGTGCGAGTGTCTTTTCAGTTTGATTCGTTGGTAAGACATTCGAATCGAGATCTAATCGAATTATTCTATCGAACGAACAAAAATAATGGCGAATTCAATCGTTATGAATGAATAAATTACTTATGTGGAACACCATTGTGAACTTCACAGAGTGGCTCAATAAATCGTTTTGTAATGTTTGATTTTAATGTTGTATCTTTGCTGAGATAGTCGCCTATTAACCGTTGACATTGTTCGAAAATGCTGTTGTTGGTGTTGTTAAGTGGGCGGTTTATTGGTTGTGTTGAAGATGAGACAGTCTGATCGATTGGCTGAGGTATGAAGAGACGATCGAGATATTCTTTGAGACGACGAGCGAGGGCAATTTGCTCAACGGATGGATTTCGAAGGAATATTGAGATTTGCTCATTTAATTGACGATATTTATTAAATTTCTCCAATTGACCTGAGAGTGACAGAGTAAAAATGAGAATTAACAAATGAATGAACGATAAATCACCTTCTTGTTGACATCGAGACATCGCTCGATTTAAAAGTGGAAGACGTTCAGCGAAGAATTTACTGAGAAATTGTATTTCATCATCGATTATAGTCGTAGTTGGACTATTTGTATAATCTGAATAAGATCGAAATTAAATTTAAACAAATACAAGAGTTATATGAAATCTACTGGGGATATTCATTGGCGACATTGGAGGACGATACATCGGATTTTGTGGTGATTGAGACAGCATGTATCGCGCGAGTGGACTTTGGCCAGGCACTGACTGTTGAGTGGTATTTGTATGAGGTAGTGGCGATGGAACAGAATTGATATTATTCGAGGAAATCAATGAATCTGAATTACTGAAAGAGTAATGACGAAATTAAACGAGAAGAAAATGAGATTTTTGAATGTACGGTGTCATTGGACTTGATTGTTGTTGTGTTGATTGAGTAGGTGGATGTGTTTGACGAATGTTACGATTTAACTGAAAGAGAAAGAGTGTTTTGGAAAATGAATCTTCGAAAAAGAAAAGACGTACATTACGTAAACGAGCTTGTGTAACGTTTTGAGCTGTTGCTAACGATGGTTTGGGCGGATTAGGACTAGATAAAAGCTGTTGAAGAACTAGAAAATAATTTGTGTTTGACTGAAAGTCTAAATTTTAATTCAATACTTTCATCTTGACCGCCAGATGCTGATGATGATTGTGGTAGTGTAGATGAATTAGTGACTGGTGTTGATTGTAATTGAGGAGGTTCTGGTTGATGTTGTGCGCGAATTGGTTGTTGTAAATGCTATTTAAATAAATTTCTATTTTCGAAAATAGCTCATTCGTTTCGTTACTTGAACAAGAGTTCGTTGTTGTACAGGTACATTCGAACTATTTTGTGAAAGTAAACCGATCGGTTGCTGGATGTACTGTGGTGGTGGTGGTTGCTGTTGTTGTTGTTGAGGGCGTATTTGTTGTTGCATTGGAAATGTTTGTGTTGGTATCCTTGTTTGCATATTATTGAAATTTACTTGTGATTCTTGTTTCACATTCGTCGGCAACTCATACGTTGGCTGAGGTTGCGCGTAGATCTGCTGTTGTTGTTGCACTGGAAATGTTTGTGGTGGCATTCTGGTTTGCATATTACCGAGAGTTGCTTGTGATTCTTGTTTGACATTCATCGGCAACTCATATGTTGGCTGAGGTTGCGCGTAGATCTGTTGTTGTTGCTGCTGCTGATTTCTTTGTATTAGCGCTTGAAGAACTCGTTTATAAGCTGCCTTTAAAAGTAAAATTCAAAAGAATGCCCATCAAAAAGAAATCGAATTTATCCTACCAAATTGCCTCCACTTCTCGCATATGCAGCATCATGATATCGCACGGCTGTCTCTCGATTTCCTCCGAAATGGGTTGTTCTAAATAAATAATTGAAATTCTTTCAATTTGAAATGAATTCATACAATCGGCCTATGAAATTTTCTCGATCTGTCATTGAAAGCATTTGTTGATCGTCATTTGTTCCTCCTGTTCCATTCGTATTCATCATGATTTTATCTGAAATAGAATTTTCTATTGAGTTCATTGTTGTTTTATTATCAAATAAATAGTTTAAATCGAACACAATCTCTTTCCTTGAACATACCGGTGTAAGACGTATGTTTTTGTTTGTTTTTATAAATAAATAAAACCATGAAAAAGAAAGCACCAAACAAAAAAGCAAATGAAATAAAGAAAAACAAAAAGCGTGGAAATGATTTTTGAGCAACGAGAGAGAAGAAATAATCAGAATTTAACTCGTCGTAGAATTATGTAAACGTTTCTTCCAAAACCATTTTTGATTCGGATTTGTAGTATCACATGTATTCATGTATATATCTTTGGTATTCGTTGACGAAATTTCAACACAAAAGCCTGATGCATGTCGTAACATATCATTCTACAAAATTCGAATTGATCAATAGTTTTTTTGTTTTCCTCGTTCGAAATTTTACGTCATATGTCCACATTTGATTTCCCTGCATCGAATGACAAGTAAACGAAAGGATTTTTGCTGGTTTTTTCAATTCGCCTAGTCCACCGGCGTAATCCAAACATTTATCTTCTCGACGTATTTCGAATGTTTTCGACATAAGAAAATACTGATTGCCTGCAAGGCCGTGACATGGATAGGCTATGATTGGTTTATCGCCATCGTCGACTTCTTGCGAGTCAACACACATGTTTGTTTTTGATTTACTTCGAATCTATATTCAAATAGACGAGATCAAATTGCGAGAAGACAAAAAAAAACAAATACTTCGCCAAAATATAAACTCTCGCCGGGAACAAACTGCTCGGGATAGACATTCTCAAGAAACCATTTAAATGGTTTACATTGAAGACGTTCACGAATTTTCTTTCGTTCAGACACATCGCCATAATCACCCTGGTAAATGAAAACGAGAAATGTGATATTTAATCTCAATGTCAACAATAAAATACACAAGCAAATAACGAGAATGCTCAATTAACTTACAAGATCATTGGAGATTCGTTCGTAATAATATTTCTAAGCACAAAAACGAGCATATTAGGAGAAAATACGAAGAGAAATAGGATACTTTATAATCATCAAGCCAAACTTCAGCAAGACGAACAGTATTCTTCTTCACAACATTGACGTTCGAAGGCCATTGATATGGCGAACGTTTACGAAATATATGTCCGACATGTGAACATGGTGCACACAGTAATTCGCCACCGCATTGCCAGACCTATGACATTCCATTCGATTAAACATAAATATTCGAATGATGAATTTTACTTTAAATGATAATTCGAGATTTTCTCCGCCCCAAATATCCATTCCTGGATCGTACATTCCTAACTGATCAAACCAATCTCTATCGATTGCAAATAAACCTCCGGCCATAGTCGGACTCCTGAACGTCAAATGATTGTTTGTTTCAATCGTAGAATTTCTCCTACCTAATTGGATCGGTTTTCTTCTGTCGTCGTTTCATTTCTCGTTCGGGTGTAACATGCCAATTAAAAATCAAATTCCAATCAAAACCTCCGACTTGAATATTCTGTATGGGCGTGCCAATAACTTGAAATGTTGAATCATCAATGATTTCAATCAATGGCACGACGGCTGCTTTCGGATTGCGTGCGATCGGGTCCAATAATGGTTCGATCCATCCTTCGGCACATTCGCAATGTGAATCCAAAAAGATTAACACTTTGCCTTTAGCATCGTTGGCGCCTTTCAATCGAGCACGTATTAGACCTTCTCGTTTTTCTGTTCGAAGTATTCGAACGTTTTTCAATGATTTTATATCGTCTTCTAACGGCTTTTTTAAATGTTCTAAAATTCAGATTTTTGTCGTTCCTATTTTTGAAATCAATGCGTATGTGCAAACCTTTATCGGAAAAATCATCGACGAGAATAACTTCTTTTAGTAAAGGTACAGGCGTACGATCGAGTACCGAATAGACTGTACGTAGTAGAGCAGAACGAGCTTCATTATGAAAAATAATTATCACAGATGCATCAGGTAAATTCGGATGTAGATCTACAGTTTTACATCTACGATCGAAAATCAAAAAATAAAACTTGAACTTCAATTTTCAAAAAAAAACATACTCAGGATCTCGAATATCTGCGAGACTTCGTCGTAACGAAATCATATCGCTCACATATTGATTGAAAGCATTATTTTTCCAGCCGTCATCATATTTTTTTCGTTCTTCTTTTGATAATTTTTCTTTATCGATTCGAACCGGATTGCCCATTTCGCCAGGACCACCGATTTTCGGATCATTATGGTCGTTGTTCATCTCAGGTGCAACGACTTGAACTTGTCCTTTCATTTTTTCTGCTTGTTCTTTGGCTTTAATTCGTTCTTCGAGCGGATGATCATTATCCGAATTGTGTTTAAACGGTAGAACGCCAATAATTCGATCGACAAACGACGGAGCTTCGGTTTTATCGACAACATTTATTTGAATATCGTTTTTTGAGGGCGTTAACGAATCGGTACGAAGAGAAAATATAATAATAGCACCAAGCCACAATGCCGGAACGATAAATAAATATTTTAAAAGGCCTCGTCGTCTAACAACCATCTTATCAAATAAATCAGCTCGCCAAGAAAAACAACAACAGCAAGAAAAAGGAAAAAAAAACAGAAGAATTTCAATGGATTTTTGCTCCTATAAGAATTGATTTTATCGAAGCATCATTGGATTCAATGAGATTAGCTTGTTCTTGTTCTTTTCGTTAGTAATGTTCTGTTCCGTCTACTACTGCAATTGACATATCCAATCAAACGTATTCTATGGACAAAAGTGCATAGGTGTGTAGTAACCTAACGCAGAAAAATGAGCTTGTCGAAAAAAAGAAACACGTAAATTGACTAACTTAGTTTACTGAGAGCTGAAACATCTGCTTATATATCGTTTTTTTTCTTTGGTTTCTTTCGTATAAAACATCGATACTTTATTTTCCGAATAAAACAACAACAAAAAAACCACACGTACATTCTATACAACTATTCACAATGAAGAGAGAGAGAGACAGACACACGTTTCGTCGTGTGTCAATCTGACATTGGTCTGCTTGTTTTTAATTTGATTGATTTGTATTATTATCTGTTTCATTCTGACTTGTATTCATTGAGTTTTTATTCATTTGTTCAGTATAATGTCGTTTGCAATAGGACAGTTTCTTCGCACGTTTCGAGCATTGCTCGTAAACGCAAAGTGGCCGCCAATGAGCGATGCCATCGAATTGTTCCCGATAGCCACGTTTATTCAAACGAATTTCATTTCGAACATGTAAAATCGATGACGATGGACTCGTTAATGTCGACGATGTGTAGAGATAGGCTGGCGGTGGCATCGGTATTTGTGATACAGCTTGTAGATGATGGTAATGTGCTTGAGGAAAAAGAAGATTCGATGAGAATATACTATTCGTACTGGTTGTAGATGTTGGCAATGCTTGAGTCGATACTGAATTGGAATTTGTGGTTAATAGAGTTTTTTGTTTGTGTTCTGTGTAATGCTGAAAAAAAACGCATAGAAAGACATTGAAAGATTCGGATTGATTTCTATGTACGTACTCGTTTGCACCAATTGAGAACTTTGGCTCGTTTCATGCAACCTTCGATAACACATAATTTCCTCCAATATTTTTTTCCATCGAATCGTTCAAAATAACCTTTTTTATTCCAACGAATTTCATCTCGTTGATGAAAAGACATCTGAAAAAAAAGCGAATTGAAAATTAATATTGCTGAGTAAATAGAAAGAGCGTGTATTAGTAGAGATTTGGTTGAAAGATTAAAGTTTAGCATTGATTGTCAAGTGAATCGATACGCAATTGAATTTCAGCGTCGATTTGCGAACTAAGTTGACGTGGTACTTTCGAAAACGAACCGTGTTCACGTCGATAGTCAGCGATTTGTTCGGTGAGACGAGCAGCTGTTGAATAACGTGGAATGCTTAGATGTGACACTATTTAAGAAAGACGAGACATTTCATTCGTAGGAAAACTTCATTTCGTACTGTGCCCAAGACCTTGAAGGAAAAGACGAATAGCTTCGGCTAATTTTGCTGGCTGTTCGTCGAGAATAGCACCACCACAATCAGTGAATTCAACGTAGGTCGTACGAGTTGGATCACAGTTATCATTTGTTTCGATCACATCGTTTTTATGTGGAGATGAAATACCGGTTACGTTGAGAACGGAGCATCTAGAATAGAAATGATTTTGAAAATTCAAATTTCAATAAGATAATCATACGTTAATGTATTGGTTTCTTGGCCTGAAAGGCTCGGTCGTTCCAAATGAATCGTTGTTCGTCTTAAATAAAACAACAAACGAGTATTTTTTCGTGGAATTTTGAAATTTTAGTTACTTGAAATACGAATTCATAAGTTTAACCACATTTTTAACGTTAATATTTTCTTCCAAATGACGTCGAAGTAGATCTTCTAAATCAGGTTGTGTTTTTTGCGTATCCTAAATCGTTATATTGTCGTTTTTTTCTCAATTTTCAATCGTCATTTTACCGGACCGAGATGATACCAAAGTAAATAATTCATCAACGATTCCGTCCATTTTTCTTCTGAGATATCTTTCGTTGGCCACTGAAGATTAATTTAATTATTATTATTTTTTTGTTGTATTAAATTAAACAATTACTTTAAGAGAAAAACCTTCGAACAATTTCGCACTTCGTGTGACACAATTGAGTAAAATCAATCCGTAGATTTTCGACGGATATTTCAAAGCAAAACGAGTCAAAACATTGGCTCCGAAACCAACACCAAAACCAATTGCAGATTTAATACTAAAAACTCAATTCAGTCAATCTTCAATCGACAAAGATTTGTACTCGAATTCTTTGAATATATCGTTGACACTCTCAGCTAATTTATCCATCGTTGGATAATTTTCTCTACACAAAACAAATAAACGAACTTATAACTCAACGAAAATCCTCGTCACTCTCACGCTAACGGCAATGGATTGGCTTGATCCTCTTGTCCGGGTGCATTGATATGATAAACAGTGAAATGTTCGAGAATTGGCGACATATCTGCATTGGCAAAAAAATGATGAAATTGAGATTCAGCTTAAATAAAAAACAAGTCAATCGAATATTCGTAACGTCATTCAAATCTTTACAATTCATCGCCATATCATGATAAGTTATGATCGCTGGTTTATTGAGTGAACCTTGTCGTGTAACTAAAACATAGCCGTAGCGTGTTGATATCGGATTTTTCTACGAGAAATATCAAAGATTTTTTCATTCAAAAAACAAATCCAGCTAACCTTGGGCACAGCCAATGGATTATCGTAGAATTCGCGTTGAAGTAAACGATTTTCTGGATTTAAATCCGATGATGATGATGATGCTTCTTTCATCATTATCTACAAGCGAACGAGAAGAAAAAGATAAATAAATGCACTACACTAAGAATATTACAAACAAGCACGAGATGCAACGAAGGAAAACGTAATTATAATCGACGCATTATGCGTACTAAAACGAGAAAAGAGAAGAAGAAAAAAAAAAAGGTGAAAGGTGAGCTACACAAGAACAGAGAAGCAAAAAAATATATATGAGCATTTACGATGGATGTGAATATGAATAAAGATTGGACAAGAGATTTTCTCGTGTTATCGAACGACATCTGTGTTTGACAGAAGAAAAAATTGACTGGACGGATTTGATAATCGAGAGAAAATCGTTCGTTAAACTTCAGTTGTTGAAAAATGAGATCGACGATCGAATGTAAGATTTAGATTTTCTTGACTTGACTTTCGCGTCGGTAAACATTCGTCATCGCCTAATGAATGAAAACTTTTATGTTTATATAACCAAAACCAACATGCAATGCCAACAAGCAGAAGTATCGTTGTTGTAAGAAGAAATATCGGAAGAAAATATCGTTGAAATTGTTCGAATTGTTTGTTAATTATTTTCTGATTTCGATATAGAGATAGATCATCATTATTAGCTACGATTTGATTGTAGACTTCAGTTGAATAAAATATCAAACTATGTTCAAATGAATAACGATCTGGTGAACAACAGTAACGATGCGTATCTGTTCCACAGCAGAAATATTGTACCGAGTTTTTAATCGGACATGTAAAACCTACGAATAGAAGATTCGAATCGAATGTTTTTCTTTTGAAATTAAAATAAACCTTTTAATTGTTGACCATGAATATCCGTATATGCATCACATGTAAGTTTAGGTATTTTATTGAATTGTAATCGTGGTGTTGTTCTTTGATTTCTAATCATTACTTAAGCATTTTTCAAGAATTGTTTTATATAAAACATATATGCAAATAAATCAACCTTCGAGAATGTTTTCTTTCTCCTTGTTCTTCGTCTTCAATGAGAATTACAAATGAACTAGAAATCAAGCAAAAGGAAAACTCATCTGTTTAGTTAATATTTCTCTCATATGTCGACATGATGAAATACATTCTTGACTGCAGACAAAGAACTAACTAATGCATCGACAATTATTATCTTATATTTGATCAAAATCAATAAGAAAGAGAGAGAGAGAATAAGAAGCTTGTCATATATTATTAGATCTAATGGAGTCGAGATAAAATGAATTAGAACATCATAAGACATAAAAACAGTTTCGTTTTTTTAAAAATATGTTCGTTGTAACGAAAGATTTTCGTCGGTTATGGTCGTTCCTGATGGATAATTAGCGAAATGTTGTTCTTCATCGAGTTTTTGCAATTCTTTTCGAGATAAATGTTGAACAATAGCGCAGCCAATTGAATCACCAAGAACATTGATCGCTGTACGAAATCGATCGCTAAAAAAAACAAACTAGAATTTTGTTTTTATTGAATTCAAACGAACAGAAGCCAATCAACAGCATAGATAATTTGAACGTCATCCGGCGGCAAGCCCAGTGCATTGAGAACGATCACCATTGTAACTAAACCCGCTTGAGGAATACTTGCAGCACCAATCGACGCCAATGTCGAAGTTAAACTACACGAAAATTCGTTTCTCCAAATCGAAAAGCTAATCTCATCTCTCACCTTGTCACGATAATTTTCACAGCATTCAAATGAATGCCATTCAATTGTGCAATATAAATGGCTGCAACAGCTTCATACAAAGCCGTTCCATCCATATTCACTGTCGCTCCGACCGGTAGGACAAATCGTGATACTCTCGTATCGATATGATTTTTCTCTTCGACACAACGATATGTCACTGGCAATGTTGCCGATGAACTCGCCGTGCCAAAAGCTGTAACTAGTGCTTGACTCATTCCACGAAGATATTTCAAACTATTAATTCGAGTGACAATAAAAAGCAATAGCGGTAAAATAATAAAACCATGAATAAATAAACCAGCAAGAACTGTAGCCATGTACAAGCCTAATGAACCGGCAAAATCATTCAAACTTCTCATTTCGAGCATTTTAGCAACGATCAGGAAAAAAATGCCAATAGGACTGTATAACATTGCGATACGAACGAGTTGCATCACAACTTCGAGTAGAGCTTCGAAGAAATTCTTTAGAATTAAAGTTTTCTCTTTCAATCGACTGATGATCACACCGAAAATAATACAAAATAAAAGTAAACCAAGAACGTTGATTCCATCACGTTTGACAACAATAGGATTGTAAATTGTTTTGATCATTTCTGCAAAATATCTTCGAATTTCAATTAATTTCCTCTTTCGAAATCAAAACTTTACGAGTATTATTCGATCCATTCACAGTTGTTCGATTCACTTTAAGATCTGTTCCGACCTAATCAATAAAACTAAATCGATATCTTGTCAAATCTAGTTTTATCTTCTATCTACCGATCGAAATGTTGCTTCCATGATATTATCCGGAAAGAGATTTCTATAAACTTATTAATCGAAAAAGAAAACAATTCGTTCGGTTATTCCTACCGAAATAAATCTAAAATCGTATCGATCGTTCGAGCTTCAACTGGTTTAGCTTCACCTTTAACAACAGATTTTTCTCCACGAACACCCGGTCGAATACTTAGCACCAAAATAATGCCAACAATCGCCGCTATAATCGTCGTACCGAAATAATAAATCAATGCTCGTACACCCATTTTACCGGATGATTGAGCATCTAACTGAGCTAATGCTGATATAATACTTGAAACAATCAACGGAAGAATCAACATTTTTAAAATATTAACAAATATTTTTCCGGGAAATTCGATATAACCAATATCTTCTTTGGTTATACGGCAGCCGTTGATATATTCATCTGAATAAAGAAAATAATTTGTTTTTCAAAGAATAATTCGAAAGATTCGAACCTCCTGGACATTTCAGTTGTCGAAGTGCTATGCCAACGGCGATACCAATGAGAACTGCAGCGATCGTTGCGAATAAAAGAGCTTGTTCTTTGAGATTTTCTTTTGAACAACATCGTTTTCGAAGATTTGTTTGTTTCGAGAAAACGAATTCCTTATCAGTCGGCATTGTCTGCCTTTTGGTTTATGTACAAAATGAAAAAAAAGAGAGAGAGAATGATTTAGCTTCACTGATAGTATCCAATGAAAATCGTTTTTCTTCGTTCTTTCGTGTTTTGATCGATATCTTAGTCTGAGAATATATAATCTATTTTCGTTAAATTAGATAAATAATACAAGGATTGCCGTTTTATTTGACTATGTTGACATGATATTTATGTCTACGAGCGGATTTTATCTCATTCAAAGAGCATAAGTTCGCATAGACAATGAATGAAAAATAAAACCTTAAAATGACTATGTTTTCGAAGATTTATTTTTGAAAAGAAAATAATTTATAATATAGAATCAATCTTTTAGTTTCGAGATATCAGGTTTAAGACGTGGATTTTGTCCACCAACATGTTCATCCCAACCTTTTCGACATGTACGAACAATCCATTGATGTTCATCATCATCTACACAAAAAAAACATAATTTTTCAATCGAAATTTTTTTCCTCTTATCTACCAGCATTTCGAATAAATTCTCCGTTATAATCCGTGACAATACGAGATGTTGGATTATAAATTCCATCGCCAACATCATAACAATCATTCGGTATTTCTTGTCGTGGTTCGATGTCTTTCAATTGTGATCGACCAGCTGGCTTCAAACCATGAAGAGTTTCAGTATAAAATCGTCGATCATAACCATCACAATATTTCCAATTCTCCGCATCATAAGTCAAACCATCTGGAAATGTATATTGACCCTTAAGATTACAACAGATTAGTTTCTCTTGTCAATGAATTCTCTCTTACTTCTTTAGCAACGCCCTTCTCCCAAATAGCTTCATATTTAGCACCGTTTTTGTAATAAAGTATTCCGTGTCCATGAAATTGTCCGTCTTTAAATTCTCCTTCGTAGATCGTACCCGAAGGAAAAGTAAATTTCGCATCTCCTTCCAATCTAATCTCACAAAATATCTTCACAATTATTCAAATCATTCGCTTTACCTTTCATTTCGCACACTTCCTTTATAATTACTATGTGTCCAATAAGTTTTTTCAATCGAACCCATAATTTGTCTCTATTATACAACTGAAATAATAATCAAACATACCTCTACCATTAGAAGCATATTTTAACTTAACAACTAGACTCTTGCTTAAATAGATGTCGTCAAAACACAATTTTACTCAATATGAGTCATGCTTTTTCCTTTTTACGTTTATTATTTTTCGTCTTAAAATGTCGAATTTTTCTAATGAAACTCCTCAAACAGATCCAACTGATAGTTATCCAGTAAAATGGATTGAATTCAATCACGAACAATTGCCTATTCTATTACAAAATGCAAACGGACCGTGTCCATTACTCGCACTTGCAAATGTTTTATTCCTACGAAAAAAAGTAACAACAGTTTAGTCGAAACAAGAAATTAATCGAAGGAATTTTCATCTAGATCGCATGTAGACCGAATGAAACTAGTGTTACAACCGATCGATTGATTACTTGCATAGCAAATCAAATTCTTAAATTAGACACTTCAGTAAATAAAACGACAATTTTTTTTTTTAGTTTCTCAATTGAATTGACTTTTTGCTCAGAAATTCTCTACCGAACGTCGAGCTAATTACGAACATAACATCGAAGATGTCCTCGCTGTTTTACCCAAACTCAAAACAGGTCTTGATATCAATCTCAAATTTAACGGGTAATTACATTTAATCGATTTTGATAAAACATTGTCAAAATGTGTCTAGTGTAAATAAATTCGAATATACTCGTGAATTTGTTATATTCGATCTATTCGATATTCCGATGTATCATGGTTGGGTAATCGATCCTCAAAATACTAGTTTACAAGAAATAATCAATGACAATGGTTTGAGTTACAATCAATTAATTGAAAAAATGCTTCAACAAAAACAATCGAACAATGAAAAACACGTTCATGAGAGTTTACTTATCGAACAATTTTTCGATGAAAATCAATCTCAATTAACTCACTATGGTATTCTGCAATTGAACGAAACAATGCAAGAAAATGAACTAGCAGTTTTCTTTCGAAATAATCATTTTAGTACCATATGGAAACACAATGTAAAGAAATTTCAGAAGAAGAAGAAAAAAACAAATTTTTTTCTTTTCAGAGACGAACACTTCTGCTTGTTTCTGATCTTGGTTATATCAATCACCCAACGATCGTTTTCGAAACATTGACCGATGTCGATAATGACAGTGCTTTCACAGATGGCTACGGACAAACATGGAAAAAACCAAAACCATCCGAAGATACGTCTCGAGAGTAAACCCCGCTCACTTTTGATTATTCGAAAAAAAAACATGTTTTTTTTCTTGATAATTTAGTGAAGATTTAGCAATAGCAATTCATAACCAAGAACGACAACGATATCGTCAAATGCAACAGCAAAGATCCTACGACGAAGAAATGCATAAAAGATATCGAAAATCATCACATCGCAATGAACCATCTTGTATATTATCATAATTTATTTTTCAACCAAAAAAAAAAGAAGAAGCAAAAGCCAAAAACAGTATTAATAAATAGTATTCTCTTTCTTATCCGTAAAGTTGTTCGAATTCATTGGGAAACATATAATACGATGACGATGTCGATGTTGAATGTCGACTATTACCACCGATAGGATAGATATTCAATGGTGTATTGAATATAATCGATGTTTCTGTACATCGAGATTTGGCATCACTTGGCGTACAACTTATTGTTGATATACGATGTGAATTGAAACGAGAATGTGATATAAAATCGTTCGAAGATGATGTATCTGGTAATGGTACTTGAAAAATAGACATTTGTCGTTGACGACTACGACGAATCGATGTAAGACATTGATAGATCATGATACATATTAGAATAGTTATGGCAAGAAATAAGCCTAGAGCACATATTTGTAAAATCAACCATTTGTCTGAAAGTATATTATTCGAAGTATGAAAGAGCGTCTCTTCGGTAGATGTTGATGATGATGAGCAGCAATAACGATTCGTTTCTGTTCCACAACAGATGAGAGGTGATGAACAATCGAAACCTTCGAAATGGAAAAAAATTTTAAAAAAAACACGATTATTAACAAAGGACGTGAGTGTTTAGTACCATTGTTCCATATTCCATATTGATCGAGAAAACCAGGACATGATGTAGTCATCTCTTTTGTTTAAAATAAATCGATCGATGAAGGTTAGTTGTAGACGATAGTCGTTATTACCATGAAAATGTTCTGTCTGTCATCAGGATATTGAAGAAGTGTTATTAGAAAAGAAAAGTAGCTCGTATTTCTCTCCTCTCTCTCTCTCCTTCTCTCTGTTTCTCTTCTTCGTCTATCAAATCAGATAAGTGAATGCAAAAGAAAAGCATCAATTTCCCTGAAGAAAGAAGCGAGACGAAGAAGTCAAATAAGAATAGATTAATCATATGCATCGTATAGACGATGATATCTCGTTCAGTCTCATATCTTAACTGAACGAAAGTTGATTCCATCTGGCAGTTGAGATAATTGATGAGCTAGGACATACATACGTATACAATTGTTAGTAATGTTTACAGAAATGATCATCGTCAAAAGAAAACGACAGACATGTCAATATCCATTCTCTCTCTCATGATTAGTTATGTCGAAAATATCAACGACAGTTTTTTGTTGCTCTTTTCCTAATTAACCAAAAGAATTTTTGAATGTTAACCTTCGTCTCGAAAAGGAAAAGAATTCCTTATTGATAAGTAAACGAGATCATATTCTTTCGAAGTATGTATTTATTTATTTATTCTTTAATTAATAGCTGCTAAAGATAATTTTCAATGAAATCTAATTTGGTTGATATGGATGAATATACTCCTGGTTTGATGATTTCACTACTCGAACCATGCGATGTTATGCCAACTAAATACCATCGATGGTCGGTTTGATTTAAGATCATCAATGGACCACCACTGTCGCCTTCTATAAAGAAAAAAAGAGGAATTTAAATGATGACGTTGAGTAAATATTTATGTCACGTTGTTTCGATTCGTTTTCTTTTTTCTTCCGTTCTGTTTTGTTTCAAAGGAAAAAACCAACAATTTCAAATTCATTTCAATTTTTACTTTCTACGAAAAATTGTCAATGAGTGAAGTTAGAGGTCAATGGTATTTCAATTCAGGTCCCGATCCATTTGCTAATGATGAATCTGCTCAATGGACGGCTTATAGCAACGAAGACAACGAAGTGATCGAAGAAAAATATCTCGCTCATGCACCCAAAGTCGAACTACAAAACTATGTCATTCATTTCGAAATCTTAACTCAAATATCGAAAAAAGATCACAATCGACAACGTGCTGTTAAACGTGAAATACTCTAACCTCGTGTATCGACACTATCACGAATATTGGTCGCACAAATTTCATCATATTCATCGAATGAACCATAATTTTGTTTACAATATTGATTTTCTTTTATGTAAACTAAACCTTGTTTTAAATTAAATGAACCGAATGCATTCAATTCACTTTGTGCATATTTTCCACCCCAACCAGCAATCATAGCTTTTGTATCGACTGGTATTCGTTGATTTCTTTCTTTTGGTAAACATATCGAATTAATCATTTGCGAACGTTCGAGAGATTTTTTTAGTTTAATTATAGCTAAATCATAATCACAACAGGAAACATATTTCGGATGTGTGATCACCGTTGAAACAGCATAATAATTCAGAAGATTTAATCGTCCGAAAAGATTCGATGCACCAGCAATGACTTTTAAATGTTTCGGTTCATCGACGATACAATGTGCAGCTTAAAAAAAAGAAATAAAATAAAATAAAAAAAATATGAGTAGTAGTTGTACCAGTGAGAATTGTATTTGGATTGATGATTGCACCACCACAAGATTTCAAAGATTTGACATTAATAACATTGACAATCCAAGGAAACGAATGAGGAGCAGCTGATAGACCACCAGTTACACGGGCTGAATCGAATTTAGCAGGTAAAATCGGCGGAATATCACTTTTGCCACAATCGAATTCTCGACGAACGTTCGATGGATGAATTAAGTTTTGAACTTTATTCCAAGCCCAATTGAGAATATGACTATCGACTGGTTGAAGACAACTCAACAAACAAAACCAGTAAATACAAAACGAATAGTTCATTGTTTGATATTGAACACAATCACAAACTCGACCTCCATACATATATGCATATCGAAAGGTTATCTCTCTCTCTCTCTCTCTTTTGTCCTCTCCCATCGATCGATCGATCATAGATAGTAAAACAAAGAATGGACATTGAAGGCAAATGAAAAAAGCGAAGTTTATATTGCATAAATGTGTTTCACTACAGGCATCTACAGCACGAGAATAGAAAACGAAAAATTGATTGATGAGATCAAACATAAAATTTTAATTTCATTTAAGGTTTCGCCAAATCTCGAAAAATTTCCATTCTTTTCTTTTAAATGGTCTCTCCCTGTTAGATTTCAATTAAAAGCAAAGCACGTCAGTTCATTTTCATTGATACCATTGAAATTCATTGATATACATATGTTTTATTCGGCAAGCCGAACAAGTGTCACATCATGATTCGATTTCGTCACATAAGGAAAAAGAAAATTAATAGTCAATAGATTTGTTTGTTTATTGAAACAAATCAATTGTCTTCGTTTCGTATTTTCTTACAATTATTTTTTTCTTGTTGAGAAAAAAACGCAAAACTATTGACTTCATACGAATTCATCTTGTCGGTAAAGATCGATTGAAACAAAACAATCAATCGACGATATTTGCATTTGTTTCAATGGATATATTTATATAAGAATAAAAGACACGCCAACAAAAAAAAAACCGAGCAAAAAAAATCAATCTATACAGATTTGTTCGGGCTGGTTTTCATTGATGAATCACTTGGAGTTTTATTTGTCCCGATTAATGAACGTTGTTGGAAAGCAAAGAGAGCATCGGCTGCTGCATTCGCTGTTGGTAAATACGGTGAATACCAGAACGGTGTATGCGAATTTGTTGTTGTTGTATGATGTTGAAGAAGTCGATGAACAGCAGCAATGCTACCTTGTTGTTCGAGAAATTCTAAACTAACAGCTGCTTGTCGTTTCCATTTCGTTCTAAACGAAAAATGTGTCGATAGATAATTGTCTACGGTTTGCTTTTAGGAAACAAACCGTCGATTTTGATACCAGGTTTTGACTTGTGTATCCGAGAGATGTAATCTCGCAGCCAGTTCCATTCGATCTTGTACGCTGAGATATTTCTGTCGTTCGAAACTTTTTTCTAAACAATTTAATTGTTGATCTGTAAATGCTGTTCGAGCTTTTCGTGGTTTTTTTGTTGCTTTCAATGAATTCATATTCGATCCATGTGTACCTCCATCCGACGTACTTGTTTCCTCGCCCGTATCTGAATCTATTCGAACAAGATCTAATTCAATATCAATCGAAACTGTATCTTTACCATTATCTTCACTGTCATGCAGCATTGTTTCATCATCGTATTCGCAATCTTTTTTCTGTTCAGATGTTGTCGAATGTTGTTCATCTCGAAGAATATCCGTAATAAAAAACGACGAACAACAACGTCGTTTAGTTTTCAATGTTGTTGCCATTGTATTTGTTGGTAAGAAAAAGAAACTAGTTGTTGAAGCCATTCGACTTTCTGTAATCGGGCGTGACATGAAATGTAATTGGAAAAATTTAAATGTATATTTGTATTCTCTCTTGTCTTTACTGATTGGTTACAAATCGAAATCTACATGAATCGCTATTTGCTCGCTTGCAATTTTTCTCTCTCTTTCTCTCTTTCTGACGACGATCTCTCAGGAGACTTTCTTTCGATCGCAAATTGTTTTCTTTAACATCGATCAAACATTCTCTCTCTTCCCTCCTTTTCTCTTTCATAAGAGAGAGAGAGAGAAAAAAAAAAGTGTTCGATTTTTTTCTGTCATTGAATTGACTCTATTAAATCGAAAAGAGAAAGAAAACGATGCGGAAAGACAAATCTAATGTATATATTTGCAAGTAAACTGATTAGAATTAAAGTCATCTCAAGTGAGATTGACAAGAAATGATGATGCGAACAGATAGATTTGCTGAACCGTGCCGATTCAAGTCTAAGAAACGAGTAATTTAACTGAGATGTTACCGCCTTGTCCATCTGTTTCTTTCAAAACAAGAAGATACATGCAAGCCGATCATTTCTATTTCGAACAATGAAATGATCAATTCTGAGATGGCACGCTATCTATTCAGGTAAAACAAATTGAATCGGAACGAGTCTTAAGGGACTGCAAGTAACAAAGAAAAAACTATGACAGGTATGATCATTGCTTGCATTTATATATCCAATTCTCTTTTAATTTGATAACAATGATTGATCTAGTTCTAAATCTTTGTGTTTTTTGAGGGTGTTGCTGTTGTTGTTGTTGTTGAATCATTGTGACTTATGACCCTCAATTGATTATTCTAATACGATCAAAGAAATTGCTACTTCATCCAATGAACATTTGTTTAAGCACGAACAAATCCATTCGAACGATCGATTACTGTTCGAATTAAAATAATCACCTTCACACAAGTGTCGAGAGAAAAAGAAAAAGAAAAAGAAAAAGAACATGATGATTTTGAAAGAAAAATCGGATCGATACAATATTGATTTGCATATCATAAACATATTTAATGAAGATCGAACAAGACGATGAGAGACTATTGAGAAGAAAATTAACAACTGCTGATTGACTGATCAATCATTCTTCGTTTTTTTTGTTGTTTTTATTATTCAAAAGATATTTTCTTTCTCATCATTCAATTTTCAACTGCCAATCGTTTTTTTGGTTATGTTTTCTTCTTACACCAATCGCATGAGAATGTGTGTAAAATGTCAATTATCTGCCTTTTCTCTCCTTCTGTTTTTTTCTTTATTCATTGCAAATGAAAGAAATCCTACTTGTTACAAACAAAAGAGATTGAGATTGAGAGAGAGAGAGAAAAAGAGACGAATAAAAAGGAGTGAGAAATATTTCTAGATATAAAAAAAAAACAATTCCTTTTTTTTCTAAATTCATTATTCGATTTGATTTCAATCATGACAAAACAACGACGAACGTTTTTTGTCGACGATATTTTACATATGGTTATGCCGAATGAATCGAACGAACTCAAACGTAAACGATCGATTAGTTCCGATGAACGTGACAAAATCGAAGATATCGACAAGCTGACTAAGAAAAAACTTCGTTACGAACAATCGGATTATGCACAAGTTATCGATATTATGAACGACGACGATGAAGATGACGATGAATCGACAGTTAGTAATGACAGTAACGGTAAGACTGAGTCAGACAGTCGTTTTTAATTGAGACGATGTATTGTAGGAATTCATATTCGACAGCATAAGAAACAACGTAAACCACGAACAGCTTTTACAGATACACAATTGAATACATTGGAGAAAAGTTTCGAACGACAAAAATATCTCAGCGTACAAGAACGTTTAGAACTTGCGAATCGTTTGCGTCTATCCGACACACAAGTCAAAACATGGTATCAAAATCGACGGTTTGTTTCATAAAAGCAAACAGTAGAAAATTATCTATAAAAAATTTTCTTTTAGAACGAAATGGAAACGGCAAGCTTGTCTTGGTTTGGAGCTATTCGGTGGTAATTCATTGCAACGTTGGATTCAACGACAGCCGAATTTACTTGCTGCGGCTGCTGCTGCAGCTGCCTATCGTTCAACAGCCTCATCATCTTCATCGTCATCGTCGCCTTCAGTAGCCGATGCAGCCAGTATGATTGGCCCGTTTGGTTCGGCTCTATTAAGCGAAGCTAAGGCAGCATTAACCGTCAATCATAATAATTCGAGATTTCATCCTGGGAATTTTTCTTTACATCAGCAAGACTAAATCTGTGTTTTGTTCTTTTTCTATTTGTAGAGATTTTTCTAAATAAACCAATAAATTTCCGACATGAAAAAAAAACTTTTCTGTAAATTTGCATCAAATAATAAATTATGTAAATTGAATAATGTGGAATATAATTAAAGAATCTATTTGCATTTCGTTTGTCTTGTTGCAGATTTATTTTTTAGAAAAAATACAAAAAAAAATCTGAAACAGCAATTTGTAAATGTAATTTTACCCCTGTTTTCTGTTCTCTAATCTTCGTGATTACTGTATTAACTATTAATTATTGTTTATTTGGATACCAATCATGGATACATACCTGAATGCGTTTAGCTAGACAAAAGCAACGACCGCAAGCCACAGATAGACGTACTTTGATGATTTTATCGATGATTGTGTATAAAGATGCGCTTAAAAGGTCATAAACAATATTATTTTATTTATTTTTATCCTAATTTGTATCTCTCTCTTATTATCTTTGATTTTTTTGCACAAAAGAAAATGAATACTCCAAGCAAATTCGAAGGGCGATGGCCCAACAATTAACCATTTTTTCCTATTTATTTTCTCTCTCTCTGTTTATCTATCCGTGACCAATCGACAGTATATAAACAGTGATCTATCCACATATTTATCACAGTCTTACTTCACTAGCAAGTAATCACATACTCACCGTAGATCCTCTACAATGGCATATGCAGCTTTTCAACAAGCCGATCTTAACCAAGACGGCAAACTTAGTTTAGCTGAATTCAGCAACTTCCTCGGTAAGATTATTTTGACATCATCGATCTATAATCTTTTTTCTCTTTTGTTTTGTTCAGGACAAAATGTTGGAGGTGGTGCAAGCTACGGCAGCTCCAGCTACGGATATGGAGCTGGTGCTGGCGCTGGTTATGGCGGTAGCTCAAGCTACGAATCATCATCATTCTCAAACGGTGGTGGTTACG
>Ga0209930_1001025_pt1 | contig 50357 bp, 32 predicted proteins | sample ThiBiot_500_biof_2_FD_183948 | JGI IMG/M metagenome (GOLD analysis project Ga0209930, IMG submission 183948) | Wastewater bioreactor microbial communities from Cape Town, South Africa - Thiocy_cont_500_biof (SPAdes) | ecosystem: Engineered > Bioreactor > Thiocyanate-remediating >...
CACCTTTAACTCCATAGTAGAGTGTATCCGATTTTCTTAACATAGCTTTCGCTTGCTCGACAACTTTCGGTTGATTAAATACTTCACTATACAAAAACTTATAGACATAAGCTAAATAGAAAAAAAAAATTGAATTCATTTGAAAAAAAAAACCAATCGAAATACCTTGAACAATGCCTAATAAACGACGACGTTCTTCAGTAATAACTCGATCGAATTGATAACCGATCAAGGATAACATGATCTTTTTTGTACCATATTGACATTCAACTGGATCGTGATCTTTGCCAGAATATACAATTATACAAACACTAGAAGAAACACGAATTGCATCATCATCATCATCATTCGAATGATTCATCATACCGATAACATCGGGCAAGTGCTTCGACTTCAAGCATACCACCGGGTGTCTGAACAAAAAAATCGAAGATTTTCCTACAAAAAGTCAAAGTTCAACTCGATCAGCTTACTGTTGGATCTTTTAAATGAGTTAAATATTTTGTCAAAGGCATTGCGATCAATGAACTGTATTCATTCGCATATAATTCCATATGTTCAATGCATTTCAATCGAACATCATAATGATGAACTTGTGTTGAAAATAACTTTTAAAGAAAAAAAAAAACAAATTTAAATTTACTAAAATGTTACATGAATTTTCTTACGGCTTCTGAAACCGCACGAAATAAACTCGATCCATCTAAATAGAAACAAGTTGCATTTGAATTCGAAATCATTGTTTTGCCAACCTTGTGGAATTCGTTTCCGCCAAAGTTTATGATGTTCAAGATATCGGTCCATCGATGTATCGAGACTTCCAATCGTATGTTCTTCTTGTCCATCGTCCATCTCTGTTTGGTTCATTATTATAATTTCTTTTTTTTTGTTAATTAAAAAACTAAGGATATTTTATTTGAATAGAAAAAAATATTTCGACATCAACAAGAAATAAATAATCGATCGAAAAGAAATCAATCGAAGTTCTCTTCTCGTCGAATTCGAACTTCTCTTGTCTATTTATATGATCTTTTCTTTCCTTTTTCTTAGCGTTAACTTTACACAGTGTTGCCCTGGACGGAGAATCGATTCGCCATGTGACAAAATAGAATTATTCTTACTATTTTATTTCTCTATGAGAATTTGTTTCCTATGTAAATTTTCGACGACTAACAACACTCGAACTAGTATCGACGATTCGGTTCGAGTTAAAATTTATTATTTCGAAAAAACAAAATATGTATATAGAATTGGAAATGTCAATTGAATCGTTTTGTATTCTAGAGTTTTTGTGCGTAGTGTTTCGCATATTTTTTAATGCGACGTTTCGATGTTGAATCGAAATATTTGAGTAATTCGTTAATATTTCGTTGATCTGCTGATTTTTGTCGATCATTTTTCATGAATTGTTTGTAATAGAGATATTTCTTTCTAAAACGTCGTACGAGAACTTTGACGCGTTTCCATTGAATTTGTTGAGCAAGAATTTGTCGTTGAGAATCGTTCCCGGGTGATTTAACATCCAGAACAAAACCAGTTCGATAACGTTTGCTTCCATCGGAATTAATCGTTTGGAATGTATTCGAATGAATCACTGGCGATGCCGATGTCGATAGCGGCGTAAAGAACTCTTTTTCAATTTGTTCAATTTCATCGTACAAAATCTGATTCGAATATCGATCGTGAACATAATTGAGATAGAATAATATTGTTGCTAGACAAGTTAAACGGGTGTAAACATCGACGTGATGTTGATGCGAAGGGAAAACATGAAAATATGTTTCGAATGTTGCTGATGGAAGGTGTTCGACGCGTGTGTCGATCATCTCGGTATCGAGACAATGAATATCAGGAGCGGTTGCTCGTCGAACCAACCAGGGTCGAATGTATAATTCTTGAGCTGAAAATAATTGACTATTCGAAAGGAATTGTTGACGATCGACTTGTTCGTCAAGATTTTCATCATCGACATCATCTTCTTCTTCATCATCTTCATTTGACGATGAATAATCGTGAGTCAAATGAGGTTCAGTTGTTGAATGAGAACGTTTCTTTCGTTTCGATTCAGTTCCATCGATATAATGGCCAACGATTAATGTATGTTGAGATTCACTCAATAGATTATGATCATTTAGAAATACGCTCGATGCTTGAGATTCAACTGAAAACAAAACGAATATGTTTGTCTGCTTGTTTGTTTTTCGAAATTACCTCGAATGTTTGGCTCGAGATTTTGCTTTGTCTGTTCAGGCGATGGAAGAAATGTATTCGTTCGAAATAATAAATTCTTTCCATGTCCTCCGCCATTTTTATACAACGAAAAGCGTTTTTGTAGTTGTTCATTTGTTTGAATGATATTTTCCGATGCTGTTGAAACAGCATTCTTGACTATTTTCGATGCAACACCATTGGCATACTGTCGAACTGCTGTGGGAAGATTTCGATCGACTTTCGGTCCGATCAGTGGAACGACGTAGGTCGGTTTTTTCAAAGGCAATGTAGTTTCAAATAGAGAAACAAGATTTTTTACTTTGGGATTCGATTGTTGGTCTTGAGATGGCTGAGCAATCGGTCGAATTTCTCTGAAAAACGCATTTCTTCGATCGTAAATATTCTCTTCAGGAGCTTTTTTCGGTGAAATTCTTCGCTGATCATCACTTTCAGTCGGACTCAATTGAACGGTTGTATTCACATAAATTTGTTCTGAACTCAACGGACTAAATTGTGTTGATGAATCAGTTGAAATTTTATTCGGATTTTTTTGTGTTGACATATTCACATAATGATGATTGATATATTTTCGTTGGCTTTCAATTGGACTACATTGTGTCGAAACATTGGAATAGGTTTGTTTGAATTGTTGAATCGGACTCGATTGTGTCGAAACATGATGCAATGATTTCAGATGTGGCGAAATTCTCGGTGGTTTATCGGGATCTGATTGCGTTGTTGCATCTCGAGAGACGAGTCGATTCGGTTGTTGTTGCCCATTGAGATATTTGCTTTCTAATTGAACAGTTCGATCAATAAACTTTTTAATATACGGCAATGAATGATCATAGAATTGACATGATGGAACATGATGAGTTCCGTAGCAAGTGCACAATGGTTTTTGAGTTGGAGACTCGAGATTGGAAACGATTGTTCGTAGATTTTCTGTTTTTCTTGGCGTAAGAATTTCATCGGCAATTGATCGAAGATTATCGGTCGATGTTTGTTGATCATTTTGATTTCGTTCAGCAATCGAATACATTTGCTGTAGACGAGCCAATTGCTCTGCTTGAATACTTTCTCCTGTCATTGCATTTCGACGTTTTCTCGGTCGTTGTAAAAACAGATTATTAACCAACGCAAATGTATTCCAAAGTGTCCCAATAACAAATTTCGATGTATTCTCATTTTTAAATGTATCTGATATGTAAGCATCATCATCAGCATGTAATCTCGGCACACCAGTTAAACGTACTAATTGCGCAATACTTGAATTCAGCATCGTTGACCGACGTTGAATTATTGGTTTCAATGTTTGATTGGCTCGCATCGATGATTCTGAACGAGTTTTCATCGGTGACATCGATAGCGAACGTTGATTTGTTGAATCAGTTGTTCGTCGACGTGTTATGACGGGTGATGATTGATCTGATGACAGGATATCATCGATTGTTGTTCCACGTCGACGAAATTGTGCTGAACGAGTTTCAAATGACATAACGATATGATTTACAACTAGAAACACATGTTCGTTTTATGATTCATCTAGAGAATTTGTTTTACAATTATTATATTTTGCTGGATTAATTTTATAGTTTTTTGTTTTTATTTCAAAAAAAAACAATAAGAGGATAAATTCGAAGAACAATAATAAATGAAAAAAAACTTACGATAACAGATCATCTTCAGGGCGTCGTTTAGCTTTCATCAAAGGTACTGAGACTTTTTTCGGTACATTTTCTGTCTGCGGAATAAATGGAATCAATGCCAAAACAAATGATCCAACTGAAGAATAAATCAATCAAAGCATTTAAAAAATATCGTTTCTTTGCGTCTTACCGATCAGAGTGATCCATAAGGGTAGAAATGGAAGTACTTTATCGAACCAGTAATATTCATCGACAACTTGAGTAAAATTACAATCGGGACAATCGACGGATTTCGATTGAAAGTAATTTTCAAGTTCGATTGTTTGCTGATAACTCGAACAGATTTGTTGAGAAAATGAATCGACTATCGAAATAAAATAAAAATGAATTTTGATTTCGTTTTGTCTTACAAGTGATCGATTGATTTTCACAGAATTTAGCGAGAGATTCATTGAAAGTATTGTTCGACGGTGAAACCATAACAGATACTAATGCAGCTCGACGATAATGTTCCGGTCCAAGAACTTGTCGATTCGGTAAAATGAGATTATCAACATCAAACAGATTGTTTTGAATAAAATCTTGAAATTTCGTTGGCAAATTTTCATCATTAACAATATCAATTTGTTCATCAGTTTTTAAATAATCGAAAACAAAATATTGTATTCGATCATTGGAAATACACGTATAAATTCTACAGATCGAATTCAATTTAATATTCAATTGACTTCAATTGATCTTACGTTGTTAAATTAGCTCTCAATGGCACACAAGTTTCATTTATTGAACATAATGATTGATTCAGTTGACAAACATCAACAAACGTTTCACAAATTCTACCCGAATAGTTCGGTAAACATTGACATTCGAAATCACCACCTGTCGAATTCAATTGTTTACATATACCATTATTTAAACATGGATTATAAGCACAAAAATCATTTTCTCGACAATCAATACCTGTATATCCACTTGTACATAAACAATAAGATGAACTAACGGCAAAAAAAAACAAATCGAATTCAATGGGAATAGTTTCCTTTCGATTTACTTGTTTTCTAATGAAACACATGTTCCATTACCACAATCTCGATTTAAACAAGGATCAGTTGATTGATTTGAATAAACGATTGTCAATCGAAATGTTGTCGTGAGAATTGTTTGATTATCGACATCAGTTAAACGAATATCGAGTGATAATTGATTATTTGTTTCATTGATTGGAAATGTACTCAACGGTTTTTTCAATCGAATCGTTTTTGTAGTTGAATTAAATTCTAAGCCATTGTCATAAGTATTTAATAAATGTAAATGGCAATCTCGTGTGAAATTATGAACAGTTAAAGTTCCAAGAATTTCCTCGGGATTTAAATCAAAGGGAATTGATATTTGACTAAATGTTAGAAATGGTTGTGATCGATCGATTATAATTGGAATTGAAAATGTTTCGTGAACAATACGTATTGGTTCGTTGTGTGTCGTTTCAGTTGATTGAACTGTTAGATTAATATGTGGATTCGACATTTCAAAAATGTCCGATGGATATGAACCAATCTGAATGAGACTATCATTTGGTAAAAGCTAGAACAATTCAAATAACGAACGAACAATTCAATGAGAAAATCTATTTATTTAACTTGAAAAGTATCTCGATAGTTGAGCAATTCTAATTGATACGTTCGATTTATAGTTGATGTTGTTGTTGTTAATTCAATAGATGAAAATGTTCCTAGAATTGTATGATTATTGTTGTTTGTATTGAATGGTTGTGTTTGATTAAAGTTGATCTGTACAGTGGGTGGAGCCGGTAAAACATCGATAACAATCTCCTAATCCCCTCAGAGAAATTCAACGTTATTTAGTTGTTTAAAAAAAAAAGACGCATTTACTTGATAGACTTGTGTAATATTGTTGATTGTACAGTGAACAACAACGAAAATTTCAGAACGAACCGTTGAATTCAATGTATAATTATCCGGTAGAGAAATGAGAAATGTTGTTCGAGTATTATTAATTAAAAATGAAACATTTTCATCATCAGTTGCAATACATATCGGTGATGACTCATTCGATGAACTTACTAAACCATGAATTATTGGCGTATAGGCTGGTGTCGTTTCATAGAGACGAATATGTAGAGCTTGATCAAATGATTCGGACTAAATGAGAGACGATTCGAATTGATCGATGTTAATCTTTAGTTTTACTGGTATTGTCAAAGATGAAACTGTTGAATTAAGAGTTTGTTCATCGTCGTTTGTCGAAAGAATATAACGAACAGTGATATTCAGTAGAATCGAATGATTCGATGAATCCATTATATTTGCTGTTGAATTGACAACATATTCTGTTTGATTATTAAGAATAGGAGGAGTAATATCAACTAAATCGATATTATAGACGTGTGCCTAAGAAACAAATCGGTGAGTTTGATTGATGTAGAATTTGAATTACAATACATAGAGTTGATAATTTTCATCGTTGACAATCGAATAGGAATGAAATGCTGGTGAAAGTGCTCGAAAACTTGGATAATCAAATGCAACTGCAAAATTTTCTTTGATATCTGGATCAACAACATTCATATGTCCAAGATAGACAGGTGTTGGACGTCGATTCGGTGAAAGATAGACAATAAATGGATCAGCCATGGCTTCATATGGTGGTTGATTGACGACTGTTACTTCGATGAGAAAGAATTTTTCCGACTAAATTTACAATTTATTTTAGTAGAACATTTTGTTTTTTTGTTTTCATACGAATAAAGGTGGTTCGCCATTATCCGTTGCTCGAATAATAATTGGTATCGAAGGTTTATGAGAATAATCCAATTGTTGTGCAAGTATTAATTGATTATTTATTGTTGAAAATACGGGATTATCAACTATATAAGTCAATGTTTGATTGAAATCATCATCCATTGCACTTATTAAACTAATAACTGAGCCGATGGTTGCATTTTCCGGAACAAATTCATCTGAATAAAACAGAAAATAATGTTGATTCAATTCGAATTTGACTACGAACTAGTCAACGAGACATTATAAGGATCTTCGTTTTCGTCTTGAACTTGAATTGTAAAAGGAACTAAACGAATGGTTTCGTTGGTTATTGGATCTCGAACAGCAATGGTTATGTTTATTTCTGGTTCACGTTCATAATCTAATAAACATATTTTCTCAAAATGACAACGTTCATCGTATTTTCCATCTGTCTAAAATAACAAATAGATCAGTCTTTCTCTGTAATTTTTTCTATTTACGAATAAATTCGCTCCGTTTAATTTAAATCGTCCATTGGCAGTATCAACTAGATCGAGAAGATAATTTTCGACACCATCTTCGAAAATAAATGTTCCGATTGGAACATTAGCATGAGCATTTTCCATAACCTAAAATAATTTTCATTCAACTACAAAAGATTTGATGTTTGTTTTTTCACGTGAGAATCAGATAGAATTAAATTGAAGTCAGTTTTCTCTTTCACATAAACAATGAGATATTTTTCGAGCATTCGACTTGCGTCACCAGTTGTTATTACGAAAACACTGATATTAAACATTGTCGGTGAATCCGATGCAGATAAATCGACATCGTCCCGAACCTACAAAACATTGGATTGTTTTTCCCGAGATTCTTCAACACACAACGAACTTTTAATAAAGTTGAATCGACGATTTCCAATGGATAAGAAAGCGAACTGTCTGAACTGAAAGTAACATTATGCACTGGTTGTTCATTGGCTGCTAGATCGACAGCATGAAAGATACCAATTTGATGACCAGATGAATCCGATTTTGGAATATTAATTGATTCAGTTGGTTGATCGTCGATAGTTAGAGTCTGAAAAAGGAAATAGTTCGATTGAATTGTGAAATTCAAGAAGAAAAATGTCGAACAATATTTTCGAATTTGATTTGTAATTTTCTTGGAAATGCTTTTGTTTTTCCGTTATTTGTTAGAAACAGTGAAGTGGCAACCAAATGTCCATTTTCATCGAATATCGATCGATGATTTGCTGTGTAAACCATCGACGTACATAACAATAGATGCGAATTCTCAGTGACCATTTCGCAAGTTGGTTCAGTAAAGCCGAGTTCATTTTCATCTGTATCTTCATTTTCTCCGTTTAAACTTATTTGTCGATCGTGATCTTCGAAAATGAACACGATTTTGCCAATTGTCGGTTGTAAATACGCATTTTGAGGTAGATAATACACTCGTGATGGTTGTTTTTCGTTGAGCAAATCTGTAATCGTTTGATTCGTTGGATCTTCATCGATATGCGAAAGGAATTTATATGTCGTTGGAAACTCGTCAACATCTCGAATTTCGATAAGAAATTCACTTGTTATCTGAAGAGAAGAAAACAATTTGTTGTTTTTTCTTCTTCGAATAAAACTTTTTACATTTTTTGGTTGAGTTCCATTATCAATCGCTTGAACATTGATTAAAACGAATTTTTCTAGTTCATAATTTGGTATTTGTGCTAAATGTAGATTATTCAATTCGATATAGAAAAGATCTTGAGATGATTCATCAGAAAGAAGATTGAATGTATGTGTTTGATAGAGATCTTGATCTCGAACAGAAAACGAGCCGATTATTGTTCCGATTGGAGAATTTTCCGCGACAGAATTTCGTTCCAGCTGTAAGTCGACTGGTGGATCATTTTCATCGGTAATTTCTAATTTTATCCAAAATTTTTGTGATATCCGTGGGGAACCATCGTCCGTTACACGAACGTGAATATATAACGAATTGGTTTGTTCGTAATCATGAGGACATAGATTCGGTTCGAGTAAACATTTATCAACTTGATTCTCACGTGTTAACTAAGAGAAGAAGAAAAAAAAACAACGATCGATATAAATCGAAAAATTGTTGTTCGAAAAGACGTACGATCAATTGATTATTTTCAATTCGAAACATGTCACCTGTTGAATCAGGAAAAATATATTCGAATGTTTGATTAGTTGAACTTATATCCGGATCGATTGTTTCAAATTTGCCGATAATATATCCAGAAGGAGAATTCTCTGGAAGCTTAAGAAAAACAAATTAAAAATTTGTTCTTTTAATCAAATCTTGTTTTTTTATACTAAATTTGGTGTCAATCGTAGTTCACTGGGTGGTTCATTGATATCTTCGACAATAATTGAGAATTGTTTTGTGATTTTAAAATGTCGAATTGAATCAAAACATGTAACTGTTAGATGATAGATAGGATTTGTTTCGAAATCAATATCATAATCTTAAAAACAACAATCGAAATCAATCGAATTTGACTTTTCGACTCACAATAATCATTAACAACTGAACTCGTTCGTAAGATTCCATCTGTAATTTCAAATGGTTCATAATCAAGTAAACCATTGTCAGTAATGACTGAACAATTATAATTATCATTTTCAGTATCATTAACATAAACATGAGCAATATCCAAATCTCGAGAATTCTCCGAGATATTCAAATAATTTCTATCGAAATAAATATCCTAATCAAAGAACGAACACAAGACAAGGAACTAGTTATTTTTGTTTGTTTGTTCCTAATCTACTTGAGGTGGTGAATTAGCCTGTCGTCGTTGTCGTCCTGTTTTATCTCCATCATTGGAATAAAAATCGACAAGATTCTAAACAATATTTATTAAATAACGAATTCATGACTTTTGTCATTCTGTTCTGATCAAATAAGACAAGAAAAACGAGACTATAATCATATTCTCACATTCCAAAATATATCGAAAACAAAAACCGAAAGGTTATTTCGACCAAAGACAGAGTGACAAGAATTTTTTCTAAGCTCATTTACTTACATTCCGTATTATTACGTTTTCTTTGCCATGATTATTATCAATCTTGTTTTCGATTATTAAAGAATAAATAGGAATGAATACCAATGTTTGATCATCAGGTAAACAAGTCAACTTTGTTGATATCTGAGAGAAAATAGATTTTTTTTTGTTTTCAAAATCAGTAGAAGTTTTTCTTTGTTACTGATAAAGGTGGTTGACCATTGTCTGTACAGATGATTTTATATTCGAAATTTGAAAGAATTTCTATTTGAAATGTTAACGTTTGATTGAAATCTTCGTCTATAACTGAACAAAATCCTGATTGACCTATAAATAGATATGTTCTTTCGTTTCGTTTTCTTTTCTTTTTATTATCAATATCGAAATCGTACTCGAACATTGAAGATCATAAGGTGATTCATTAAGATCTTCGATATCGATGAGAAAATCTTTTTCAATTGTATTCGTTTCATTGGAAAATTCAATTCGAATTCTATATTGACTTTGTTGTTCATAATTTAAACGAGATTGATCATTAGTCTTTTATAGAAAACAAAACAAAACCAAGTTCTTTTTTTTCTTTCTCTTATTACCACAATAACAACAAGAAAAAGCGAAGAAGAAGGAAAAGAAGAAAAGAAAGAGAATAGTTCCGTGACGAGAGATATGTGTTTTGCCTCGTTCTTTTCTTGTCTATCAATCCTGTCAACTAGTATTGCTTACTGTGATGATAGATTGACTTCTGTTATGAGTAGAGTGTTATCTCTTGTTGAGTTACACATTATTGTGTCATCATACGATTTCTCTTTCATATTAAATAAAATATAAGCAAGAATATCTTCATAAATCAACTTCCTTATCCTCTATTGACAATACATATCATTAGATACATATACATATATATCCAAATATATAGATATATACATCTATCGAATAGATTGAGATCGTGTACTACTATTCTAACAAATCTTTAATCGAATTCATGCATGTTAAGACGAATTATTATTATTATTATTTAATAGGTGATCAGTTAATGAAAATACTTTGTTCTTTATTGATAGGTAAATGACCAACTTTATCTTTCTTTCCAGGTCTTTTATTTAAACTAGATATAATGTCAATTTTTTTTGTTCTTATGAAGATTAGATGAGAAGGTCAGCGTAGATTCAATCATTTTTTGCCTTTTTCAAAAGATTATTGGTACTCGAAAAAAGAACGTCGATGTCTGTCTACTCAACAATATTTTCGATGTAGAAAAGAAAAAACAACGCACAAAGAAATGCATTAGTTGTGAGCATCTAGTTTAGTAGATTTAACAATCAACTACATTGTCATATACATCTATTCTAATTCAATTATTAATGAAGACAAAATATCTTCTCGTATAATAATAATGATCGAGAACTCGTCTTTTAAAATCTAAAAACTATTAATTTCTTTTTTAGATCATCTTATAACATTATCTTGTTTTTGTTTATTTAGACGAATACTATTTTTCTTTCTCTGCTAATCGACGTATTTTTTTTTTGTTTTTTAATTAATCTTTCTCTTTCTCTCTTCCGCTGTTTGTTTGTTAGGGTGTGTTTATGCTTCTTCATTTTTTTTGCATTATGATATTTACAAACAATAATCCGTAGCATTTAGTTTTGATTTTTATTCTGTATTTTTCAAAAAAAAAAGACGCAATCTCCTATTTCATCTCATCATAGTACAAAAACAATAAAGCTAAAGAAATGGTGTCGGAATCATTTGATCTGTCTGTCGCAGATCCAACAATGGTTAAAACTCGACAACGAAACTCTTATCAAATGAAAAAACCTCTTGTTTGGACACTTCTATCGATTATAATCGCTATATTTATTATTTTATTTGTTTTAACAATTTATTTTGGTGTCACACGAAAACAGAATTCTATCGAACAAACATCTCAAGCATCAATAACATTAGCAACTAATTATCCACTTCATCAAACACTTGCGTCACCTCCTGTCGAACGTGTACCAACAAATCTGCAAAGTGACATTTATCGGTTAACTATTGCACCTAATTTAACCTCGGAAACCTTTACGGGTGTCCTTTCATATCTATTTACTTGTATTGAATCAACAGATCAAATTGTTCTTCATTTAAAAGATTTATCAATTAATTTCTCATCGATTTCAATTTCATCGTCATCATCAACAATCAAAACTCTACCTCAATATCGTTCATCATCCTACGATGCTTATAGTGAATTAATAAAATTAAAATTTCATAAATCATTCATTCCAACAAATCAATATACATTAGATTTAATTTATTCAGCTAATATTTCACGTGAATTACATGGACTCTATATTAGTCGATATATTGATTTGAATGGAAACAATAAAACATTTATGACATCACAAATGGAACCGACCTATGCACGAAATGTTTTCCCGTGTATTGATGAACCATCGAGAAAGGCGATTTTCTATATCAATGTTATACATCAATCGGACGAACGTGTTTGGTCAAATGGAGAAATTCAACGAGTCGATCGGCTCGATGATGGACGATTGTATACACATTTTACTCCAACATTGAAAATGTCGACATTTTTATTAGCTTTAATCGTTGCACCGAAAGACGATTTCGATTGTAGACCCGATCGAATTATTCCCCAAGGAAATATTAAATCGAGAGTTTGTGGACGCGTTGAAATTCTACCACAATTAGCCTATGCCGATGAAATAGCCTATCGAGCATTGATTTTTTTCAATGAATACTTCGGTATGCCGTATCCATTGCCTAAAATCGAACATTTTGCTGTGCCAGATTTTGGTGCTGGTGCTATGGAAAACTATGGTTAGTTAAAACAAAGTTTTGTTCTATTGGGATTTGTAATTATTTCGTTTGATTAGGTTTGGTTATTTATCGTGAAGTTGGTTTATTTTTTGATGAACGAACTGTTTCAGCATCACGTAAACAATACATAACAACTGTTGTTGCACATGAAATAGCTCATCAATGGTTCGGCAATCTTGTTTCGCCATCTTGGTGGGGCGAATTGTAAGAAGTTTTCTTTTCGAATTGATTTATTTTTGTTTTTTGTTTTTCTTTTAAGATGGTTAAAAGAAGGTTTTGCTTCGTATATGGAAACATTAGCATCCGATGCTGTTGAACCATCATGGATGCAAGAAGAACGAATCGTTGTCGAAAAGATATTTCCATTTATGGACGCTGATTCATTGCCAACATCACGTTCAATAACAATTCAATCGACAAATCCTGCTGATATATTTCAATTATTCGATTCGATAACTTATGATAAAGGTGCAACATTAATACGAATGATGTCGATGTTTTTAGGCGCCGATGTTTTTCGAAAAGGTATACAAAATTATTTACGAGAATTCAGTTATTCATCGGCAACACAAGAAGATCTTTGGCGATATTTAAGTAATGCAGCCAACAATCGAATCAATGTCGAACAAATTATGAATGGTTGGACAAAACAAGCCGGATATCCGGTTGTGGAAATCGAAAGAGAATATTCGTCATCAACAGCTATTAACCGACAACGAAAGTCTGATCATCGTAGTTATATTGTAGTTAAACAACGTCCATTTAGTTTATCATCATCAGCAAATAAGAAAGAGAAATGGTGGATACCATTCAAATTCTTCGATCGAAAGACATCGATCGGAACAAAATCTCATTTGAATCATCCTGTCGTTTGGCTAAATGAAAGTTCAGCACGTTTACCAATCGAAACATCGGATTCCGATTGGTTATTAACTAATCCTGATTATCTCGGTATTTATCGTGCTAAATATGATGCACGAAATTTTCGTTTAATTATCAATCAATTACTTTCGGATCACAAACGTATTCCAACAATAACACGTGGCGCATTAATCGATGATGTTTTTGCTTTATCTCGAACATCGTTAGTTAACACAACTGATGCTTACGAATTAATACGTTATTTAAAAGATGAAGATGAATTCGTACCTTGGACAGCTGCATTTTCAGCAATGAGATTTCAAGAAGATTTGTTAGCAGGTCAAGAGATTCTTCTCGATGTTCAACATTATTTTCTCGAATTAGTTCTTCCTCTTTACCATAAAATCGGCTGGTCACCAATCAATCAAACAAGCGAATGGCTCCGTGCACTACTTCAACCGAGTGTTCTCTCGGCTGCCTGTCGATACGGTCATCGAGATTGTGTTGAACAAGCACGAAAATCCTATCGTCGTTGGTTGTCCTATCCTGATATCAATCAAATTCCAGCCACACTTCGTTCGACTGTCTATTGCACAGTCGTACGCGAAGGTTCGCATGTTGAATTTAATTTTCTTTGGGAACGTCTTAAACAAGAAACAGTTGCAAGCGAAGTTTTGAATCTATTGAATGGTCTGGCGTGTACACAAGATCCATCGTTGATTATTTGGTTTCTCAATCAACATTTGAAAACCAATCCGATTATACGCGATCAGGATTTAGCTGCATCGATTCAACGTGTTGCACGTTCGTCACATGGAAATCAAATCGCTTGGAGTTGGATTCGAGATAATTGGAATCAATTGTTTATTAAATGGAAAAAATCGGTCTCGAGTCTATCGGGAATTATCGAAGCTGTTTCAAGTCGATTTGTTAATAGCAGACAAAGAGATGAATTCATTACATTTTCAAATTCAATTCAAGATAAAGGTTCAGCTTATCGACAATTTCAATTGTCATTAGATAAAATCAATGCTGCAATCGAATGGAATCGCGTCAATCTACCTGCACTCATGTCATTTCTTCAGCCAGATAATAGCGAATTGGATAATTACAATTATCGGTTGCCAACGTATGCTAAACCGATTCATTATGATCTCTATATAAAACCTTATTTAAATTTATCGGAAAGTGATTTACGTTTTTCAATATTCGAAGGTCAAACAAATATTACAATTGAAATTCTTCAATCGACCGATCGAATTATTCTTCACAAACGTTACATAACAATTCATTATCCCATCACAACATCTCAACCGACAATTTCAATTATTCGAACAACATTCGACTATGAACGAGATTTCTACACAATTATTTTCAATCAAACTTTACCCGTTAAAAAACGATTTCAACTAATCATAAATTATATTGGCGAATTACGAAATGATACATCTGGTTTCTATTTAAGTTCCTATGTGAGATCATCGGATAAAATTCGACGATATTTAGTTGCCTCACAAATGGAACCGATTTCGGCTCGACGAGCTCTACCATGTTTCGATGAGCCAGCTTTGAAAGCCACCTATCAAATAACTGTTGAACACGAGCCCGAATATCGTGTGTGGAGTAATATGCCTATTCGATCTACGCAAAATCTTGTCAATGGATGGACACAAACATCATTTGAACGATCTCCACCGATGAGTTCGTATCTATTAGCATTGGTTGTTGCAGATTTCGATTGTTTAACGAGAAATAATACGGGTTTTTATGGAAATATAACGACAAATGTTTGTGCACAACCGGAAAAGAAAAATGATTTAGAATATGCGTTAGAAGTAGCAACGAACAATTTGAAAAATTTCGAAGAACAATATCAAGTGAATTTTCCTCTGCCAAAAGTTGATCACATTGCTGTACCAGATTTCGATGCTGGTAAATTATTTCAAAAAAAAAAGAAACAATCTTTTGCTTGAAATTCATTTTCTTTTTAAGGTGCTATGGAAAATTTCGGTTGTATAATCTATCGTGAAACTCGTCTTTTCTATAACAATCGAACATCAACAAGTTCGAATAAACAAAGCGTTGCATTAGTTATTGCTCATGAAGTTCGTAGTTCGATCTTTTAAATTCAATGAAAACCATTTTCTCAAATGATTTTTAGTTAGCACATCAATGGTTCGGTGATATTGTTTCTCCAGCCTGGTGGGACGATCTTTGGTTAAACGAAGGTTTTGCTAAATGGATGGAATTTGTTTATACAGATCGAATTCATCCGGAATGGGATTTATACGAACAATTCATTGCTCAACGTTGGTTAGCTGTGATGGAAAATGATGCTATTTCATTTTCACATCCAGTTAATATGAAAATCACGCGTAATAATCAACTGACAAGTATATTCGATGCAATCACCTATTCGAAAGGTTCATCTTTATTACGTATGATGAGAAATTTCATGGGCAATCAAACATTTAATCGTGGAATATCGAAATATTTATCTCGACATTTGTATTCCACAGCAACACAAAATGATCTTTGGAAGATTCTTGGCGAACAAATGTCTCACGATCGTATTCAATTACCATGGAATACAACTCTCGATAGTATTATGAGTACATGGACAGATCAAATGGGTTATCCTTATGTTGAAATCGTTCGTGATTACGAACAGAAAACAATTCATATCACACAAAAACAATTTCTCTTCGATGTCGAAGCTAAACCAGCTAAATCGGCGCATAATTATCTCTGGTCGATTCCATTGAAAATCAAATCGTCATCGAAATCATCACTAACGGATATTATTTGGTTTTCGAAAAGTCAAATGAGTTTAACATTGACGATCGAGCCCGATGAATGGATTTTAGTAAATCCAGATTTACTCGGCTTCTTTCGAACGAATTATGATCGAGGAAATTGGAAGAAAATTATCGAACAATTTCGAAATGATCATAAAAAATTTTCAGTTGTCGAACGCGCTGGTCTCGTCGACGATGCTTTCAATTTAGCACGTCCAAGTAAACCGAAAACACGCTCAATTTACATTCATTTTTGCAATTTTCCTATTTAGATATTCTCCCAGCATCGCTGATTTTCGAATTACTCGATTACAGTCACAGCGAAGACTCGTATATCGTTTGGGAACGTATCTTAACCGGCCTTCAATACATCGAACAAATGATCACATCGAGTAGTTCAGGTTTTTATCTCTACGAACGTTTTCGTTCGTATATTGTCGATTTAATTCTCCCAATTTACAATAAACTCGGTTGGCAAGATCAACCATTGACAGACAAATGGTTGGACAAACTACATCGTGACATGATTATTTCGACGGCATGTCGATACGATCTCGATCATTGCATTCAACATGCTCAAGATCTGTTTGAAAAATGGTTCAATTCCCCGTATAACAACACGATTGCGGCCAATCAACGACGTGTTGTCTATTGTACGAGCGTTCGATTAGGCGATCGAGCACGATTTCAATTTCTTCTACGCGAATATCAATCATCGAATGATCCTCAAGAAAAAGCTCGAATACAATTAGCATTGTCATGTACACGAGATATCGAATTAATTCGATATTTACTCGATATACACGTGAATTCCGAACGGAATATTATTCGTCGGCAGGATGTTCTCGTTGGAATACGAGCGATTTGCCGAAATATCATAGCGGAAACCGAATGTTGGACATTTCTACGAGCTAAATGGACGCAATTGTATCGAGAATATGGAGGTTCATTGAATTTTGCGGAATTAGTTAAAGATATAACAGCGAGATTCAATAGTCTAACTCAATTAGAAGAATTCGAGCGATTTGCTGAACAAATTTCGGAAAAAGTTTGTTTTATTTTGACGAAAAAACAACGAATCTCGATTGAATTTTTAGGGTGCAGCTGAATTAGAATTCAAAGCATCGATCGAACGTATCCGTGCGAATATTCAATGGGTTAGTAAATCGAAAGGAAATCTAGAAGAATGGTTTCTCAATCGAACACTTGCTATTCGTCTACCATTGGACTGGTTTCCACGAACCTATCAACTCGATTTCGATGTCAATCTTCGTTCGACTTATCCGGATAATCGAGAGCCAGACACGAAATTTTCCGGTTTCGCACGTATTCGTGTTCAATGTCGACATTCGACCGATGAACTTCGAATTCATGTCAAACAATTACATTTAGCCTACGCGACTTTAATTCGTTTGGGAACGAAAATTAATTTAATCAGCGATTGGACAGCAATCGGCGCATCGGAAATTCTTCTTTGTCGGCTGAGAGAACGATGTATTCAAGGCGAAGAATACGAATTCCGTTCGGAATACACAGCAGAATTAGACCGAGAAATGGCAGGTTTCTATCTAAGTCGATATAATGTAACTGATCCAGTTACAGGAGAAATCGTTACACATAATATCGGTGCAACACATATGCAGGTTAGATTGAATTTGAAAATAAAAATCGAGGAAAAAATCTTGTTCAATTTTAGCCAACAATTGCTCGTCGAGTATTTCCATGTTTTGATGAACCATTATTCAAAGCAAATTTTACAATAACGATAACTCATGATTCGAATTTTACAGTTGTTCGTTCGAATGGTGAATTATTGAACGGAGATTCGCTTGAACATTTACCTAATGGTCGTGTTATTTCACGTTTCGAACAAACTCCACCAATGTCAACGTATCTCGTTGCATTTGTGTTAACTGATTTCGAATGTATAACAAATTACACGGTCAATCATATTCGTGTTAGTGTCTGCGGACGACCAGAAGCGATTCGACAAGGCGAAGGAGATTTTGCTTTACATGTTGGCACATATGTTTTGACATATTTCGAACAAAGTTATAATGTTACATATCCATTGACGAAATGTGATCATTTTGCAATACCAGATTTTTCTGCTGGTAAGAAAACGAAAGTTAAAATTGAGTGTTTCGATGATTGTTTTGATAATGATGATCATAGGTGCTATGGAAAATTGGGGAATGATTACTTATAGAGAAACAGCTCTATTGTATAATACAGAAACGGGAAATTTAGCGAATAAACTTCGAGTCGGCGAAGTTGTTTCACATGAAGTAGCTCATCAATGGTTTGGAAATATTGTTACACCGAAATGGTGGAATGATATTTGGTAATTTCAATTGTTTGTTTGTTGTTTATTTAATATAATCTGCAAAAATTATTCGATAGGTTAAACGAAGGATTCGCTTCTTGGGTAGAAATTCTCGGACTTCATAGTGCAAATCCGGAATTCGAAGCAATGAGTGTATTTGTCACAAGTAAATCACAAAACAAAACGAAATTCATACAAACTATTTCTCTATTTCGAATAGCTACTGTTCAACGTGCATTAGTCATGGATAGTCTCTATTCAAGTCATCCGATCAGTGTCGAAGTCACACATCCTGACGAAATCAATTCAATTTTCGATGCTATTTCATGTAAAATATCTCTATCTTCGCGGCGTATTCAATCAAAATCAATCTGTTTTCCATATTCTAGATGACAAAGGTGCATCGATTCTTCGAATGATTTACAGTGTTCTTGGTGAAACAACATTCTTTCAAGGTGTTAGTAATTATCTCGATTATTTCAAATATAATAACGCCGTTCAAGATGAACTATGGACATTCTTAACCAATGTAACAAATCCATCGAAGCTAGATGGTTTTACAATCAAACAAATCATGGATACATGGACATTACAAGAAGGTTATCCTGTTCTTCTTGTTACACGTCATTATCAAAATCAAAGTTTAACATTAAAACAAAAACGTTTCGTCTTCGATCCAAATAGTTCGAATCAAACATCAGCATATATCAATCCGTTTAAACCACTTGAATTTCAATGGTATATTCCGTATGATTATATGATCGATTCGAAATTATCGACATTTCATTGGTTGGCACCCAATGAAACGATATATCTTGAAAATATTCGAACATCCAACGATTGGATTCTATTTAATGTCAATCAATTTGGTTTCTATCGAGTTAATTATGACAATCAAAACTGGCATTTAATAATGCAAGGTTTAAAAATCAATAGTTCACAATTTCCAACTGTATCTCGAGCACAATTAATCGATGATTCATTTAATTTAGCTCGTTCAGGTGATATTGATATCGATATCCCCATGAGTCTCTCGACATATCTCTGTCACGAATTGAATTATATCCCATTTTCATCATTTTCAACGAATATTCAATATCCAACGATCATGTTCGGACAAAATGAAAGTAGTTTAGAATATCAACAAATACAAACATACATACAGAAAATTTTCGAACCAGCCTACCGATATTTCGGCTGGTCGATAACCGCAACAACATCGGATTATTTATCTCGGCAGGCACGTTCATTGATCATCAGTGATCTATGCACAAATAATCATGATGCATGTACAGCGGAAGCTATATTTCAATACAAACAATGGCGACAAAATCCATTGACACATTCGATAAATCCCGATTTTCGAATGACAGTCTACTGTCAAGGCATTAAAAATGGTACAGTCGAGGATTATTTATTTATTAAAAATGCTTACAAACAAACCAACGATCAAGTTGAAAAGAATCGTTATGGTTTAGCATTGACTTGCACGAGAAATGTAACTCTACTCGAAGAATTATTAAATGAAACATTGAGTAATGATTATATACGTTTACAAGATTCATCGACATTCATCGGACGGATAAGTACACAACCAGGAGGACAGAAATTAACATGGAAATTTATTAGTCAGCGTTGGCCTGAATTAGTTTCGAAATTAGGCGGTTTGAGTTTTACTTTATCGAATATTGTTGAAAGTGTTTTACAATATGTTAATACTCAACATGAATTAAATATTATTGAAAATTTTATGTCAAAAACAAAAGATTTGTCGATTGCGGAACGAGCTTTTCAATCGTCGATCGAAAAAGTGAAAGCGAACATCCGGTGGATGGACACGATTGGACGAGGTATTCGTACATGGCTTTCGATTAATTCAGTGACATGTTGACGAATCAAAAAATCTAGACGAACGCACGCACAAACTCTTTGATTGCAACTAAATTTTTGTTTCTTGTTTTGTTTTTTATATAGAGAAATGGAGAAATGGAGAAAAAAAAACAGCAAATATCGAAAATATATTATCTGTTGATTGATTCCGTCCAAAGATTTGTGTCTCTCATTCGAATGTTACATTTTAACCGTAGAATAATAAATAAAAATCTATTTACTCACCACTAGTTCACCAGTAGATTTCAAATCAAATAGATTATTTGCATTTTCAATTAATTTCATTCGAACATTCGATACATCCGTAGTAATTGTACCGATTACTGTACCATTAGGAGCATTTTCTTGAACCTTTTGCATAGATAACGAAAAAAAAGAGAGAGAATTTATTGATTTTAATTTATCGAACTACTTGAAAATGTTCAATTTGAATTGATAAACAGTTGTTAATCAAAATAAAGCAAAGAAATCGAATGATCATTGTCAAAAGTGTATTTTATTTGTCAATTATTTATGCGATTTGATGAAATAAGAAGAGAAGGAAAAAGAATTGTCCTCAGTCTTTGGTCACAGATGTTCTTCAAACGCTTTGGATATGATAATCAGTTGATTGAATGGATAATTTTCATTATTTGCGTAGATTGTGCGTCAACCGTTGTTTATCAAGGACGAACAGAAATTAAAAAATCAAATTCTGTTTACACAATTCTATACCGAAATTGTCTTCTGCGTACAAATTTCCGTTTATTTAACTTTTATTAGCTTTCACATTGAATCGGTCTGTTCTTAACAAAAGCAGTTCCGTTTTGTACAATCGAATTTTACTAGCAAGTGAAGTATTTACACTCGATTTGTTAAGCGAATAAAATGATTTTGTGCATGAGCAATTTGTTTTTTTTCTTTTTCTCTTTATTATAAATTGTATATGAGGAAAAACGTTAGTTTTATAGTTTTCAATTGTGATTGATATCAAAGATGTTTTTAAATCCATTTGAACATTTCTTTAGAAGTAATGTACATTTTTTGGAACATATCTAATCGAGAAAACAAATGTAGAAAAAAAGTAGAAAAAAAAATGAGCTTATACCTGCACGGAAGTGTAATCAATAGTTGCAACTGTTTTTTCGGGTTCTTGTGATTGTTCAGACATATTAAAGCCATTGTCGTTCGTATTCTAAACAGCAGAGATCTCTTTGGAACTTACAAACAATCGATAAGTTAGCTTACATCCATGTTGGAGTGGTTGCCTAGAAAATTATATTGAATCTTTGAACTTTTTTTTCTCTTTCCTGAAATATTACTTACAACGATTAGCTCTTGATAATCCCAACGAAAATAATCAGTATCTGACTCGTTTGAAAATGTACTTGGCTTTATATAATGTATCGTTGCATATGGTTTTTACCAACTTAACAAATCCCTTTCCGCGAAAAATCTGAGTAAATGAATATAATACTTGCATGCTGTTTCTCTCTCTCTCTCTGATTTGTTGGTTTTTGTCAGCATCAATAAATTTATTATATTCTTTAATCGAGATTATGAGAGAAAAAACTAATAAAAATCAATATGTCTTTTTTCGTTATTTAAATTTATAATTAAAGTACGTATTCGAATGTTTGATAAGAAATTCGTATTTTTATATTCTAAATGAATCAAAGATGAATTCTAATCCATCACCATCTGCTCGACATCTTCAATTGTTTCATGTAATGGCTTATTCGGTATTTTCGGAGAGATTATAACAAGAAGCGTAGCATGTTACTACAAACACGACAATTATTGAATAAATATTCATGTTTTCACCCTCGATTTATTGAGCTTCATACAATAAAAAAGTACACTCATGAGAGTTTAGTTCCTCATCTTGTCCGGTTGAGTGCACATGTGCTTATCCAGGGAATTTCTTTCGAGTGCTGATTTTTATGCAAATTTACTTTTTTTTTGTCTTTCTTTTTTAAACAAAATCCAACTCAACTAAAATTATTAGTGGTTCGAAATCATTTTTTATTGAAGAAAGAAAAAGAAAAATTATTTTTATGCCATATTTTCACCAGATGTTCACAACTATGGGATTTTTTAGTGGTTTTTTGAACAATTTTCTTTTGTTTAAATTAGCACTTGTTTTGATAGATAGATTCCTAATTAAAAAACAGAATTAGATAAGAAACAAAATAATCTGAAAATTTTACTGGAACTTTATCATCAGTTCCGGTCTTGTTACCATCGTCTGCTGGTGTTTGACCTACGGGATCATCATCGATACCTCCTGCACTCTAGAAAACAAATATTTTGTTCGATTTTGTAAATAGTTCAATTGTCAATTAATTTACATGCATGGTCGAGTTATTGTCTAAAAGATGAATATTCAAGATATGAACATTTTTTCTTCGTTGAACTAGTACTTACTACAAATAAACCCTTGAAAATGTCAAATAAAACTTCGTTTCTACCAATAAAATTGGTATTTAATTTTTAAAATATGATGAGGATACAATCGTTTATATACATTTATCTGCAGTTGGAAATTCCACACGTTCTCTTCCGTAAAGTAAATATTTACAGGGCACTTCTATGAGCCCAATGGAGCTGTCCCTTCGCCGAAAAATCAAAAATACTGCGTAATTGTACAGGTGGAACCTCTCTCATTTACTTTTTTTCCAACATTGATGAACTTACTCAATACCTTAATATAGCTCTGAGAAAGAAAAACATATGAATGGCATATTTATGTTCTAGATTTCGGTATCGTAAAAAACACATTTACTGAAAGTACTTTTTCAATTCTGTACGTAAGAAACTTATGGTTTATTTAAACTAAAAATATATAAGGAGACGAATGAGAATCCATCACCAATATAAAGAATAGATTTTATTAGAAAAAGCAAGAGATTTTACAAAATTTAAAAGTCAACATCATCTTTCAATTTCTTTTTCAAAAGATAATCATCTCCAATATCTTCATCATCATTATCATCATTGTCGAGATTTCGTTTGCTTTCCATACAGCCAATCGGACTAAAATCAGCAAACAATTGACAAGAGACTAAAAAATCAATTTCAAAACTAACCAATTCAGACCCATACGTTCAACATCACTGATTGTTTGTGGCAATGGTTTATTAAGTGTTTCAGGGAAACTAGTAGCTAACACCATAGCAAATAGAGATGTTACTCCATAGACAATAATTGGAAAATGTTGCCATGCTCGAGTCTAATGAAAATAGTTGTTTTTTCCCCAAAAAAAACGAATTTTCAAATATGTTAATTTACTAGATGATCATTTGAAAATGTTCCAATAATAGCACCAACACGAGCAATCATCGAACAAACGCCCATACCAGTATTTCTACCTTGTGTTGGGAATGTTTCATTGGCATAGATATAAATAATTACATAAGAACCGGACGCCAAAAATTTCAATGCAATATTCACCATAAATATCAAAGCAGTTTGATCTAGAGAATAAACATTTCAATTTTCTTAGTTTTATGAACGTATAATCAATATACATATGCTATCCTTTGGTAAAAGCATCTGAATGGGTATTATGAGTAGAGCAACGAATGAAAGCGAGATAACAAATAGACAGTAAGTTTTTCGACGACCCCATCGATCGAGAACAAGTTGAACGACAGCATATGCTGCAATTTCAACAAGTGCACTAATACCGAATGCAATATACGGATTTTTTAACCACGCACCTGAAACAAATCATATATGCAATCGCTTTGTTTTTTTTCTTCAATTACTATTTACCCGTATTTTGTGAAATTCCATAGAAAACAAGATTTTGTACAAACCATTGATAGGACATATTCACCGCAATAATACCCATGACTTTCGAACGAAACAGTGCTCGAAATCCATTATTATATTGTGCATTAGCAGCAACTCTCTTCGAACAAGAAGAGAAAATTAGATTCGTATATGTCGTGTTTTGTTTTAATCGGAAAATACTTTTTTATCTTCAGTAACAAATTGCTTATATTTATTTGGATCGAATTGCGTTTTATTTCGTTCGGCAATACGATGAAAAATTAGTTCGGCTTCTTCGTATCGTTGTTTTGAAATAAGCCATCGAGGGCTTTCAGGTAAAATGCTGTTAGAAAAGAAAGAACGAATCAAAATCCAAATGAATACATGTGACTTTCGAAGCTTACAAATAGAAAAATATAAAAGGCACAGGAACCACAGCGAGAACAGAATTTATCGTTCGCCATGTTCGAAATATTAACGCGATGCCCAATAGTAATAATTGACCAAAGGCAAAGAAATATTTGATAACAATACCACTGAATAACCGCTGTTTTGGACCACCTGTTAATAAGATAAGATAAAAAGAAGAAAAAAAAATATTTTCATTTACCTAATTCAGAGCCTACAAACAAAAAAAAAGCAAAGCTCATTAGAGAAAAATTATTTGTTTTCGAAGTTATATTATCTACCCATAACAAAACCAGTAATCGCAATGCCACGTGTTGCACAAGCTAAGAGAAATCGGCCGATGGCAAATGATGAATAACTTGTTCCATAGCCGATAAGATCTTGAGGCGACAGAGCACATATGATGCCAGCAATAAACATTAAAAAAAACGACGCACCCATAATCGGTCGTCGGCCGTACCTGAATCAGACAACAGAACAAAAACAAAGTAAATCGAATGAAGTCAAATGTAATTCTATTTACTTATCGGAAAGAATACCAAAAAGAAGTGAACCAACCATATAACCGAAGAAGAAAACAATTTGAACTGTACTTTTTATTGATACTCGATCGCAAACCATCGACCACTATTTCATTGAAAGATTGGAGATATCGAGTGAGAAATTCAATGGAGAACTTACATCTTCGACAAGAGTCGATTGATAATACGTTCGATCGAAAATATAACTTCGACATGGAACTAAGTCGGCTATACCTTCGTTTGAATTACTAGTATTTACTATTTGAAAACATCTTTGACATTCTTTCAAAGAAATCGTTTTTTGACTTTCTCGACATTGATCAGCAGTTGGAATATACGAATTTAATAGTTCAGATGTAAGATTCGAAGCAAGTAGACCGTCGTATGGTGTTCGACAACGAAATGAGGGCGTAGCTGCCATGAATGTCCACGCATAGACCATCACTGGTGGTAGCATATTTGTAAAACATAATAGGAAATATTTCACTTTTTGATACGGACCAAATACGCCGACCGTCTGATAGAATTCATCGAACTGCATGATCTTTATTCGTTTATGATTATTGAAAGACTAATCACAAAAAAAAAGCAAATTCACCGAGTTTTTATTCTAGGACTATCAGCGCATATTAGCTTTTCTTTTCTCTTTTTTTCTCTCTCATATTCCCTTCTTACTTTTCTCCGTTATATCTCATTTAAAAAATGAAAAACGACTAGGGCGAGGGTACTACTTGCTGTCAGCTGCCAAAAAAAGAACGCACATCTACCTATCACGTCGTCGATGTATGATACGACTGAAGACACATATGTTAACTTATGGTATGCACTCTTATTAGCCTAAAGATAGATAGGGTATTATGCAAGAACATATGAAGGAGAAAAGGAAGAGAAAAGAAACTGATCATTCGTCCTTGTAACTATTCTTGTTGATGCACTCATAGTATAATTAATTTATGCTTTTGTTTGTCTCGTGCCAAGGTCTTCGTATTTTCCTATCTTATAAGACGCAATAACAGAAAATATGTTTTTTAATCACATGAGACAGAAAACAAAACAAACGATGGGATATCACGCTGATGAAAAAAAAAAGCCTAGAAAAATCTTTTTTACAATTAAATTTTATTACCAAATACCTTTGACCTGCTCTTATCTTTTATTTTTCTATTGTTAGTCAATAAATCTTTCATAAAAAAATGTCATCGTTTTATTTTTCGATTTCAGTACATTTACCTTGTTTTTTCTATCTACTCGATAGATTTGCATGTATATAATTCGAAGATTTTTCTGATTAATCGAAAAATTTACTCATTTCCGTCAATGTAATTTCCGTTTTAAAACTATATTTATTTTTCTTGACCTCTGAATGCACCAAGTACATTTGAAGAATGCATGGCGACATTTGACTCGAACGCTAAATTGATGTTACACTTAAGCACAGATGTTTCACAACAATCACATGGAAATTTTAAATTGATAATCTTGGTCATGAAATAAAAATGAATGCTCAGAATATATTTGAGTAGAAACTCATCACACATGCAATCTCATTGAGTATTCGGATGGTTTTTAAGAATAAAAATATTTTAGTCAAACGACTCGTACGAATCAGTTTCGAATGATATACAAGAAAATATCTAATTAAATTCAATAAGAATCTGTTCTCATCGAAATGACTGAGTATTTTTGTTATCAAATCAAGTTCATATGGAATAAATGAATTTTACTTGAGCTTATGCAGACAGTATGGCCGAGCGGTCTAAGGCGCCAGTTTCAGGTACTGGTCACTCTGTGGCGTGGGTTCGAATCCCACTACTGTCAAACCTCTTTTTTTTGTGAGTCGTTACGAAATAACAAAGAGAACAGAAGGAAAAATACTCTTCCAATACGCTCCTTATTGCTCGTTCTTCTCAATGTTTTTTTCTTGTTTCATAAACCGTCGTTGGACGATATGTCTCTTATTTTTTTCATTCTGTCTTTCGTTCTTCACGTCATTCTCTTTCCTTCGTATATAGAATGACGCGATGCAAAGGAAAAAAAGAGAAACCAAGTCAATGAACGCGATCTTATATAAAAAAAAAACAAAACACACAATAAGACTTTTGTTAACGTTCGAATATTTGTTTTGCTCAAATAGAAAAAAAAATAAAATGCTCATTTTTGATAAAAATCTTGTGACAAGTTAATTGCCAACAAGAGTTTTTTAGTAGTTGAAACAAATCCAAATAATGATGTCCTGATTGAATTGCATGTTAAATTTCCAATTTATTTATCATTAGAAATGTTTCTTTTTCTTTTTTTTTTTCTAAAGCAAGTAAAAACTTCAATTAACTGGCGAGAAGAAAAATTGACGCCCATTGAAGAAGAAAAAGCCGAGACAAGTTGATCGATTTCAAATATAACGTTGAAAAATTGAATTGACTGAAGTACTTATTTCATTCCGTTTTTCTTTCAATTTATCAACGTATAGTAAAAACAAACAAAAACGAATGTCGACATGTGTTTTTATCACGGCGTGAAATTTCTTTTCTTGTTTTAGATTTGATTTTCTTAAAATGAGTGATGTAGAAATTGTCAATCAAATAAAAAATCATCGAACAGATTTAATAAAACAATTGGAAAGTTTAATCAAACAAAGATCACATCGAAGCACACATATTACAAAAGATTTAAACAAACAAATTTTCGATTTAGAAAAAGAAATTCATAAATTAACTCTTGAACATCGAAATCTAATTAAGAAATGTTATTCGGGCTCGAAAATAACATCAGTATAAAGCAATTATTCACGTTCTGAATATATTCAAATTATTTCGAAAAGAAAAACAATTTTTTATGTATAAATTTTTTTTTTGTCAACTAAAAACAAAAAATAAACCGATGACAAACCTTAAGACAACGCAACAGAGCTTATCTTATCTCTCATAATAAAACAAAAAAAGAAACATCATTTATCTTCAATTGAGTTTACTTGTTAATATGTTCTCATCTTTCGAATTGCTCTTGATTTTGTCATTGTGTATTTCATTAATAATAACATCAGATTTACCAACTGTAGTCAATTATGATATGTCTCATGCATATAATCGTTCAACGACTTATTCGTTATCTGTAAATGGCAAAGATATATTTGTGACGAATTATTATGGATATGATTATGCACATTTTTCATTGGATAATGGTCGATCGTATTTAACTGTTAGTATTTTACCATCGACAGAAACAATTCAAACATATCGAATTAGTCCGTTCAAATACGAAATCAAAGGAAATTCCAATGGAAATCATTTAAATTTTTCAATAATCAATCCGAAATATCTCATTGTCAAAGTGAATCATTTACATGAACTTATTATCGTTGCCGATCCGTTAGAAAGTCAACCATTGAATAGTTCAAGTCCGAATATAATCAATATTGTCAAACCACCATACAATGCAGATAGTACCGGGAAAACATTAAGTCACGGTATTCAACAAGCTATTCACGATGCAAATCAAACTGCTCGATTGAGCATTGTTTTCGTACCCAAAGGTGTTTATCTAACTCCGAATTTATATTTAAAATCGAATGTCAAATTTTATTTGGAAGGTGGTGCCGTACTTCGATTTACAGGTAATCCATCGGATTATCGAACTGATTGGTTTAAATTATCGATGAAAATCAATGTTACTCGTTGGATTTCGACGGAATATCAATCAGAGAATATAACGATTTTCGGACGAGGAACTATCGATGGAAATGGAAAAATTTCCGTTGAACATCGAATTGCTATGAATATTTTAGTTCCAATTGGAACGACGAATTTTCTTTGCGATGGTTTAGTTTTACGAGAATCTGGCTCATGGTCAGTCACACCGATTCGATCGAGCCATGTTTATTTAAGCAATATGAAAGTCTTCAATCGTTTTGATATGGGCGAAAATGATGCATTCGATGTTATGGAATCTCAAAATGTAATCGTTCAACGAGCGATTGGCATTGCTCTTGATGATTCATTCTCAACGAAAACATGGACAAATACAACAGATATTTGTCAAGGTTGGCCAGGACAATCACAAAGTTTAGATGGCGTTACTTTCGAAGATTGTTTGGCTTTTACTTTTTGTTATGGATTTAAAATTGGCCAAGGTGTTTTTCAAAATCAACGTCAAATTACATTTGAAAATAGTGTTGTCTATGACGCAGCTGTTGGTCTTGGCATATCACATCAATACGGTTCAGCGTCAGTTGAGAATGCTACTTTTCAAAATATTGATATTGAACGATTGAGTTTTGTTAATGATGAACATGGCACTTGGTTGACTTGGTATGTTTGGAATAGTTCAGGTCTTGCAGGTTCATTAATAAATCTCAACGCTCGAAATATAACGATCTATGATCAAGGCAAAACATTTGGTGTCATTCGAGGATTGAATAATAAGTCAATGATTCATTTAGTTGAATTACAAAATATAACAATGATAAATCGAACAAATTTTGCTAAGAATTTCGAAGAAATGAATATTTGGAATCGAGATTATGTTTCGAACGTCACAATTCTGCCGGTTTATTCGCCCGATCAACTGCGAACGAATTTAGCCTTGCATAAGAATAGTAAAGCAAGTTCGTCTCAAACAGATCATCCGATTTCATTGTTATGTGACGGTGATTTGCAAACACGTTGGACAGCTGCAACAACAAATTTACAATGGATTGACATCGATCTAGGAGCAAGTCAAACGATTAATTCAACACGAATCTTTTGGGAACAAATTTCTTCGCCTTCATATTCCATTGAAATATCTCAGGATAATATCAATTGGAAGAAAATCACGTTAAAAACTCAAACTATCGGCGATATCACATACAGTGATTTTCCTTTCGTTGAAGCTCGTTATGTTCTATTCAATGTTGGCAAAACAATCGACAATTCATCGGTTTCAATTTGGGAAATACAAATTTTCGGTCGTTGATAAAGGCAAAAAAAAATTTATCTAAGCGTTGACATTGCTTGAATTTATTCGTATTATTTCAAAAAGACAAGCAGCACCAGTAAAAAAGAAAGATTTCAGATTGAATAAGATAAAATAAGACGAGAGAGAAAGAAAAACACAAGAAAAAAAAAGCGAAAGCAATTATAAGTAAAACTCTTGGAGTAGATGAATCATCCTAAACGAGATATGTCTTTCTTATTTTCATCTCATTCGTTTGTTTTAATTCTCTCGGTGATTTGTTTGCTTATAAATAAAAACAAATTCGTGATAAATATTTGTCATCGTCGAGTTTCGCAGAAAAAAAGAACGAGAAGAAATCCATCCGTGGTTCGTCGATCTTCATGTTTTTCTTCATCTTTTTCCATTGATCTCGTCGAATCGATGTTTTGTTGTTGTCGCGTCACGCACATTAAACGAGAGAAGAAAAATCACTCGAATTACGATGAAAAAAGTTTTAGGTTTCATGTGGTTTCATAAGACGAAAAGAGAAGAAAAAAAATAAACGAAAGAATAAATAGAAAAAAAGAAAAGAAAACAAACAAACAAACGAAAGTGAACTGTTTTGTGTGCGTGTTAATTTTTATCTTTTTGATAATTCACTTATTGTATCTTGTTGAATTTCAGTTTGCGCTCGACAACGTTGTCGAAAGTCGGACGCAAATCTTCGAAGTTTTTCGGTTAAAAATATCGCATTTTCACGACGATTCGTTGCGACATTGGCTAATGACAGCCATTTGTGTTCGATACATGCCGGAATAGTTAAACGATTTCTAAAATAAATAAATATTTTCCAAATGAATTTTTTGTTTTACAATATTGTTTTTCGTACTTAGGAGATTTTTTCAAACATTGCTGAACAAATATAACAGCGTCTTGTGTCACATCATCATAGAATTCGTTGGTATCCCATCGTGCGAAACTAACATTTTGAATTGTCTCATCGAGATTTTCACCGACAAATGGCGAATTGCCGCTCAAACTAAATTTTTACACAACAGTCAACGTTTGTCTTTTTTTTATTCAAGAAATTCTCTTACAGTGTTGCAGTTAAAACTCCAATACTCCAAACATCAGCTTGAACACCACATGGTTCATTATTTAATACTTCAGGTGCTAAGAAAGAAGACAGAAAAAATAAATCATTTCGATTTTGTTTTATTTCTTTTCGTTTACCGGCATATTCTTTATTTGGTTGTAAACTATTTTGATTGATATTATGTCCTTCGATCGTCGCTATTTGCTGTGCACAACTAAAATCTGTTAGTTTAATATGTACAGCAAGACGATTTTCATTGACAACACTCGATGGATTTAGATTCAAATGAACAACGCCATGAAAATGTAAATAATGTATTGCATCTAAGATTTGTCGAAGAATTTTGCCGATTAATTCTTCGTTATATTTATGTCTCAAACAAATCCAATCGCATAATTCCATGTAATCATTGGTAACAAGAACGAATGATTGTTTATATAAGAATGCATCTAACATGCTGATAATATGTTCATGTGAAATTAAATTAAGAATATTAAATTCGTCAGGTTCATTATTTTGTTTATCGATGATTTTAACAATACGAATACCGTCGGTTGCACGTTCCGAACAACGTATAACACATGTTCGACCGTAGCTACTCAATTCATCGAGTAGTTTATATAAATCCCATGGATTTTGATCACGTTTGAGAACAGTTTTTTCGCCGAGAGTTTTCACTTTATTCTGTTGTTCATAATCTTGTAGAACATTTTGAATTGATGTTGCTGAATTTTGATCTAAACGATGTTGATGTTCTAATAGACGATAGGTCGATTGTCGATCGAGTTTTGTTAAAGTAATCGGTTTGGTTTCATCGCTCTCGTCAAGTGTACGAACTTCTTCGGATGCCCATGAATATGCTGAGATACCCATACGATTAATGCAACAAACACGGAAACGATAATGTGTTGATGGTTGTAAGTTATTAATCAATGCTGATTCTTCAATTGTGAATGTCGATTGTGTCCATTTGAGATCTTCACGAGCTTTATAGTCGACACGGAAGCCACTGATTTCATTATTACCATCGTATAATGGTGAACTCCAGACGAGATAAGCTTCTTTCGATGTTATATCAACGACAATCGGTCGTTGAGGACGATCAGGTACATCACCAATTAATAAACGAGCTTTGCATGATGCATCACCATAGAGATTTCGTGCAACACATCGATAAATGCCGATGTCACTTGCTTTACAATGTGTGATTGTCAAAGTGCAAAGACCATCTTGACCTTGTGCAAATTGTATTCGATCATCTTCGATAATAAATTCATCATTTCGATACCAGAATATACGTGGAAATGGATTTCCTTGAACTTTACATCGTAAAATAACCGTACCACCGATAAGAAACGATGTGTCAACTAGTTTTTCTTTAAATACAGCTGCATAACCTTCGCCACGTGATTCTCGTTGATCTTGTGTAAAACCTTGTGCAGCAAATTCTCTTGGTATACTCGGTTGACGAATATTACTCGATGGAAATGGTGATAAACGCGATGAACTTCCATATTTCGATGTTAAACCATAGCCATGAGCTGGTGATTCGCTTGTTCGTCCGTATGGCGCGTAGAATGACGGTGTTGTTGAAATGCCACGTGTACCACCGCCTGGTTGAACACTTAATTCACGTGAAGCTGAACAAGCACCGTGTGGAACAGCTGAGCAACCGCGTAAACGTCGTCCTTGTCCATCGACATGAAGACGTTCTTTGACAGTATCACGAGCGAGTAGCCGTTCGACGGGCGCAACTGGTGGTGCGTAGAGATATTCCGATGAAACATAACGATTTTTGTAGCTTGTTCGTCGATAACCACGCATACGAATAGCAAAATCAACGTCGGCCATAGGAAGAAGATAGGAGCCAGGTGTGAGATTTTCATCATCAGCTGACGATGGTCGACGATGAATGATATGATCATGTTCGTCAAATGAAACTTCTGAAAAATAAACAACCGAATAGACGTTGTGTTTTTTGTAGATTTTATTCGAAAAACCGACCTCGTGATGTTCGTCTTGCTCGTGTTCGAAGATATCGATCATCATAAACTGTTTCTCCTTCGTCACTATAACCTCGTGAATCGCCTTTCATCGAAAGAATATCGCTGATATTTGGCAATGGTCTTGTCGATGTACGTCGATGTTCACGCTTAAAAAACAAACAAAAATAGAATTTAAGAAAATATTCATTTTCTTTTTTGTTGGTAAATAAATTTACGTCGTAAAGTTGTCTCGAATAAGTTCCTTGTAAACGATCGGATGAGATCGATGTTGTATCAACATGTTGCAAAGCATATTTAAGCCACGAATGGTTCAATGCTTGTTCCGCTGTCAAACGTTTCTGTTGATCAGGATGAAGCAATCGAGTTATGAAATCCTTTGCATCCGATGAAATATCAGCAAATCGATCGCCGAATGTCCATTTGCTATTTCGAATATTTTGTAAAGTATCGAAATCATTCGAACCAATAAACGGTGTTTGACCGCCCAATAGTAAATACGTTAAAATACCACTGAAACAAACGAATAATTGAGAATATACGTGGAAAAACAAAACTTACATATTCCACATGTCTGTATTCAATGAAACCGGATATCGATGAATTAATTCCGGTGCAACGTATTCCGGATGTCCGTAATCGGCATAAACATTATTTGCACCTGTTAAATGACGTGCATTTGAAAAACCTAATAATTGAACATGTGAAGGTTCATGACGATCATCAATATAAATATTATCAGGCTAAAATAGAAAAAATTGTGTCTTTGTTTACCCGTAAAATACACGATCTTACTTTGATATCGAGATGAGCAATATTTCTGGAATGCAAATGTTTAAGTATTTCAACGAGATTACGGATAATTAAAGCTGCATCATGTTCAGTATATTTTCGACGATTTAATAGATTTTCGAGAAGATCATTTCCATGAAGACTAAACGAAACATAAATTTCCAATTATTTATTTGAGACATATGCGAAAGAATAAAACATACTTATCGAGAACAATGGCAAGCATTTTGTCTGTTTCGTAAGCATCGTGTAAATACGGAATATTCGAATCGTGTAAATGAGATAGAATTTCCATTTCACGTCGTAATGAATCGAAATATTTCGGATTGTGAACAACTTTCGCAATACGTTCTTTGGCAGTTCGTCGTTCAATAACACGATAAACAGATGAAATAGGTCCACTAGAAATTTTAAAATAAAGATTTTGTTAATTTTTTAATCGATTGATCTTACTGTTCGATTCGTTCGAGTATATCATAATCTTCATCGAATCGTTTCTTTTTAAATGTAATTACCGGTCGTTCTAAGTCAGGTCGTGGAATACTCAAAAGATTATCTTCAACACTGACATTACACGATGATAATGTTGCTCCAGCAAGATTCTTCGCTGTGCACGTATAAAGACCTGTATCTTTCTCAATCGTACCATAGATAGTCAATTGCCAAATGTCTGGCTCGATATGTCGTATACGTGTACGGTAGGAATCAGTTAATAAACGCCAATCTTTGTAGAATCGTACTTCTGGATACGGAATACCATCGACTTTACATTCGAGCCGAAGTGTATCATGTGTACGACATCGTGCATCTTGTAATGGCTCGAGAAACATCGGTGGATCGGCGAGATACAAGTAAACTGTATGACGAGCAATGCCATGTTTGTTTTCAGCAACAATTTCATAGGCACCTTCATCGGATGCCAATGCTGAATCAATGGAAATATATGCATAACCACGACGATCGTTGAACATTTTTATACGTGGATCGTTTGATGGAACTTGTACACCATCGTGATACCAGGTTATGTCAGGTACAGGATAGCCAACAAGTAACATGGTTATACGAGCATTTTGTCCTTCGAGAAAATATTGAATATCTGGACCATCGACTTGTAATGATGGTCGAGTACCATAGTCATCATAGGGTGATGTTGGTGTTCGTTTTGTTTTACTCGATGGCTCGGGTTCAGTTTCCGGTTTACGTTCGTCAGTTCGAGAAAGAAGACGACTGGTCACTGGTTGTGATGGATCACTAACACCGAATGTATTCTCAGCACGTACACGAAGTGCATAAATATGATTTAAATTCAAACCACGTAATTGAACACTCGTGTCTGGCAATGCCGTCACATATGTTGCCCATGAATACGTTCTCGGGTCTCGAAGTTCAACAATATATGTGCATGGCTGTTGTCGAGTATGCGATGGTGAATGATCCCAACTTAAAATTAAACTTGTTTTCGAATGTGGTGTTAGTAATAATCGTGATGGTGGCAATGGAATTTGACCTTGTTTACTTGCCGATGGCTGTGGTAGATCGGGCACGTCGAAACTAACACGACGTTTCAATCGACTTGATTCATGATGTGGTTCGACGGTTAATTCTGCTGAACATTGCGTTGAACCAGCACGATTTTCGACAATAATTGTTAGTTCTCCAGCGTCTTCTTGAAGACAATCGTCGATTGTTAATGTTACTTTACCGTTCGATTGTAATTCTGATGTATATTTTTGTTGATTTGAGTCAACGTCCAATGGAATACCGTTGAGTAACCAACGTATGGTTGGATTCGGTTGACCAGCAATGAAACAATCGAATTTAGCACGTTGTCCTTCGATGACAGTACAATTACGAAGTTTACGAATGAATGATGGAGCTACATCTTCGGTTCTAAATCAACAAACGAAACGAAATTGAAAATATTCAATCGATTTAAACACAAAAAAAAAACACATACGGTTGTGGTTTTGAGCCCATCGGAGTTTCAATAAGATGTAAATTAGCCGAACAAGTTTTTTCTCCAGCTGCATTTTCAGCTTTACATGTATATTCACATTCATCATTCTCATTGACTTGTAGAATAGCTAAGACATGTTCATCTTTATCTTGAGTTATACGATATTTTTCATTATTCTAGAGAAAAAGAGAGAGAGAAAGATTTTCATCATCTGATCACATCGAAATCTTACAGCAAGTTTCTTATAATTGCAAAACCATGTGACTTTAGGCGTAGGTTGACCTGAAATAATTGCTCGAAAATTGGCTTCTTGTCCTTGATGAACATAAACATCGGACAATGGTTGAACAAATCTATTGAAAATCGAAAATATTTAATTTATTTCTTTTTTTCGTTTCACAATGATCTTACTTCGGTGGTACTAAATCATCGGCACTTGATTTTCGTTCTTCACTCGTACGTTCTCGTTGTCGAATTGTAAGTGTACATGATGTTGAAACTTCACCATATTTATTTTTCAAACGTAATTTATACAATCCTGCATCTTCGAAATAGACTTCTTTCAATAGTAATTGTGCTAATTCATTTGGTTTGAGATTAATTGTTGTGAAAACATTCGATCGAAGCATAACTCCATTAGCAAACCATGTTGCTTCGACATCATCACCTTCAAATTGACATTGAAGATCAAGTGCATCGCCTTCGAACACAGTTAAATCTTCAAGTCCACGAATAATACGTGGTTTCTTTCGGTCATTTTCAGCTTGATTTTCGACTGAAACTTGACATGTACTTTCCAATCCTTGACCATCATCAATACGAATTGTATATCGTCCTGGTTGAGCACCATGTGGAATCAAAAGACTATATCTTAGACCATCATTTCGAATTTGTGTTTGATCATCAATAGGTAGACCATCGCGTAGCCAAGTCACAGGTACATTAGGTTTTGATAGTTGACACGATAATTCTAATGGTTCATCACCAAAAACAGTCCAGGTTTTAGGTAGATATTTGGTAAACATAGCTGGTAATGGTTCGACAGTTAATGTTGCATCTGTATGTTGATTATCGACCATACAACGATAATTTCCTTGATCTTCTAGTTGTGCATTATGAATAGTTAATGATAGGAGATCACCTTTAACTGAATAAACAGTTCGATCACTTGGAACAATACGTATTCCATCTTTAAACCATTGAATATTCGAACTAATCTTCGATAATCGACATTGAAAACGAGCTGTATCACCTTCTTGAACAGTTAAATTTCTTAAATGATCGAGAAAAGTTGTTTCCAATTTTTTAACCGTTAAATGACACGATGTTTTTATATTTTCACAACGCATTTCATATAAACCTTGATCATCAAATTCGATATCATCGAGCAACAATTTATAATAACAATCGATTTGTTTCGCACGAACACGTGATTGTGGTGTGAAAAATATTCGTCGATCATTATGATACCAAACAACATCCATATCTGGTTTCGATAATTGACAAACTAATGTTGTATTTTCATTTTCTTGAACGTTTTGATCAACTAACGGTTCTATTAATTCAACTGCTTTATCGATAACAATTAATTTCGCTTCAGTAAATGCATCTTGAACTGTACATTTGTACCAACCTTTATCAGTTAGTTTAACTTTTGGTATACGAAGAATATGTTGATTATCATTGGTTTGAATATCGTATTGTTGTGATGAAAGACGTTTATCACCAGCAAACCATTCGACTCGACAAGCTTTCGATGTTTCACAAACGAATTCAACCGATTCACCAAAATTACACGTACGTTCTTCAAGTAGTTTAGTAAATGTCACTGGTATAGCTTTGACAACTAATGTTGCACTTGTCTTAGCACCACCATCAGCAACACATTTGTATTCTCCGCCTTCATTCCAAGCAACTTTTCGTATTGTCAATGTGTGTACAGGTCCTTTCGATTGAATAGCAAAATGTTCGTCATCTTGAGGCAATGGTTGTCCATCGAGAAACCATTTCACATGAATATTTGGTTTATTTAATTCGCAAAGAAAATTAACGGTTTCATTTTCATTGACTCGTGCACCTGTTAGATTTTTAACGAATTCAATTGGTATGCCTTTGACTTCTAAGGTAGCATTCGATTGAATTTGATCATCGATTTTAACAGTAACATCTCCTGCGTCAGTTAATAGAGTTTGTTTGATTTTGAGAGTATATTTCTTCTTCGATGGTGAACTTATCAATTCAAATCGATCGTTATCATTGTCAATAACTTGTCCATTGAGTAACCAAACAACTCTCGTTGGAATTTTATTGATTTCACATTCGAATTGAACAGGTTGATCTTGTTTAACTGAACGATTTCGTAGTTCTTGTACGAATTCCAATGGTGTTTGCTTAAATTCAGCTGTACAACTTGTTCGTGCTTCAACAGCATCGTACATATATTTGCCTTGATCATTTTCGTTGGCATCATTGATAATTAGTTTCGCTTCATGTTCATTATCATCATAGATGATTTGAATACGATCTGATGCTTGAATTGGTTGACCATTGTGTAACCATCGTGCATTATCCGATGGTCGTTTATTCATTCGAACGACGAATGTTAAACGATCATTTAATTCGTATTTAATATCTTTAAGTTCTTTGGAGAAGACCAATGGTTCAGTTTGAACGAGAACACGACATTTCGTTCGAACATTATCGCATTCACATTCGAATATTGTATCATCATCATCTTGTAAAGTTACTTTTGAAAGTTTCAATGCATGATTATATTTATCGTCGGTAAAACGATGTCGAGCATCGCCCGTTCGCGGTATTAATTTACCATTTCGATACCATTGAACGGATTTATTCGGTCGTGTTGTTTCAACATCAAGTAAAAGATTCGAACCAACTTTGAGAGTTAATTCAGGTGGAAGTTCACGAGCGAAAACGGGCTCAGTTTGTACAGAAACTGAGCATGATGTTTCGATTTCATCGTTATAATGTGCTGAATATTTGCCACTATGATCAAGTTCTGCTGTTGGAATACGAAGTGTATGAGTACAACCATCGATTTCTGTTAATTTACTATCGATTGGTTGACCATCACGTTTCCATGTTATTGGAACATCAGGATGAGATAATTTACATTGAAGAACAATCGGTGAACCAACTTTAACAATTGTATCGTAGAGTTTTTCGGTAAAACGAATACGATCACTGAGAACATCGATGAAAGCATGTCCACGAAGATTTTCAACATTTAGTGTATATTCTGCGTGATCGTCGATGGACGCTTTAGGAATAATTAATTGTAAACGAGTTTCATCTTGAATTAATTGAATATGATCGTTCGATGTTAATTGTTGATCATTTCGAGTCCAAATTGGTGCTGAATTTGGCGCACGATTGAATTGACATTCGAGTATAACTTGATCGGTTTCTTTGACTTTTTGATCTTCTAATTTTTTGACGAATAATAATGCTAATTCACCTTCGAGAGCATCGGTTTTCTGTCGTTCGTATGGATTATGAACGAAAACTTCGGTTTGATATTCATATTTTGTATTCGGTAGAATAACTTTATAGATACCTTCATCAGGAAAATCGACTTTATCAATTGTAAATGTCACTGTATATGTTGATTTCGTTTGATCGAATTTTTCTGTTGTTTTCAATGGTTTATTAGCTTTTGAAAATTCAATTGGACATTTTCGATTTGTAACAATCGAAAGAATCAATTGATCATTTTGATCAAGATCAAGAACTTTCGGTGGATGTTCAAGAACTTTCAATTGATCGTCATCTGTCGATTGACTAATTTGAATTTCACGTTTGTCATCTTTTGTTTTCACTGTATACGAACCGAAATCATCTTTTTTCAATGAATTTATTGTCAATGTTCGAACAACATCCGTATTTTTAACAACTAAACCAGTTGATTTCAATGGTGTCGATTCCGATGATGTTAATTTAATGCCATCATGATACCAAATGACATGACCTTGCGGTAAATTAACTTCACATGTCAATGTCAACGGTGAACCTAATTTACCAGTTAATTTGTCATCACATTTAACAATGAGAATTTTCGGTTCAGTTAATTTAACAAGTTTCGATTCGCTGATATTATGTGGTTCGACTTCGAATCGATATGTACCTTCATCTTCGGGTTTAGCATCACGAATTGTAAGAATATATTTCACATTTTGATTATCTGGATTTGTTTCTTGTTTAAATGATATTCGTGCATCACGTTTGAGTGAAAGATCTTTACCAGCTTTGACCCATTTGAAAGTATTTTTAACATCACGATCTAATGTAATCGAAAGAATAAATTCACTGCCAAGAATTGGTTCAACTGGTTCTAATGTCAATGGAACAACAACTTTAATCGGTGTTTCAAGAACTTTAAGTCGAGCTGATGATTGTGTATCGTCAGGTAATTTAACTGAATATGTATCAGCATCTTTCAGCTCAACCGATGGAATTGTCAATGTAAATGTACAATCCATTTGAGAATATTGATATTTAGGTGTTGATTCTGTTGGTAAAGCAACTCGACCTTTGAACCATTGAATTGGTCTGTCAGGTATTCGATTTAATGTTAATGTTGCTTGAACAGTTTCACCTTCATACGGTGAATCTTTGTCCCATTTAAGTTGTTTTGTAAATTTAACTGGATTCGGTGTTAATCGTAATGTATACGATGTTTCAACATCGTCACCTTTAACTGTATATTTGCCTTTATCATCGAGTTTGGTTTTCGGAAGTTTAATCGTAAATGTTGCATCGATATCATTTAAATTTTGATCGAGTTCAACAAGTTTACCATCTTTATAGACTTCGATTTTCTTTGGTTTTCTTGAGAATTGACATGATAAAATGACATCATCACCTTCGACTGGTTTATCCTTATCAGCCGTTAATGGTTTGAGTAATGTCAATGGTTTTTCTTTGACTTTCAAATCAGTTGTTAATTTTTCATTCGATGATGGAATACGACATTCTAATTGTCCGGCATCATCCGGACGAATATTTTTAATTGTTAAAATCGAACGTGGTCCATCGGCTGAGATCGTAAAACGATCATTGGGCACAATTAATTGACCATTTAAGTACCATTCTACAGTTTGATCATCAACTGGTTGATTGAGTGTCACTGTACATCGGACATTGTCATCTTCTTTGGGTAGTTTAGGATTTAATTCAATTGTTCCTTGAAATTTATATGGTATTGTCGGTTGTTCTTTTTGTTTTGGTTGAATAGTGACTTGACATGAACTCGAAAGATTTGGTCCAATTGGAATTTCATAAAGACCTGAATCGTCAGGTGTCACATTTTCTAATGTAAAACGATATGTTCCATTCTTAAGATTTTCGACGGGTATTTTTCGTTTTGGTTTGACACCGTCTTTCAAAAGAACGATATCGTTTGGTAAAGGTTTACTCAATTGAATTTCTAGAATAATATTATTCGATTGTTGATCATCGGGTACAATATGTAAATCTTTTAAGATTCGAATATCTTCGGGTTTAACTTTGATTTGTGCTGTTGTTTGAATTTTATGTGCTGGAATTTCAGCTGAATATGAACCTTGTTCATTGGGTTTAACTTGATTGATGGTAAGGAAAAATGATTTTCCATCTTGTTCGATTTGTATACGATCATGATCGGGTACAATCAATTGATTATTGACTTTCCATTGAACAGGTATTTGTTTCAATTCATGTGAAAGTGTAAATTTCAAAACGAGATTTTCATTTTCATTGACTGTCGTATCTTGAATTGGTTCGACTAGTTTAACTGTTATTGATTGAACTGTTAAAGATGCTGATGATTTCTTTCCTGATGGTTGATCAATTGCGCATGTATATGTTCCAGCATCTTTCGAATTGAGATCTTGAATTGTTAATAAATGTATTTGAGGATTATCTGTATCGATGGATGGTTTCACACGATCATTCGATGCAATTGGTTTATTATCTTTCAACCATTTAACTTTAATATTTGGTTTATTTAATTGACATTCGAATGAAATTGTATCGCCAGTAATTGCTTCAATCGATTCTAATTGTCGAACAAAATCAGCAGGCATTTCTTTAACTTTCAATGTTGCTGATGTTCCTTTTCCGTTGGCTTTAATTTGACATGAATATGAACCTTGATCTGCCGTTAAAACGTCATGAATAATCAATTTATGAACTTGTCCATTATCTTCAATAGAATAATGTTCATTATCTTCAATTGGTTTTCCATCTTTAAACCATTCAACAGGAAGATTATCTCGATTAGTTTCACATTGAAATTCAACCGTTTGGAATTCTTGAGTGTCGATATTTTGTAATTTTTTCGTAAAATCTGCTGGTGGTGTGCCAAGTTCTTCAATAGTCACTTGACATGCACTAGCGTCATCCGGTGTACGAATTTCATATTGTCCTGCATCTTGTTTAGCATTGACTTTTTGTACGACGAGAGTATGTCGTCGTCCTTTGGACATCGTTGTAATATGTGGTGGTTCGCCGCCAGGTGGCACTTCTTTGCCATTGATAAACCAAGTGACAGGCGCATGTTCGTTGTCAACACGAGCTTCGAGTGAAAGATTTTGATTTTCTTGTAATGTAACATCTTTCAATGGTTGAGTGATTTTACTTGGCAAAGATTGAACAGTAACTTGACATGTTGATCGAAGATTATCAGTCGGTCCCAAGAATTGATAAACGCCCGTATCACCAGCTGGTAGAACACCGTCAATAATTAATGTATAGTGTGTACCTTCAGATAAAATACGTGTTCGTTTGTCTTTTCGAATCGGTGTATTAACATCGTCTTTAATAAAACGACAGCCAGGAACATTGGGATGTGATAATTCAACATCAAGTTTCAACTGTTCGCCTAGATTGAAAAAGAAAGTTTGTTTTTTTTTCTTTTCCTTTTCTGTTGTCTGACTTTCTGACGAGAGCGTGCTCAAGCGCTTGCTTATGTTTTTTATCTCTTCTCTCTCTCGTATCTACACTTCGTTGACTACCGGAAGAGAAATATGCATCTTTTTATTAGACATAAATGCGGATTAGTCTTTTGCATCGTCATTATTTTTCCTCTTTTTAATAAAAAAAAAGAAGAGAACTGAATTTCCTTGAAGACGAGTTTCATTTTTATTTTTTTTATTCTTCTTATCTTAACCAGATTTCAATGAATAGAACATCAGTCAACGAGAGTATCCATTGGTATATATTTCGAATTGAACATCATATTCTCACGTGGTTGAGTGCGTTGATTGGAATTATATTTAGTTGTTTAAGTATAATACGTTATTTTCGTTGGAATCATCAACGAACACCACTAACCTATGTTTATCATTTTTCATTGGGTTTTTCTTTACTTTTATGTTTAATTAGTACGCCTTTACATACATTAACTAGTTATTTTTGGTCGATTCTCCCGTTAATCGATGAAAATCGTCGTCGTGTATTATGTAATTTTGATTTAATAGCATTTTTTCTATCGTCAACAGGTATTGGCTATTCAATAGCTTACGCTAATATAGAACGAACATTTTTTATATTTCATTCTCAAAATATTCGTTTAACATGGATGAGACAATTTGCTCCGTTTGTAATTATATTTATTTTCAGTTCACTGGTGATAACTCTCTTTGTTCTATTAACGCCATGTGTATTAAGTAATTATCCATGTTTTTTCTGTTATGTTAATTCATTTCGATTATTATTTGTTTGGTGTTTTCTTCAATTTCTTTTCCCGTTTATACTTATGTTAATTGCTATTGGTTTTCTTATTTATCGTATTGAAATTTATACAAAACGTATTCGAATATCAATCAATCGAAAACGTTCACGAAAAAAATTTCAACGTATTCTAATTCATTTAAATATCTATAGTTTCTATTATTTATTTTCGACATGTCCACTCAGTATTTATCTATTAGCTCGTTATAATCTGCAAGTGAGACAATCTATTGACGAAATAGTTCTTATTAATTATTCGTTTATTTCATTACATTGTTATTCAGTTTTAATATTTTTTCTAACTCAAATTAAACAACAACAACAACAACATCGAATTGTTTTTCATCAAGAACAAAAGCAATCTCCTTATATTATTGTAACTCGTCCATCAGTTCAATTAGATGAATATGAAAGAACGCGTTTGTAGAAATTGACGAGAACGAGAAATGTGAGGATGCAAAATAATAATAATAAAAAAGTCAGACAATCTCACTAAGTTCTTCCTTTTTCTTTTTTCTTCTTACCTTGCGGAACGATCACTGTTTCTGGTAGGCCTTTAATAATACGAATAGGAGCTTTAGTAACACTAACATCACAATCAGTTGTTAGACCACTTTGTCTATCACTGCATGTATATTTTCCTGTATCATTTAATTCAGCTTTATGAACTAAAAAGAAAAACAAATATTTGACTTTTTTTTTGTTTTCAAATAAACGAAACGAACCAATGAGTTTTCTAAGTGTACCATTATTGATAATTTCAAAACGAGGTGTACTTTTATCGATAAGATCATCATCTAAATACCAATCTGTTATTTGTTCAGGATTTTTAACTTCACATTCGAGAACAAAATCGTCATCTTCATTTGTTTCTAATTGTTTTGGTAATAATTTCGCAAAACCTGACGGTATTTCCTTGTCCTCCTCTTGTTCAGGCTGTGGTGATTTAAGTTTTTCTTCAGGATGATCAACAATAATTTCAGCTGTCGATGATTTATTATCATCAATAGTAATTGTATACGATCCTGCATCATTATCATCACAATCATTGATAATTAAACCTTGTAATTTGCCATTATTCATGATTTCATATTTGTCTGAATCATCGATAGGTTGTCCTTTTTGATTTTTCCAAACGACTTTTTGTGGTTTCTTCGAAAGTTCACATTCGAGAAGAGCACTCTTCATGAATTCAACATGAACAGGTGTTGTTAATTGTTGAAGAAAATCTGTTCCAGCTTGTTCAACCGTCAATTGTGCATTTGTTTCAACATTCGATGGTAGAACACAACGATAAACACCTGAATCACCTGTAACTGGCTGTAGAATACGTAGTTTATGTACGGTATTATTCTTCGTTGATTCCATTTGATAATGTTTTTTCATTTCAGTTGGTGATAATTTTTCGTCATCGTGAAACCATTGAACCGGCGTTGATTTCGATGTTTCACATTCGAAAACGACTTCTTTTTCTTTACCTTCGACAATATTCGATGTTTTCGGTGTTAATTCTTTAACAAAACGAATATCATCTTTAATTGTAATTTCAATTGTTCGTTGATCATCATCGGTTTTAACTGTATAAACACCTGAATCTTTGACAGTTGTTGATTTAATAATTAATTGTCGTTGTAAATTTTTCGAAACAATCTTATGATTTTGATCGTCTTTAATTTCTTTATCATTGAAAAACCATTTAACTTTGCCTTTTTCAAGATTAATTGTTGTTGTTAGAGTAATTTCATTTTTCTCGGGAATATTATCTTTATCTTTAGCTGAAACTTCAATATCCGATGTAAATAGAATCGGTAATGATTTGATATCAATTGTCACTGTTTCACTACGTAGACCGTCTCGATTCGAAATCGTTGAATCTTTAACAGTCGTATCGTATTTGCCTTTATCATCTAATTGAGCTGCATCGAAACGAATTCGTACGGCTGTCGAATCATCTTCGTAATTAATTTGAACGTGTTTATCGAATGGAACACGTTTTGTATTTTGATTGAGAACAACATTTTTGATTGGTTTATTATAACGAATAAATAATTCGAATGGTGATGTTTCTTCGATTGTATTGCTTTCATTTGGAGGATTAACCAGATGAAGTTGTTCAACAATGACTAATGGTTTATCATGAACTTTCAAACGTGCCGTTGAATCTTTTGTTTTATCGATTGTCACTTTGTATGTACCAGCATCGTCTGATTTGACATTTTTCAAGAGAATTCTCAATGTTGGTCCATCACGTTGAATCTCAACGGATGATAGTGGTTTATTATTTTTAAGAACTGTAATTGGTATATTTGTATCATCGATTGGTCGATTGAGAACAGCTTGTAGAGTAACATCGGAATCTTCTTCAACATCATCCGATGGAAGACATTTTAATTGTTCAATAAATTCGAATGGCGGTAGAGCAACGGTTAAATTGACTTTTTCTTCTAATTCTCCATCGTTGAAACGAATTGAATACGTTCCTGAATCATCGAGAGTTAAATCTGATAATTTCAAACGATACTTTGTTTGATCTTTGTTTGGTGTTGGTTGATTTTCTAAAGGAATATCATCTTTCAACCAAACAAATGGCACATTCGGACGATTGATTTCAATTTGAAGTTCAACATTTCCACCGACAACTGGCGTACCAATGATTTTCAATGGTACCACTGTTTTCAATGGTATTGCTTTGATTTCAACATCACATTTCGTAATAATTTCATCGTTGATTTGAAGAGCGTATGTTCCACTTTGATCGAGTTTTGTATTTTCGATCGATAATTTAAATTGTTGACCATCACGTGATGGAATCGAACGAATACGTTTATTATCGATGGTCAGTGGTTGATCATCTCTAAGCCAAACAATCGATGGATTTTCGGGAACATTTTTGAGTTTTGTTGAGAGAACAAGTGTATCGTCTTCGAAATTTTCGGATTTTTCTGCTTGTAATGGTTGAATAACTTCAATTGGTTTAGGTTTAATAGTAACCGCAACGGTTTGTGATTGAAGTTCTTGTGGATGAAGAAGTTTTAATTGATAATTACCTTGATCAACATTTAATTTCACATTTGCTAAAGTTAAACGTATTTTCGGACTTGTTGAATTGATTTCAATTTTCAATCGTTTTGTTTGATCATTTGATAATAATTTACCATTGAGTGTGAATGAAATATCTTTACTATTCACACCTTCTAATGGTCGAGATAATTCACATTCAAATGTAATTGTATCATCGACAACTGGTTCAGCGTTTGAAACAGTTAAATCTTGTACAAATGTCAATGGTTTGATAATTGTTACTTTGACACTTGGGGATGAAACTTTCTCATTGACTGTCACTGTATATTCACCTTCGTCTGTTTCTTGTTTCACATTAATGATTTTGACTTGCCATTTATTACCTGTTTGAGTTATTTTAATACGATCATCTTCATTTTCATTCAATGGTTTGTTATTGAAGAAGAATACAACCGATCGATAATTGGGTTTATCTAATTCACATTCGAGTGTAAGAGTTTCATCTTCGTTCAAAGGATTTTTGAATGCACGAAGTGGTTTGATAAATTTAATTTCTTCAGGTTTGACAGTGATTTTTACTGAAGAACTCTTTAATGGTTTCTTTTGATCGGGACTAGAGATTTGTAAGTAATATTCGCCAGATGCAGTTGGTTGAACATCTGGAATTCGTAAATTAATTTGTTCATTTGGATATTCTTCATCAATAGGAAGTTCAACATTATTATGAAACCATTGAAGTTTTTCATCAGGTTTTAATGGTCGACTTAATTGACATGAAAACTCAACTGTATCATTTTCATCTACTGTTGTCTTCGCAGCTTTCAAGTCTTTATCAAATGTCAATGGTTTCTCTTGAACAACCACTGGAACTTTATCGCTTTCAACATTTTTGACACGAACTGAATAGGTACCCGTGTGATCTTCAGGTCGAGCATCTTTAATTGTTAATTTAAGTTTAGGTCCATCTTTGGTAAATTGGATATGAGCATCTTCTTCGATGGGTTGGCCGTCTTTGAGCCAAACAATATCATCAAATGGTTTATTGAGTGTACATTCGAAATTAAGTGTTTCGCCAATTTCAAATTGTTTTTTGTTGATCGTTAAATTCTTGACAAATTTAGGAATATCTTCATTAACAGTGATAGATACTGGTTTACTATCCACTTCATCATTGACTTTAACCGTGTAATCACCAGATTCATTTAATTGAATGTTGTCTAACGTAAATTTAATTTTCTTGTCTTTGATCTCTGGTTTTATACGATCATCCGATAGTGGTTCACCATTTAAGAATAATTGAACACTTGTGGGTGGCATATCAAGTTCGCACTCTAATGTGAGTTGTTCCCCTTCCGTGAGTGTTGTCTTGTTAGCTTTGAGATCTTTCACAAATTTAGGAACTTTCTTCGTAACTGTAACTGGAACCTTGTCACTTTCCACTTCTTTGACACGAACTGAATATGTACCAGTATGATCCTGTGGTTGAGCATCTTTAATTGTTAATTTAAGTTTAGGTCCGTCTTTAGTAAATTGGATATGAGCATCTTCTTCAATAGGTTGACCATCTTTGAGCCAAACAATCTCGTCGAATGGTTTATTGAGTGTGCATTCAAAATTGAGTGTTTCACCAAGGTCGAATTGTTTCTTATTGATCGTTAAATTCTTGACGAACTTAGGAATATCGGCATTCACCGTGATTAAGACAGGTTTGCTCTCAACTTCCTCGTTGACTTTAACAGTATAATTACCAGCTTCATCTAATTTTATGTTATCTAACGTGAACTTAATTTTCTTGTCTTTGATCTCTGGTTTAATTCGATCTTCCCGAACTGGTTCGCCATTGAGTAATAACTGCACACTTGTTGGTGGCATATCAAGTTCGCACTCTAATGTGAGTTGCTCACCTTCAGTGAGTGTTGTCTTGTTTGCTTTGAGATCTTTCACAAATTTAGGAACTTTCTTAGTTACCGTCACTGGGACCTTGTCACTTTCCACTTCTTTGACACGAACTGAATATGTACCAGTATGATCTTGAGGTTGTGCATCTTTGATTGTCAGTTTAAGTTTAGGGCCATCTTTGGTAAATTGGATATGAGCATCTTCTTCAATCGGTTGACCATCTTTGAGCCAAACAATCTCGTCGAATGGTTTATTAAGTGTACATTCGAAGTTGAGTGTTTCACCAAGATCGAATTGCTTCTTATTGATAGTTAAGTTCTTAACAAACTTCGGAATATCAGCATTCACCGTGATGGAGACAGGTTTACTATCTACTTCATCATTAACCTTAACCGTGTAATCACCAGTTTCATCTAATTTTATATTGTCTAAAGTAAATTTAATCTTTTTATCTTTGATTTCCACTTTAACTCGATCTTCGGGTATTGGTTGTCCGTTATGGAATAATTGAACAGTTGTGGGTGGCATATCAAGTTCGCACTCTAATGTGAGTTGCTCACCTTCAGTGAGTGTTGTCTTGTTTGCTTTGAGATCTTTCACAAATTTAGGAACTTTCTTCGTAACTGTAACTGGAACCTTGTCACTTTCCACTTCTTTGACACGAACTGAATATGTACCAGTATGATCCTGTGGTTGAGCATCTTTAATTGTTAATTTAAGTTTAGGTCCGTCTTTAGTAAATTGGATATGAGCATCTTCTTCAATCGGTTGACCATCTTTGAGCCAAACAATCTCGTCGAATGGTTTATTGAGTGTGCATTCAAAATTGAGTGTTTCACCAAGGTCGAATTGTTTCTTATTGATCGTTAAATTCTTGACGAATTTAGGAATATCGGCATTGACAGTGATCGAGACCGGTTTGCTCTCAACTTCATCATTGACTTTAACAGTATAATTACCAGCTTCATCCAATTTTATGTTGTCTAAAGTAAACTTAATCTTTTTATCTTTGATTTCCACTTTAACTCGATCTTCGGGTATTGGTTGTCCGTTATGGAATAATTGAACAGTTGTGGGTGGTGTATCGAGTTCGCATTCGAATGTGAGTTGCTCCCCTTCGGTAAGTGTAGTCTTATTCGGTTTAAGATCTTTCAAAAACTTAGGGACCTTCTTGGTGACTGTAACAGGAACTTTATCACTTTCTGCTTCTTTGACACGGACTGAATATGTACCAGTTTGATCCTGTGGTTGAGCATCTTTAATTGTTAATTTAAGTTTAGGTCCGTCTTTAGTAAATTGGATATGAGCATCTTCTTCAATAGGTTGACCATCTTTGAGCCAAACAATATCGTCAAATGGTTTATTGAGTGTACATTCAAAATTGAGTGTTTCGCCAGCATCGAATTGTTTCTTATTGATCGTTAAATTCTTGACGAATTTAGGAATATCTGCGTTGACAGTGATCGAGACCGGTTTGCTCTCAACTTCCTCGTTGACTTTAACAGTATAATTACCAGCTTCATCAAGGTTAATATTATCCACAGTGAATTTAATCTTATTGCCTTTGACTTCTGTTTTTACACGATCTTCAGGTATTGGTTGGCCATTAATGAGGAGTTGAACACTCGTAGGTGGCGAGTCAAGTTCACATTCCAATGTAAGTTGTTCTCCTTCAGTTAATGTCGTCTTATTAGGTTTAAGATCTTTGACAAATTTAGGTTGTGGTTTTTGTTCTTCGAGTTTAACTTCTTCTTCAGGAGTAGGCTCTTGAGTTTCTGGCACTGGCTCAGAAACAGGTTGTTCTTCGGGTGGTTTCTCTTCCTTCGGTTTCTCTTCCTCTGGTTTCGGTTTTTCTTCCTGAGGTTGTGGTTTTTCTTCTTCAGGTTTTGGTTTTTCTTCTTC
>Ga0209930_1001030_pt1 | contig 50186 bp, 49 predicted proteins | sample ThiBiot_500_biof_2_FD_183948 | JGI IMG/M metagenome (GOLD analysis project Ga0209930, IMG submission 183948) | Wastewater bioreactor microbial communities from Cape Town, South Africa - Thiocy_cont_500_biof (SPAdes) | ecosystem: Engineered > Bioreactor > Thiocyanate-remediating >...
CTGCCGGCCCCGCCCAACGCGCGCAACAGCTCCTATCAGCCCTGGGAACGCCTGCAGACCGACGATCTCTACGGCGCGCTGCGCTTCGAGCACGACATCACGCCGGGCCTGACCGGCTTCATCAAGGTCGGCGGTCGGCGCACCAACACGACGTCGGTGTTCATGAACCAGAACATCGTCAACTACAACGGCAACACCACGGTCCTGTCGGCCGGACAGTATCGCTCGATGGCGGAAGTGCTGTCGGCCGAGGTCGGCGCCCGCGCCACCTTCCGCACCGGACCGGTGAAGCACGAGGCAGCCCTGGTCGGCGACTACCTCAAGACGATGAACTATTCGCTGAACAATCCGCTGGCGATCGCCTCGAGCTCGAACATCTACAATCCCACCTTCATAGCGGCGCCGATGCTCACCGGCCTGAATGCGTCGACGCCGCTCACGTCCGATTCGCTCTACACCAGCATCGGCGTCGTCGACACGCTGTCCTTCGCCGAGGATCGCGTCCAGATCATCGGTGGTGCCCGTCTGCAGCGGCTGCAGACGGCGAACTATCTGCCGAGCGGCCTGCCGGCCAACGGCGCCGACCAGGCGGTCGTCTCGCCCTCGGTTTCCTTCGTGGTGAAGCCCACGAAGGAGGTGATGGTCTACGGCAACTACATCCAGGCGCTGCAGCAGGGACCGACCGCGGGTGCCGGTCTCACCAATGCCGGCCAGACCTTCCCACCGTTCGTGACCAACCAGTTCGAGCTGGGCGTGAAGCTCGACTTCGGCAGCTTCGGCGCCACGCTCAGCGCCTTCCAGATCACCATGCCGAGCTCCTACACCGACTTCACCACCAACACGCTGGTGACCGACGGTCAGCAGCGCAATCGCGGCCTTGAATTCGTGGCCTTTGGCGAGCCGCTGCCCGGCCTCAAGTTCCTCGGCGGCTTCACCCTGCTCGACGCCAAGCTCACCAGCACGGCGGGCGGCCTGAACAACGGCAACACCGCGGTCGGCACGGCGCCCTTCCAGGTCGCGGCCGGGCTCGACTGGGATACGCCCTACGTCAAGGGCCTCGGGATCTCGGGCCGCGTCGTCTACAACGGCCAGGTCTTCCTCAATCCCGCCAACACGCAGTCGGCACCGCCCTGGACGCGCATCGATGCTGGCGTGCGCTACACCTTCGAGCGCGCCGACGGCAAGCCGCTCACGCTCCGCGCCAACGTCACCAACCTGTTCGACGCCAACTACTGGGTCGCGACGACGTCGTTCTTCGCCCAGAACCAGCCGCGCACCTTCATGCTGTCGCTGACCGCCGACTTCTAGGAGCTCGCCCTGGTGATTGTGAAATCTCATCCGGACCGCGGGCCTCCAGGCCCGCTCATGAAGGCGGGCCTGGAGGCCCGCGGTCCAATGAGGCCCGCGGTCTCGGCCAAGCGGCGCGTCTAGGAGCGCCATGGCCAACCGCACTACGCTCTCCGCACCCGCCGGCGCCGGACAGGCGATGTTGCGCGTGGTCCTGCGTGTCGCGGCGATCGTGCTGGGCAGCTACGCGGCGAGCGCCGCACTGGTGGCCGCGGCGACGACCTTGCTGCCGTTCACGGGCGTGGCGCGCAGCGATGCCTTTACGCTCTCGGCGGCGCTGGGCTTCCTCGTCTATCTCGGGCTCGGCCTCTGGGCAGCGGCGGAACGAAGCCTCGTGCGGCTGTTCGTGGTGCTGGCATCGCTGACGGCCGGCGGTGCGGCAGTGGCGGCACTCATCGCCGGTGGGGCGATCTGAAATGGAGCCGACCTTCCGCCAGTCGCTGAACTGGCTCCACACCTGGGCCGGCGTGGTCATCGGGCCGTTGCTGTTCCTCGTCTTCTGGACGGGGACCGTCTGCGTGTTCGACAAGGAGATCGACCGCTGGATGATCCCGCAGACCCGGCTGATCTATGACGGCACACCGGTGTCGGCCGATCGTCTGCTGGCCGAACAGCGCAAGCTGCCGCCGCGCCAGGCGCCCTGGGCGATGGTGATGCCGAACGAACGCGATCCCTTCGCCTGGATCGCTTATCGCACGCCGACCGGCTTCGACCGCAAGTTCTACGATCCCGTCGGGCTCAAGCTCCTGCCCGATGCCGAGACCTGGGCGGCGACGCGCTTCTTCTTTCCGCTGCATTATTCGCTGCACATCAACGCCTGGGATATCGGCCTGTGGCTGGTCGGCCTGGCCGGCATGGCGATGCTGGCGCTTTCAGTCTCCGGCGTGATCATCCATCGCAAGATCTTCGCCGACTTCTTCACGCTCAGACGCTCGCGTCAGCCGCAGCGTGCGCTGCTTGACCTGCACAACACGGCGGGGACTCTGGGCTTCGTCTTCTACGTTGCCATGGCCTTCTCCGGCCTCGCGATCTTCGCCGCGACCTATTATCCGTCGGGCTGGATGGCGGGGTTCAAGGGCAGCCAGCAGGCCTATTTCACCGAAGCCTACGACAACTATTTCCGCCCGCCGCAGAAGAAGCCGGCAGCTCCCGTTGCCTCACTCGACGCCATGGTCGAGGCGGCGACCAAGGCATGGGACGGCCTGCCGCCCTTCATGGTCCGCATCTGGCTCGACGGCGACGCCAGCGCTTTCGTCGAGGTACGGCCCTCGATCGAGGGCGACCTGGCGATGCGGACCGATCCCTTCTACTTCGATGCCGCGACCGGCGCCCTTCTGCACCGGAGCACGACGCGGCCGGTCACCGGCCTCCAGCAATATCTGGTCGGCCTGCATTTCGTGCAGTTCCGCCACTGGACCCTGCGCTGGGTCTATTTTGCGCTCGGCCTGCTGGGCTCGCTGCTGATCGCCACCGGCTTCCTGTTCTGGGGGGAATCCCGCCGCAAGGCGCATGAAGCGGCAGGCCTCGGCGGCGTGCGCTTCGTCGAGGGACTGGCGGCCGGCAGCACGGCCGGCCTGGTCGTGGCGACCCTGGCGTTCTTCGTCGCCAATCGCCTGCTGCCTTCGGGCGCAACGTTCCTGGGCGGTGCGCGCTACGAACTCGAGATCTGGGTCTTCTTCGCCGCCTGGCTCGCCACGTTCGCCCATGGCTGGCTGCGGCGAGGGCAGGCTTGGATCGAGCTCTGCTGGATCGCGGCCGCCCTTGCGGCGGCGGCGGTGCTGCTCAACGCCCTGACGACCGGCGGCCATCTGGCCCGCACGGTCGCCCAGGGCCAGTGGGCGGTGGCCGGCATGGATCTCGTGCTGCTGGCCGGCGCTGCTGCGGCGGCAGTGACCGCCTTCCGGCTGCAGCGGCGCAAGGTCGCATACAAAAACGGCCGTCTCGTTCGTCAAGGACATGAAGGAGTGAGTTCATGAACTCTGTGCTGCGCTGGGCTGTGGCCCTTTCCCTCTGCCTTCCGGGCTCCGCCTACGCCCATCATCTGTGGCTGGAGCAGGCGGGGCAGGGCCTGCAGATCGCATTCGGCGAGTTCGGAGAGAACCTGCGCGAGGTCTCGCCGGGCAACCTCGACAAGCTGCAGCCGCGCGCCAAGGTGCAATCGGCAACCCAAGCGGGGGCGACGGGCGACCGGCCCCTGACCGTCGAGAAGACCGGCAACGGCTTCACCGTGTCGGGCAAGATCGAGCCCACCGACAGCATCGTGGCAGAGGATGTGCGCTACCCGGTCTTCGTGCGCACCAAGGACGGCACGACCACGCGCTCGATCTATATGCCGGCCGCGCGCATCGTGCCCGACCGGACCGCCCGCACGCCGCTGCTCGAGCTCGACATCGTCCCGGTCGGCGGCGACACGTTCAAGGTCACATACAAGGGCCAGCCGCTCGCCAAGGCCAAGGTCGCGGTGGTGACCAATGCCGGCTGGGGCCGCGAGCTCCACACCGACGACAAGGGCGAGTTTGCAGTCGGCCTGCCGTGGCGCGGTCCTTACGTCTTCGAGGTTCAGCATGCCGACAAGACACCGGGCAAGCGCGGCGAGGAGGCGTACGACGTGGCCAACTACGTGACGTCGCTCACTGTCAGCCAGCCCGACGGCCTCGAGGCGCTGCCGGCCCTGCCGGCTGCCAAGCCGCATTGATCGCATCCATCTGATCGGCCGCCCCGATGTCCACGGCTCTCCTGGCCGGGCTGCTGGCCGCGGTTCTCGCAGCGGCCTATCTCGGCTTCGCCCTGCTGGCCTTGAGTCAGGACCGCCATTGGCATCATCTCGGCGGTGCGCGGCACTGTCCGCCGCGCCTCGTCCTGCCGCTGCGCGTTGCAGGCTACCTGCTGCTGCTGGCAGGCTTCGTGCTCGCTATCGTGCGTGACGGGCCGAGCTTCGGGACACTCCTCTGGGTGACCGCGCTCAGCGTCGCGGCCTTCGCCCTGGTCTGCACCCTGACCTGGCGGGCGCATTGGCTGCGGCCGCTGGCACGGCTGCTGCAGGGCTTCGCCGCATAAGGCGCCGGTGGCCATGACGGACCTGGCATGACCGACCTCGAGCGCCTCTGCCGCGATCGTGGCGTCAAGCTGACCGGCCAGCGGCGCCTGGTGCTCGATGTCCTGGACGCCGCGACCGACCATCCCTGCACCCACGAGATCCACCGCCGCGTGCTCGGCCGCGATCGCCGCATCGGCGTCGCCACGGTCTATCGCACCCTGAACAGGCTCGTGGCGGCCGGCATTGTCGCCCGACACGTCTTTCGCGACGGCAAGGCGCGCTACGAGCGCTGTGGGCGGGCGCCGCATCCGCACCTGATCGACCTGGCGACAGGCGAGATCGTCGAGGTCGACGACGAGGGGCTCGCCGCGCGTCTCGAAGAAGAGGCGCGCCGTCTGGGATACCGGCTGGTCGAGTACCGCCTCAAGCTTTCAGGACAGCGAAAAGACTGAATCGTCTCTGGGCACTCCTCTCCATTCGCGATAGAGAGGGCGCCTCCCAGATCGATGATGCGTGCGTCCATGAAGTTGGTGGTCAAGAAGTCTCCCCTGCACGGCAAGGGATTGTTCGCCGGCGAGGATATTCCCTGGGGCGTGAAGATCATCGAATACAAGGGCGAGAGGATCGGCGATGCGCAGGCCCTCGAACGCATCGCGGAGGGTGCCGATTGCATCTTCGAGCTCGCCGAGGATCAGAACCTCGACGGCGCCGTCGATGGCAACGAGGCACGCTATGCCAACCACGCGCGCCGCAGACCAAACTGCTTCATCCTGCGTGAGGACGGCCATATCTGGCTGGTCGCCGGCATCGAGGGCATTGCCAAGGGCGAGGAACTCACTTTCGACTACGGCTCGGATTTCTATCCGCCGAAGTGAATCGTCCTGCCTCCCCATTCAAATGGGGAGGTGCCCGCGTAATCGCGGGCGGAGGGGTCATATGCGCGCCGCTGAGGCGGCACTCATGACTTCTGATGCAAAGGGCTCATGACCCCTCCGTCGCCGTAGGACGGCGACACCTCCCCATTTGAATGGGGAGGTAGGAATGATCACGACGCCGCGGCGTCGGGCATGACGCGGCGCTTGAGCGGCTGCCAGTGGCTGCGTGGGATCGGCTGCAGGGTCTGCAGGAACTGTTCGGTGCAGCGTTGCCAGGTGAAGGTCTCGGCATGGCGGCGGCAGTCCGAGGGATCGCGCGCCACGGCGGCGAGGCAGGCGACGCGCAGGTCCTCGTCGAGCACCCCGACCTTGGGGTCGGTCACGACATCGAGCGGCCCGGGCACGGGATAGCCCGCAACCGGCACGCCCGAGGCGAGCGCCTCGACCATCACCAGCCCGAACGTGTCGGTGCGGCTCGGAAAGACGAAGCAGTCGGCCTGGGCATAACGCTGGGACAGCTCGTCGGTGTCGACCGAGCCGAAGAAGCGCACGTCCTTGTAGCGGCGCTCCAGCTCTCTGAGCTGCGGGCCGCCGCCCACCACCCACTTGGTGCCGGGCAGGTCGAGATCGAGGAAGGCCTTGATGTTCTTTTCGATGGCGACGCGGCCGGCATAGAGCCAGATCGGCCGCGCGCCGCCCCTTGGGTCGGCGACGGCCGAGCGCGGTTGCGGCCGGAAGGCGGTGATGTCGACGCCGCGCGACCAGGGGACGAGGTTTTCGAAGCCCCGCGCGTACAGTTCCTCGCGGATGGCGGGCGAGACCACCAGCACTGCCGACGAGGTCGAATGGAAGCGCCGCACGAAGGCGTAGCTCCAGGCGAGCGGCAGGCGCACGCGGGCCCGCACATACTCGGGAAAGCGCGTGTGATAGGCAGTAGTGAAGGGAATGCCGCGGCGCATGCAGAAGCCGCGTGCCGCCCAGCCGAGCGGTCCCTCGGTGACGAGATGGATGGCGTCGGGCGCGTAGAGCTTCAGCATGTGCGCCAGCCGCGCGCCGGGAAACAGCGACAGGCGGATCTCGGGATAGGTCGGGCAGGGCAGCGTGCGGAAGCGATCCGGCCCGAAGACCTCGACCTCATGGCCGTCGGCGCGAGCCAAGCGGGCGACGGTTTCCAGGGTGCGCACGACGCCGTTGATCTGCGGCCGCCAGGCATCGGAGACGATGGCAATGCGCAATCCGGCTACTCCGCCGCCAATTGCCGCGCCGGCATGAGCGGCAGGGCCGCCGAGCGTCGTGCGATCTCGTCGGCCCAGTGCACGATGCGCAGGCGGCCGTCGAAATCCTCGACCAGCGCCGTGCAGCTTTCGACCCAGTCGCCATCGTTGCAGTAGAGGATGCCGTCGATCGAGCGGATCTCGGCGTGATGGATGTGGCCGCACACCACGCCGTCGACGCCGCGGCGGCGCGCTTCGTCGGCCACCGCCTTCTCGTAGTCGGCGATGAACTGCACCGCGTTCTTGACCTTGTGCTTCAGGAAGGCCGAGAGCGACCAGTAGGGCAGGCCGAGCTTGCGGCGGCCCCAGTTGAACAGCGTGTTGATGCGCAGCGCCGTGGCATAGGCCCAGTCGCCCAGGATGGCGAGCCAGCGTGCATAGCGCACGATGCCGTCGAACTGGTCGCCGTGGATCACCAGCAGCTTGCGGCCGTCCGGCGTCTCGTGGATCGCTTCTTCTTCGACGCGCACGTCGCCGAAGGTCAGCTGGCAGTACTGCCGCGCTGCCTCGTCGTGGTTGCCGGGAATGTAGACGACCGTGGTGCCCTTGCGGGCCTTGCGCATGATCTTCTGCACGACGTCGTTGTGGGTCTGTGGCCAGTACCACCAGCGCTTCAGGCGCCAGCCGTCGACGATGTCGCCCACCAGGTAGAGATATTCGCTCTCGTTGCGCTTCAGGAAGTCGAGCAGCATCTCGGCCTGGCAGCCGCGCGTGCCGAGATGGATATCCGACAGGAAGATCGCCCTGTGCCGGGCCGGTTGATGGCGCTCGACGACCGTCATGTGGATAACGACCCGACCAACACAAAATCTGTCGTGCGCGATTGCACGATACGCTGGGGATTGTGTATGTCAGCCGTTGCGTGCCGGTTAATCGGTTGTGACGGTTCCATGACATTCGCCCCGTCGAACTCCGTTCTGTTGATCCTCAATCCCATCGCCGGCCGCCGCCGCCGCGGTCTGGTCGATGCCGTGGTCGAGCGTGTGCGCGCCGAGGGCTGGACGGTGGATGTCGTGAAGACGGCGGCGGAAGGCGACGCCTGCCGCCTCGCCGAGACCTGCGACGCTGCGCGCTACAGTGTCGTGGCCGTGGCGGGCGGCGACGGCACCATCAACGAGGTGGTGAACGGCCTCGCCCGGCGCGCCGCCACCGCGCCGCCGCTGGCGATCGTGCCGCTCGGGACGGCCAATGTGCTGGCGCACGAGCTGGGCCTGAGCTTCAGCGCCCGCTCGGTGGCGCGAACGGTGACAGCGGGCCGCGAGTTCCAAGTGCATCCGGGCGAGGCCAATGGCTGCGGCGCGGCGTCGGGGCCGCCGCGGCGCTTCTCGCTGATGGCGGGCGCAGGCTTCGACGCCAAGGTGGTGGCCGGGGTGAGCGCACCGCTGAAGCGGCGCTGGGGCCGCGGCGCCTATGTCTGGCGCTCCCTGGTCGAGGCGCGGCGCTATCGGCCGGTGCGCTACGCCGTCGAGATCGACGGGGTGTGCCACGAAGCGGCCTCGGTGATCGTCACGCGCGCCCGCCACTATGCCGGGCCCTACCTGGTGGCGCCGGCGGCCTCGCTCGGCGAGCCGCTGCTGCATGTCTGCCTGTTCGAGCGCTGGGGCTGGCTGCAGACCTTGCGTTTCGGCACGGCCCTGCTGATGGGCGCGCTGCCGCGCACGCCCGGCTACCGCGTCGTGGCCGGCCACCGCGTACGCGTGTCGGTGACCAACGATGCCGGCGAGCACCGTCGCCAGCCGGTGCAGATCGACGGCGACGATGCGCTGAGCCTGCCGGTCTCGATCGGGCTCTCGGCGGAAACCGTGCGGGTGCTGCGCCCGGCGTGAGCGCGGCGGCCGCTCGCTGGCCCGTCCCGGTGGAATGAACGATGCTCCAGCCCCGATCATGTTCACGGGATGGGAGCGGCGATGCGGTTCGAAGATGCCCTTCGGCTAGGCGATATCCTCGCCCAGGCGGCGCGCCGCGAGATCATGCCGAGGTTCGGCGCCCTGGCGGCCGGTCAAATGCGCGAGAAGTCGTCGCGCTTCGACATCGTGACCGATGCCGACGAGGCGGCTGAAGCCGCCATCTCCGCGGCCCTCCAAGCAGCTTACCCGGCCGCCGCCATCGTGGGCGAAGAGGCGACTGCCAAAGACCACGCTCGGCTCGACGCCATTCGTACCGCCGATCTGGCGTTCGTCGTCGACCCGCTCGACGGCACCATGAACTTTGCCTCCGGATTGCCCCTGTTCGGCGTCATGGCGGCCGCGACGGTGCGGGGTGAGGTCGTTCTCGCCGCCATCCACGATCCGGTGTGCCGTACCACGGCCCTGGCGTTGCGAGGCGAAGGGGCGTGGCTGCAGCGCGAGGACGGCACTCGCGTCGACCTGAAAGTGGTCGGCGCCGTGCCGGTCCAGGAGATGCACGCGGTCGTGGGCACGAATTTCCTGCCGGAGCCGACGCGGTCCGTCGTCAACGGCAACCTGTCGAAGCTGGCCATGAGCTCATGGTTTCGCTGCGCCGCCCACGAATACCGGATGGCTGCCGCCGGACACTGCCATCTCCTCTTCTACAACAAGCTCATGCCCTGGGATCATGCGGCGGGCTGGCTGCTGCACCGGGAAGCCGGGGGCTACAGCGCCCACTTCGACGGCACGCCCTATCTTCCGACCCATTTCGAAGGCGGCCTCATCTGCGCCCCGGACGAGTCGAGCTGGCAGGCGGCCAGGGCAGCGCTGCTCGAAGCGGCAAGGTGATCGTCACGGGAGCGCGTCGTCTTCCGGACCGCGGATCTCCAGATCCGCGGTCCGATGAGCTGCGTGTCAGCGTCGCCGCTTTGGTGGGCTGCCCTGGTCCGACTGGGCGACCGTGCGGGCGCAGGCGATGAAGCGCTCGGCCAGGGGGCTCAGCATGCGGTTCTTGACCGTGACGAAGCCTACCGGCGCTGGCGGTGACGACAGCTTCACCGGCAGAACCTTGAGGCGCATGTGCTGGCCGCCGAAGCGCATGACCGAGGCGGGAACGAGACCGAGCCAGCGCCCCGTTTCGATCAGCCGCATGTAGAGATGCAGCGACACCGTCAGGACCGAGGCGGTCGGCGGCTCGAAGCCGCTTCGTCGGAACATCTGGTCGTGCAGCGACCGCGCCAGACTGCCAGGTTGCGCCAGCACCCACGGTTCGCCGATTAGGTCGGCCAAGGCCAGGCTGCGCCGCCGCGCCCAGCGGCTCTCAGCGCCCGCGACGACGACCGTCGGCTCGTCGAACAAGGTCTCCGCCACCAGGTCGGGTTCGGTCATCGTCTCGGGTAGCCGCCCGAACACCATCTCGACCTTTCGGTCACGAAGATTGTCGTACTGCTGGACGGCGATGTTCTCGGCCGAGACATGCACGGCGACGCGGGGGAAATCCCGCGAGAACCGTTCGAGGATCGCCGGCAGCAAGCCGGCATCCGTCACGATCGACGATCCGATATGCAGGTCGCCGGCGTCCGGCTGCTTGATGAAGTCGATCTGCTGGAGGCCCTTGCGCATTTCGTCGAACACCGCGACGCCGGCCTTGAGCAGCACCTGGCCGTAATGCGTCGGCGCGACGCCCGAAAGGCTGCGGTCGAAGAGCTTGACGCCGAGCGTGTGCTCCAGCTCGGAGATCGTCTTCGACACGACCGGATAAGATACGGCCAGCTCCTCCGCGGCGCGCGTCATGCTGCCCGCCTCAGCAACGACCAGCGCCATGTGCAGGTCGCGCAGCTTGACGCGGCGACCGACCCGATCGGTCCATTTCATCCGACACCTAGCCAAATAGTCAGGGGGATATCGATTGAATGGAACTAAACAGCTATATCTACACGCGGCAAGCTCGAACCCGTGAAAACAAGCAGCGCGCTCGGCGCGCAAGGCATCAAGGGAGTTCGACCATGACCGGACAGGCAGCATCCACCCCGACCATCGTCCTCATTCACGGCGGCTTCGTCGACGGCGCCGGCTGGGAAGGCGTCTACAACATGCTCAAGAAGGACGGCTACGACGTCAGCATCGTGCAGAACCCGACCACGTCGCTCGCCGACGATGTCGCGGTCACGCGGCGCATGATCGCGCAGGCGGCGGGGCCCGTCATTCTGGTCGGTCATTCCTATGGTGGCGTGGTCGCGACCGAAGCCGGCACGGACCCGAGGGTCGCCGGCGTCGTCTACATCGCGGCCTTCGCGCCCGACAAAGGCGAGTCGGTTCAGTCGCTCATCTCCAATCCGCCGCCCGGTGCGGCGGTGCCGCCGATCCTGCCGCCGCAGGACGGCTTCCTGTTCCTCGACCGGTCCAAGTTCCGCGCGTCGTTCGCGGCCGACGTCGAGGAGGCGAAGGCGGCCTTCATGGCCGACTCGCAGGTGCCGTGGGGCGTCGAGGCGCTGGCCGGCGCCGTAACGGAGCCCGCCTGGAAGACCAAGCCGAGCTGGTACCTCGTCGCCACGGACGACAAGATGATTCCGCCGCCCGCCCAGCGCCAGATGTCGCAACGGGCTGGGGCGACGGTCGTGGAAGTCGCCGGCAGCCATGCCGTCTATGTTTCGAAGCCGCAGGCTGTAGCGGCCCTGATCGCCCAGGCGGCGAAGGCCGTATCCGCGAAGTAACCGGAAGTCGAGCCGCGATACCCGCCGGCGGCCTTACCGAGGCCGTCGGCATCATCGTTCATCGAGGGAGCGGGACGCGCCGTCAGCGCGCGAAGCGGTAGAGGGCGGTGACTTCGCCGGTCGACAGGCCGAAGACGCGGGCGATCCGGTCGATCTCTTCGGTGGTGAAGGGATCGGGGGCGGAGTTGGCGTCCATCTCGAACAACATGACCTCTTCCATCCGCACCAGCATCTGGGGGCGCGCCGCAGCCGGCCGCCGACGCGGCCGCTTGGCCGGCGTCGCTTCGGCCACGCGACCGCGCTTCGGCGCGGCGTGGGCCGCCGACACGTACTCCAGAACAGTCGGAAGCGGTTTCTTGGTCATGGCATCAATCCTATCCGACGCAGATATATAAGCATCGAGGGTCCATCGGAAAGCTCCAATTGACCCTTCCACTCCGACCCGAGCAGCAGATAGCGCCCCAGAGGGATCGGCGTGGGGCCTGTCGGCGCCGTCACTGGTACGGCGATGGCGGCGATCGCGCGCAACGCCAGCGGGTCGGCCGAGCCGAGAAGCTGGGTCGTGAGCGCCGCCTGCTCTGGGGTGAGCTGCGCCGTGACCGGCACGAGCTTGGCGCGCAGCACGCCCGAAATCCGCGTCCATTCGGCCGGCGTCTGCGGCAGGAAGCCGTAGGTCGCCCAGACATAGCCGCCATGGGTCAGCCCGGCGACCAGGGTGATGCGCGCGATCCGGCAGTCGCGCATCGCCAGCAGCAGGTTCTGCAGCATCGGCTTGAAGGCACCGGTGCCGCGTGCCGCCGGTGTCAGCACGGTCCAGCTCAGATGGGCACGCTGCTGCGCCGGATCGAGGCGAAAGGCAATCGTGCCGATGGGAACGCCCGCCTGGAAGATCTGTTCCCTGACCAGGAGCTGTCCGCTGCCCCCACTGTCCCTGCTGCCCACGGCACGGGCGGCGATGTTCACGGCGCTGAAGCGGCTCGCCAAGGTGCGCGCGACCTGCAGCAGGTCGCGGCCGGAATGCGTCAGGCACCAGTCGTTGACGGCGGGCAGGGTCGACCCGCCGAAGCTTTTCAGCCCGCCGCGGTTGTTGAGAGCGAGGAAGGCGGTCATGCCGCCCCAGTCTACTCCACCCGCTTGACCGACATATGGCGTCAGCGCTGCGATTGCAGGCGGCGCACCGATTCGGCCGTCGGATGGCCGTCGGCCGGCAGGCCGCTCTGCTGCTGGAACAGGCGCAAGGCCGAGCGCGTCTTGGGGCCGAGCAGGCCGTCGGTCTCGTCCTTGTAGAGGCCGAGGCGGGCCAGCCGGTTCTGGATATCGATCACCGTGTCGCGCGACAGCGGCTCGTCGTCGGCGGGAGCGGCCTGCTGGACCGGCGGGCCGCCGGCGATCTGGCGGGCCAGGATGCCGACCGACAGCGCATAGAGCGTCGAGCGGTTCCAGTTCATCACCGCCTTGAAGTTGGGATAGAGGATGAAGGCGGGACCGCGCGAGCCCGCCGGCAGCAGGATCTGCGCCTGGTCGTCGACCGGCGGCAGCGCGCCGCCGCCCGCCTTCTTGACGCCCATCGCCGCCCAGGCCTTGACCGGCTTCTCGACGGTGCTGTCGGCCTGGTCGAGCGGGAAGCCGCGCGGCAGCACGACCTCTTCGCTCGAGGGCAGGCCGGGCTTGAAGCCGACGCCGCGCAGGAAGTTCGAGGCCGAGGCGAAGGCGTCGGGCAGGCTGTTCCAGATGTCGATGCGGCCGTTGCCGTCGTAGTCGACCGCCCATTGCGTGAAGGTCGAGGGCATGAACTGCATGTTGCCCATTGCCCCGGCCCACGAGCCGCGCATCTGGTCGCTGGTCATGTGGTTGTTGTTCAGGATGCGCAGCGCCTGGACGGTCTCGTTGCTGAAGAAGTCGCGGCGCTTGGTCATGCAGGCGAGGGTCGCCACGGAGCGCACGACACGGAAATCGCCCATGTAGGTGCCGTAGTTGGTCTCGATGCCCCAGAAGGCCATGATGTATTGCGGCGGCACGCCGTACTGCGCCTGCAGCTTGTCGAGGAGCGCGCGATGCTGGGCCATCCGCTGCTGGCCCTTGACGATGCGGTCGGCCGACACCGTGCCGCCGACATAGCGTGCGTAGGTCAGCGAGAACTCCGGCTGGCGCTGGTCGAGATCGATCACCTTCTGGTCGGGCGTCAGGCCCTGGAAGGCGCGGTCGGCGATGCCGGCCGGCACGCCTTGCCGTGTCGCGTCGGCCTTGATGGTCTGCAGGCAGTCGCGGAAATCGCCGCTCTGCGCCCACGCTGGCGAGATGAGGGCCGGCGAGACGATGGCCGATGCGGCCAGCAGCGCCGTCGTTGCGGCGAGGAAGGTCAGTCGAACGTGAGGGGTCATGAGCCTGATGTCGATTATTGCGCGCCGGCGACGGTCATGCCGTCGATACGCAGGGTCGGCGCGTTGGTCGCGCCCTTGAACTGCAGGTCGTTGGCCGCTGTCATCTTGAGGAACATGTTCTTCAGATTGCCGGCCACGGTGATGCCGCTCACCGGCCAGGCAAGCTTGCCCTTTTCGATCCAGAAGCCCGTGGCGCCGCGGCTGTAGTCGCCCGTGACGCCGTTCACGCCGAAGCCGATCATCTCGGTGATGTAGAGGCCGCTCTTGATGTCGCCGATCAGCTCGTCGACCGAGACCTCGCCCTTCTCGAGATAGAAGTTCGAGGTGGTGGGTGAGGGCGGGCCGGAGACGCCGCGCGAGGCGTGTCCGGTCGGTGCGAGGTTGAGCTGGCGGGCGGCGGCGAGGTCGAGCAGCCAGGTCGTCAGCACGCCGTCGTCGATCACCGCGGTGCGCTTGGTCGGCAGGCCCTCGGCATCGAACGGCCGGCTGCCCAGGCCGCGCTTGCGCAGGGGATTGTCGAGGATGCGGATGCCCGGCGCGAAGACGCGCTTGTCCATCTTGTCCTTCAGGAACGAGGTGCCGCGCGCCACGGCGCGGCCATTGATGGCGCCGGCGAGATGGCCGATCAGGCTGCCTGAGACGCGGCGATCGAAGACGACGGGGACCTTGGCGCTTTGTGCCTTGCGCGGATTGAGGCGGCGCACGGCGTACTTGCCGGCGGTGCGGCCGACCTTGGCCGCGGCCATCAGGTCCTCGAGATGTACGGCGCTCGACCATTCGTAGTCGCGCTCCATGCCGGTGCCTTCGCCGGCCAGCACGGCGCAGGACAGCGAGTAGCCGCTGCGGCGGTAGCTGCCGGTGAAGCCGTTGGAGGCGGCGAGCACGACCGAGCTGCGGCCCCAGCCGGCCTCGGCGCCTTCGGAGTTGGTGACGCCCTTGACGGCGCGGGCGGCGTCTTCGGCTTCGGCCGCCATCGCGAGCAGCTTCTTCGCCGTGGGACGGCCCTTGTCGTCGAGGTCGAGGTCGGGCCAGCGCTTGGCCAGCAGCTCTTCCGGGGCGATGCCGCAGGTCGGGTCCTCGGGCACGGCGCGGGCCATGTCGACGGCGCGGCTGGCCAGTGTGCGCAGCGATGCCGGCGCAAAATCGGTCGAGGAAACGAAGGCCTGGCGCTTGCCGATGAAGACGCGCAAGCCGAGGTCGCGGCCCTCGCTGCTTTCCAGCTTCTCGCGCTTGCCGAGCCGCTGCGCCACGGAGATCGACTCGCCGTTGACGAACAGCGCGTCGGCTGAGTCGGCGCCGGCCTGCTTCGCCCATTTCAGGAGATCGACCAGGAGATTGGCGTCGGGAGCCCCCGCTGCCTTCGCGGTGGGCTTCTTGGGGTGGGTGCTCGGGGCTTTTTTCTTCGCTGTGGCCATGCCGCCGTTCTACTTGTTAACCGCCTGTGTCGTCGAGGTAATAGGAGAAGAAGAGCAGGCCGGTCGCAGCGATGCCGATGGTCCAGCAGAGCGCGCGCACCAATTCCGCCACGATCGCCTGATCGGGCCACAGGCGTGCCGCAGCATCGCCCACGAACTCGTGGCCGATCAGGCCGATCATCGTGCCGAGCATCACGGAAATGAAAACGTTCCAGACGTTGCGCGCCAGGCGCATGGCCGGACCCTCGCGGCGCCTGAGCGGCGAACTGGGGTCCGGCGGGATGGCGAGGTTGGACGGCGCCCGGGTGGGCGTCGCGGCCGGCGGTACCTCGGCGCGGCGGGGGGAAAACATGCCCGCCATTATAGCAGCTGCCGGCCGCGGGGACCTATTGCAGGTCGTCAGTCGGCGTAGGCGATGCCGGCGCGGGTCTCGGCGATGGCGTTGTCGACGAACTGGATCGCGCGATCGCGATGCCCGCCCTTGTTCGCTGTCGCACGGACGAGTTCGGCGCGGGCGGCCTGCAGCGAGCCCAGCGCGGCCTGCATGTTGGGCTGGTTGGCACCGGCGGCACAGGCGCCGATGACGATACCGACGGAAAGGCTGGCAGCGGCGATCTTCAGAGACGGGCTGATCATGAGTGCTCCAATGGAAACGGGCGGGGATTTTCCCCGCCCGCATGCTACCTGCCGCTGTGAGGCTGGTGAACGTTTATTTCGCAGCAGCGGCGCGGTTTGCTGCTGAGGTGACGGCCTTGAGCGACGCCGCCACGATATTGGAGTCCATGCCGACACCCCACAGGACCTTGCCGTCGCCGGTCTCGGCCTCGATGAAGCTCACGGCCTGTGCATCGGAGCCGGCACCGGTCGCGTGCTGGTGGTAGTCGCGCACCCTGATCTGGATGCCGCAGTTCTTGCCCAGCGCATCGACATAGCCCGCGATCGGACCGTTGCCGTGGCCGCTGATGGTGGTCGGCTTGCCGTTGAAGGTCACCTTGGCATCGAGAAGACGCAGCTCGGGATGGCCGGGCTCGGGCACCGTCGTGTGGCTGTCGAAGGAGACCGGCGTGCTGCGCTCGAGATATTCCTTGCGGAAGGTGTCCCAGATCAGCGCCGGCTGGATCTCCTTGCCGGTCTCGTCGGCGATCTGCTGGATCACCTTGGAGAACTCGACCTGGAGCAGGCGCGGCATGTCGATGCCGTAGTCGCTCTTCAGGATGTAGGCGATGCCGCCTTTGCCCGACTGGCTGTTGATGCGGATGATCGCCTCGTAGCTGCGGCCGAGATCGGCCGGGTCGATCGGCAGGTAAGGGACTTCCCAGACCTTGCTGATGGCGTCCTGGTGCGAGCCCGAGAAGGCGGTGAAGACCAGGTCGCCGCCATAGGGATGACGCGGATGCACGGGCAGCTGGTTGCAGTACTCGACCGTCTGGCGGATCTCGTTGATGTTCGAGTAGTCGATCTCGGGATCGACGCCCTGGGTGTACATGTTGAGGCCCAACGTCACGAGATCGACATTGCCGGTGCGCTCGCCGTTGCCGAACAGGCAGCCTTCGATGCGGTCGGCGCCGGCCATGTAGCCGAGCTCGGCGGCGGCCACGCCGGTGCCGCGGTCGTTGTGCGGATGCAGGCTCAGGATGAAGCTGTCGCGATACTTGAAGTTGCGATGGCACCATTCGATCTGGTCGGCATAAACGTTGGCCGAGGCCATCTCGACCGTCGCCGGCAGGTTGATGATCATCTTCTTCTGCGGCGTCGGCTGATAGACGTCGGCCACAGCGGCGCAGATGTCGCGGGCGAATTCGAGCTCGGTGCCGGTGAAGCTCTCCGGCGAGTACTCGTAGACCCACTCGGTGGCGGGATCGGCGTCGGCCAGCTGCTTCACCAGCTTGGCGCCCGACACGGCGATGTCGATGATGCCGCTATAGTCCATGCCGAACACGACACGGCGCTGCAGGGTCGAGGTCGAGTTGTAGAGATGGACGATGACGCGCTTGGCGCCGCGGCAGGCCTCGAAGGTGCGTTCGATCAGCTCCGGCCGGCTCTGCGTCAGCACCTGGATGGTGACGTCGTCGGGGATCATCTTCTTTTCGATGAGCTCGCGGACGAAGTCGAAGTCGGTCTCCGACGCTGCCGGGAAGCCGATCTCGATCTCCTTGAAGCCCATGTCGCAGAGCATCCTGAACATCCGCGTCTTGCGGTCGGAATCCATCGGCTCGATCAGGGCCTGGTTGCCGTCGCGCAGGTCGACCGCGCACCAGATCGGCGGCTTGGTGATGACGGCGTTGGGCCATCGTCGGTCCTTGATCTCGATCGGCTTGAACGGGACGTACTTCTCGGCCGCGTTCGGCATCATGGGTTTCTGGGATGACATCGATAGACTCCTCGCGCCGCGCACGGCCGGATGGCTCGACTAGACACTGCGATGGATGAAAGGAACGGCGGCGACTGGTGTGTAGGCAGAAGACGAACGACAAGCGATCCGCAAGGGCCCCGGACGGACCGGGGCGGCGGATCAGCCAATAAGTCGAAGCGTCGTCAGTCGCAGCATGTTGGGCCGGACAATCCCCGATTTGCCGCCCGCCGTCAACCCGGGGTGTCGTCGCGCCGCCGCCCGGCTTTCATGTTCCTCTCCCCCGGTTTCGGGGGAGAGGCTAGGTGAGGGGGCGGCCGCACGCGCAGGCTCGTGTGAGCTCGGCGTCCTTCGTCCCCCCTCACCCAGCCTCTCCCCCAAGCGGGGGAGAGGAGGATGAAAAAAGAAGGCTTATGCCCCTCACTCCTTCCGCAGCAGGAAACTGAAATAGACCATCTCGCCGCTGGCCAGCAGGGAGGGGATGCGGGTGCCGTCGACGCCGGTGAAGGTGTCGGCGATGCGCGAGAAGGGGCCGGAGACGATGCGCCGGCCGCCGGCGCGACGGCGCGGCGTGTCGCGGTGCAGGGCCTCGATGACATTGGCGGTGATGTCACGCTCGTGGACGAGCTCGAGACCCGAACGGGCGAGGGCGGCCCGCCAGTCGGCGATCTCGTGGACCAGCCTGAGGTCGGTATAGTGGAGATAGCCGCCGGGCCGGAGCACGCGCTTCACTTCGCCGAAGAAGCGATCGATCGACGGATAACAGAAAGAAGATTCAACGTTTATGACGTTATCGAAACACGCGTCCGTGAAGGGAAGCCGCTCGGCATCACCCTGCTGGAAGTGTAGGTTGCCCAGCCGATGATGCCGGTTGCAGAACTTCACCGCCTGGCCGCTGAGATCGACGCCGACCATCCGCGCCGGTGCGAGGTAGCGCGCGACGAAGGAGGCGCCGCCGCCGCGGCCGCTGCCGACTTCGAGCACCTCGCGGCCGGCGATCGGCGCCAGGGTCGCGACATGATGATAGAGCGCGATCGGATAGCGTTCGGGATCGTCGGCCGGATCGAGCGCCAGCGCCCTGGTGCTGCAGTCGAGGTCGGCATAGCCGTAATTCATCAGGGTCCACCAGCCGACATCGCCGAAGCGGTTGGCCAGCACATCGAAGAACAGGCGCCAGAGCGTGCGGCGCAGTGGCGGGGTCCGGTTGAGGACCCACAGGAATGCGTCGGCGATCATGCGTTGAGTGTCTCCCCAACCGGCGCGGTTAGACGATCGGGCCTCCTGCGACAAGTCCAGCCACCATCTCGAATTCGGCCCCGCCCGGCAGTAAGATGAATAGTGAAGCGACGGGGGCGCACATGCACTGCCCAATGTGCACAGCCGAGACCAAGCAGGGAGACCGCTTCTGCGCCGCCTGCGGTGCGCAGCTCGCCCTGATCTGCAGTGCCTGTGGCGTGGCCGGCCGGCCGGGTGACCGTTTCTGCGCCGGCTGCGGTGCCGGCCTCGCAAGTGCCCCGACCGCATCGCCGGAAGCACAGGCTCTGACATCGCCCTTCTCGCCGTCCCTCCTGTCGCCGTCGTTCGCGTCGCCGCCGCTCTCGCTGCCGGCGCAACCGGCACCGGCCGCCGTACGCCAGATGGGGGACGGCGAGCGCAAGCGCGTCACCGTGCTGTTCGCCGACCTCAAGGGCTCGACCGCGGCGATCGAAGGCCTCGATCCCGAAGCCGCGTTCGGCCGCATCGAGCCTGCCGTGCAGATCATGATCCGGCTCGTCCAGCGTTACGAAGGCGTGGTTTGCCGCCGGCTGGGCGATGGAATCCTGGCGATCTTCGGGGCACCGGCGGCACATGAGGATCACGCGGTGCGCGGCTGCTTCGCAGCACTCGGCATGCAGCGCGAAATGCGCGATGCCGACATGGGCGAGATGCTGCGCGTCGGCCTCAATTCCGGCGACGTCCTCTACCGCACCATCTCTTCCGAGTTCGGCCTCGAGGTCGACGTGGTGGGGCCGGTCGTCCATGTCGCCGCGCGCATGGAGCAGCTCGCCACGGCAGGCTCGGTCTACATGACCGGCGAGACGCAGGCGCTGACCCAGGGGCTGGTCGAGATCCGCGGCGTCGGACCGCGCGAGGTGAAGGGCGCCAGCGCGCCCATCGAAGTCTACGAGGCGATCGGCGCCTCGCTGCACCGCTCGCGCTGGCAGGCCTCGGCGGCGCGCGAGCGTGCGCCCTTCGTCGGCCGCGATGGCGAACGCGCCACGCTCGAGGTGGCGCTGGCCGCGCTCGACCGGCGGCGCGGCGGCGTCATCGGCATCTGCGGCGAAGCGGGGCTCGGCAAGTCGCGGCTGGTGCACAGTGTCATCAGCGAAAGCGACCGGGCCTCGCCGCACAAGACGATCTTTGCCGCCGCGACCGCCCTCGGCCGCACCATTCCCTACCATGCGCTGGCTTCGGCGCTGCGCGACCTGGTCGGCATCGCCGAGAGCGAGGACACGCAGCGCATCAAGAGCCTGCTGGCGACGGCGCTGGGCGAACTCGATCCGGCGCTGATTGCCGACGTGCCGACCTTCACCTCGCTGATCTCGCTGGCCGGCGCAACGCCGGAATGGCTGGCGCTGGATCCCCGCGGCAAGCGGGTGGCGGCGCGCGACGCCTTCCTGCGCCTGGCACGCGCCGCGGCGGCACGCCGTCCGGTCGCCTTCGTGTTCGAGGACATGCACTGGGTCGACCGCGACAGCGAGGAGGTGCTGCGCGCCGTGGCCGAGCTGACGCGCGACGTGCCGCTGCTGGCGGTGCTGACCTATCGCGCCGAGTACGACGATTCCTGGCTGCCGGCGGTCGGCGGTACGCGGCTGCGCATGGCGCCGCTCGGCGATGACGACGTGCGCCGTTCGCTGAGCGACTGGTTCGTCGAAGGGCCGGAAACCGAGCAGCTCATCGAGCGGCTGGCCCGCCGGGTCGGCGGCAATCCGCTGTTCGTCGAGGAGTGCGTGCGTGCGCTTGCCCATCAGGGCGCACTCACCGGCATCGTGACGGATGCTGAAAGCGGCCAGCCCGGTCGGCGCCGCTACGCCTGCTGGGAAACGCCGGATCAGATCACCGTGCCGCCCTCGGTGCACGACGTCATCGCCTCGCGCATCGACCGGCGCTCGCCCGATTGCGTGGGCCTGCTGCAGACCTTGGCAATGATCGGCTCGCGCGTACCGCTGTGGCTCGCCGAGCAGGTCTCGGGTTTGGGGGCGGCACGCACCGGTGCGGCGCTACGCGAAGCGGTCGCCGCCGAAATCATGGTGCAGACCAGCCTCTATCCCGACGTCGAATACACCTTCACGCACGCCTTGCTGCGCGAGGTGGCGCACGATTCGCTGACCCGCGCCCGCCGCGTCGAGGCGCATCGGCGCATCCTGGCGGCGATCGAAGCCCATCATTCCGAGCGCCTGCCCGAGCAGGCAGCCTGGATGGCCCATCACGCCGCCGAAGGTGAGCTGTGGGAAGTGGCGGCGGTCCATCAGGGGCAGGCGGCCGACCGGGCGCTCGCCCGCGGCTCCTACGTCGAAGCGATCGGCGGCCTGCGCGCCGCCCTGGACTCGTTCGAGCGCTCGTCGCACCCGCGCGGGGCTGCCGAACGCGCCATCGATCAGCTCCGCACATTGCGGGCGTTGCTTTATGCGACGGCGGCCGATCCCGCCGAAATCAACACGACGCTGGCGCGTGCCGAGGAGCTGGCGCGCGGCATCGACGATCGCGTGCGGCTCGCCTGGGTGTGGGCCGACCAGTCGAGCCAGGCCTGGGTAGAGGGCGACAACCGCCGGGCGATCGCCGTGGCGCGCAGCAGCCTCGAGATCGCCGAGGAAGCGGCCGACCTGCGCCTGCGCGCTTTGGCGCTGTTCCGCCTGGGGCTCGGCCTCTACGCGGTCGGCGACTATGTCGGCGCGGTCGAGGCACTCGGCCGCAGTTGCGACATCCTGAGTGGCGAGCTCAAGGCCGAGCGCATCGGCACCGCCGGCGCCACCTCGGTGCTGGGCGGCGGCTATCTCGTGGTGGCGCTCTGCGAGCTGGGCCGCTTCGAGGAGGCGAACCAGCGGCTGGCGCAGGCGATCGCTGCGGCCGCGGCAGCGCGCGATCTCTACTCGATCGCCGCTGCCCAGATGGCGCGCTGCATGCTGGCGATTGCGCGCAGCGACGTGGCGACGGCGATCCCGGCGCTGGAAGCGATGCGGGGCGGCGCGCGGTCGGCCGGCATCGTGGCGGTGACGATCTACATTGAAACCCTGCTCGGCCGCGCAAAGTTCATCGCGGGCGACGTGGCCGGCGCCATCGAGCTGTTGAGCGAGAACGAAGGAATTGCCTCGGTGCCGCGCGCCAGCCTGCACGGATTGAACAAGATCTGGCTCGCGGAGGCTACGCTGGCCGCCGGCGACGCCGCGGCAGCCGAGTCCATACTTGCCGACGCCGAGGACGAGATGACGGCGCGCGGCGAAGCGGGCGGGCTCGCCCATTGCTGGGCGACGCGCGGCAAGGTGGCGTTCGAGAGGGGCAACCTGGCGGCTGCCGAAGCCGCCTTCGTGCGTGGCTTCGATCAGGCCAACATTCTCTGGATGCGGCCGGTGGTCGAGGTCTGCCAGTCGGGCCTCGCCGCCATCGCCGACGCTCGCCGCGCTGCAACATCATCGGCAACGGCGGCGAGTTGACTGAGCGCGAGTTGACTGGGCCTCGTCCGCGCGGAGGACCTCCGCGCGGGACACTGCGTCGTTCGCCTTACCTCAGCGGCACGTTGATGCCGAGGCTGACGCCGGGCTGCATCGGGTAGGCCGGCTGCGGCGCGTAATAGACCGGCGGGGGCGGCGGTGCGTAGTACACCGGCGGTGGCGGGGCGTAGTAGACCGGCGGCGCGTAGTACCGGACCTTCGGCGGCTTCGGCGGTTTGTAGTAATAGGGCCCGCCGTAATAGTGATGGTGATGGCGGCGTTTACGCCAGCCATCGTCATCGTCGTCGTCGGCCTTGGCGATGCCGGGGGTGGTGGCGAGGATCGCGCCGATCAGGGCGGCGCCCAGCCAACCCTTCCGCAGGTCGAACGTCGAAACGCTCATGGTCGCCTCCTATCAGCGCAGGGGCATGTTGATGCCGAAGCTCACGCTTCCGCCCGGCGGACCGTAGTAGGCCGGCGGCCCGTAATAGGCCGGAGGTCCGTAGGCGACGGGCGCGGGGTACACGACGACCGGCGCGGGAGCCGGCGCGTAGTAGACAGGTCGCGGCTGATAGTAGACGGGGGCAGGCGCGACATAGACGGGCGCGGGCGCGTAGTAGTAGCGGCCATGCTTCTTCCAGTTACCTGCCATGGCGCCGCTCGTGCTACCGAGAACAACGGCGCCGACGATTGCGGCGGTGCCAAGCCCCCGCAATGTCGTTCGGTTCCAGGTCCTCGTCACGTTCTCGCACATTGAATGTTCTCCTTGTGCCTTCGGCGGTCAACGCCGATAGGAACAACAATGTTGCGCAGCAATTGTGGCCTTTACCTGTGACCATCCAGTGGCAACCCGTGGGTAAGTGGCTGCAAGTCTTTGGGAGGAAAGGTAAAATGGCAGGTCCGTTGGACGGTGTTCGCATTCTCGATTGCACGACGGTCGTGCTGGGGCCGTGGGCGGCCCAGCAGCTCGGCGATCTCGGCGCCGACGTCATCAAGATCGAGCCGCCGGAGGGCGACACCACCCGCCAGCTCGGGCCGGCGCGTAATCCGGGGATGGCTGCCTTCTATCTCGGCTGCAACCGCTCCAAGCGTTCGATCGTGCTCGACCTCAAGCAGGATGCCGGCCGCAACGCGCTGCTCAAGCTCGCCGAGACCGCCGACGTGCTGATGCACAACTACCGGCCCGAGCCCGCCAAGCGGCTGGGCGTCGAGTACGAGGTCTTCGAGAAGATCAACCCGCGCCTGGTCTATCTCGCGACCTATGGCTACCGCGCCGCCGGTCCGATGGGCGCCAAGGCGGCCTACGACGACATCATCCAGGCCGGGTCCGGCCTCGCGGCCCTGCAGACGGTGGTGGCGGGCCAGCCGCGCTTCCTGCCGACCATCGTGGCCGACAAGACCAGCTCCAACGGCGTCGTCTCGGCGCTGCTGGCGGCGCTGTTCGCGCGCGAGCGCACCGGCAAAGGCCAGGCCGTCGAAGTGCCGATGTACGAAACCCTGGTGTCCTTTGTCATGGTCGAGCATCTCTACGGCGAGACCTTCGATCCCGCGCTCGACACCGCGGGCTACAAGCGCGTGCTGAACAAGGAGCGGCGGCCCTACCCTTCGAAGGACGGCTTCTTCGCTCTGCTGCCTTACACCGACGGCCACTGGAAGGAGTTCTGCATCCTGATCGGCCGGCCCGAGCTGGCGCAGGATCCGCGCTTCACCTCGCTCGCCATTCGCCTCAAGAACGTCGAGGCCTACTACGCGACCCTGGCGGAGATCTGTGCCACCCGCACCAACGCCGAATGGGTCGAGCTGCTCAAGAACTCGAACGTGCCGCACGGTCCGGTCAACACGCTGGAAGACCTGCTGGTCGATCCGCAGTTGCAGGCGACCGAGTTCTGGAAGGAAGTCGATCATCCGACCGAGGGCCGGCTGCGCATGCCCGATGTCGCGCCGCGCTTCAGCAAGACCAAGCCCGAGATCACGCGGCTGCAGCCGCGGCTCGGCGAGCACAGCATCGAGGTGCTCGGCGAGGCAGGGTTTACGCAGGCTGAGATCGACGCCATGCTGAAGTCGGGCGCGACCAAAGCGGCCTAGACCGCAGATCAAATCGGCCGCGCCGCAGGGAGGAAGTCATGATCGTCCGTGCGTCGCGGCGCGATGTCCTGCGTTTCGGAACGGCCACGGCGGCGGCAACGCTTGCCGCCTCCACCTTGGCCGCTCCGGCTATCGCGCAAGGCGCCTGGCCCAATAAGCCGATCAAGATCGTCTGCGGCTTTCCGGCCGGCGGCCTGACCGACATCTTCGCGCGCGCTTACGGCGAAGCCATTTCGCAGAAGACAGGCCAGCCGGTGGTCGTCGAGAACAAGACCGGCGCCAGCGGGGCGATTGCCGCCGAGCAGGTGAAGAACGCGCCGGCCGATGGTCACACGCTGATGTGGACCATCGCCACCACGATGATCATGAACAAAGTGCTGTTCAAGAAGCTGCCTTACGATCCGGACAAGGACTTCGTGCTGATCTCGTGGATGGATGCCGGTCATCTGCCGACGGTCGTGAATTCTAAACTACCGATAAAGAACCTGGCCGAGTTCGCCGACTATGCGCGCGCCAACAAGGTGAACCTCGGCACCTATGGTTCCGGCTCCTACAGCCATATCGCCGTCGAGGCGCTCAACCGGCATTACAAGCTCAACATGGAAGCCGTGCACTATCGCGGCGAAGCACTGATGTGGCAGGACGTGGCCGCCGGCGCGGTGCAGGGCGGCAGCGGCAGCTTCGCGGCCGCGTCGAGCGTACTGCAGTCGGGAATCGGCCGGCCGATCGCCGTGCCGACCAAGACGCGCATGAAGAAGCTGCCCGACGTCGCGACCTTCTATGAGCAGGGCGTGACCGACAAGGCCTTCCAAGTCCAGGGCTGGGTCGGCCTTGTCGGGCCGGCGGGCCTCTCCAAGGAAATCGTGCAGAAGCTCTCCGACATGATGGTCGAGGCCGGCAAGACCGAACGCATCCAGAAGATCCTCGACACGTTCGGCATCGACAACGCTGCCCGCGATCACGTCTTCTTCGAGAAGATCGTGGCCGAGGAAGGGCCGATCTGGCTCGACCTCGTCAAGGGCCTGAACATCGAGCCCCAGTGAAAGTTGCTGCAACGGCGGACTGGCCGTGGAGCGGCCGGGTTTACGCAGAGTGAAATCGCGGCCATGCTGAAGTCCGGCGCGACCGCCGCGGCCTAGACCGCACCTAAACAACAGCCGCGCCACAGGGAGGAAGTGATGATCGTCCGTGCGTCGCGGCGCGATGTCTTGCGCCTTGGATCAGGAGCCGCCGCCGCGGCAACGCTTGGCGCTTCTGCGCTCGCCGCTCCGGCCATCGCGCAGGGCACCTGGCCCAGCAAGCCGATAAAGATCGTTTGTGGTTTTCCGGCCGGCGGGCTGACCGACACCTTCGCGCGCGCCTATGGCGACTACATCTCGCAGAGGACCGGCCAGTCCGTACTGGTCGAGAACAAGACGGGGGCCAGCGGCGCCATCGCCGCCGAGCAGGTGAAGAGCGCGCCGCCTGACGGCTACACGCTGATGTGGACGATCTCGACCACGATGATCATGAACAAGGTGCTGTTCAAGAAGCTGCCTTACGACCCGGACAAGGACTTCGTCCTGATCTCGTGGATGGATGCCGGCCATCTGCCGATGATCGTGAATGCCAAGCTGCCGGTGAAGAACCTGGCCGAATTCGCCGATTATGCGCGGACCAACAAGGTCAGCCTCGGTACCTACGGCGCGGGCTCCTACAGCCATGTCGCGGTCGAGGCGCTGAACCGCCACTACAAGCTCGGCATGGAGGCCGTGCATTACCGCGGCGAAGCCCCGATGTGGCAGGATGTCGGCGCCGGTGCCGTGCAGGGCGGTTTCGGCAGCGTCGCGGCCGCCTCGGGCATCCTGCAGTCGGGCAATGCACGGCCGATCGCCGTGCCGACGAAATCGCGCATGAAGAAGCTGCCCGACGTGGCGACCTTCTACGAGCAGGGCGTCACCGACCGCGCCTTCCTGGTCCAGGGCTGGATCGGCCTGGTCGGTCCTGCCGGGATGCCCAAGGAGCTCGTCCAGAAGCTTTCCGACATGATGGTCGAAGGCGGCAAGAGCGAGCGCATCCGCAAGATCCTCGACACGTTCGGCATCGACAACGGCGCGCGCGACCACGTCTTCTTCGAGAAGATCGTGGCCGAAGAGGGCCCGGTTTGGATCGATCTGATCAAGGGTCTGAACATCGAGCCCCAGTAACCGGGGAGTGACGCGGTCGTAGCCGCAGCAACAACCATCGCAGTATCGCGTCGCGATCGGCGCCACCCGGTCGCGACGGGTTGCGTCAGGAATCGAACTCCCGCCTGGCCGAGCAGGGGCATTCGGCTATTCGCAATTGGGTCTTGCCAGGGGAAAAAGTCTGTGTAGATCAACTAGCGGTGGTGGAGGCGCCGCGGCGCCTGACGGAAAGGGTGGCTCCTCGGCATGGCGCTCGACATCTTCGTCGGCTCGCTGACGCGTTATCACGCCGGCGAGTGGGAGACCGTGGGCGAGAGGGCGGCACGAGAACGCAGTCGCGGCGAGCCGATGGCACGGCCACGCGGGCCGGCCTCGCTGGTCGGCGATCCCAGCCGAATCGGCGCCGCCGTCATGGCCTGGCGGTCGGCACTGGCCAGGCGGCTGGGGAACCGGATAGACGAGCCGTTCGACTGGGAAGAGGCAATCGACACGCCCTGGTCAACCGCACGTCCGGGATGGGACGGCTTTGGGTCGCTGATGTTGTGGGCGGCTTATGCCGAGCATCCGGGGCGCCGCCGGCCGGAAATGCTGCCGGAGCCATGGGACGGCGATCCCGTCTACCTGCGCGTCAACGACGAGGGGTTTCGCTCGCGCTATGCCCAGCTCATCCGACCGGTCGAGTTGTGGTTGCCGGTGCCGTTCGACTTCACCTTCGAGGCAGCCACGGTCGATGGGCGCCGGACGATCCTGGGCTCGCTGATCGCGCTGCGCCGCCAGCTGGCCGAGCTGAACGAGGCGACCTGGAAGGCGAACTTTCAGGCGATCGCGGGCTGGGTGCGCGAGGTGCCGGCTGCCGACACGCTGCTCGAAGCGCGCGCCCGCTATGCTTTCTCCGTGCTGTCCGATCTCGTGCAGTGGGCCGTTGTCCGCAGGCTGCCGATGAAGCTCGACTACTGAGTCGCTGAAACGACAACACCCCCTCCGAAGAGGGGGTGTTGGAAGAAGGTGCTGCTGAGAAGCCAGGTTCCGGAAGCCGCCGATCAGGAAGCGGGGGGCGCCGGCGGCGGCTCGGTGGCCGGCGGGGTCGGACGGCTGCGGCGGTCGGACATGAACTGGTCGAACTCGGAGCGGTCCTTGGCGGCGCGCAGCTTGTCGAGGAAGTCGCGGAACTCGCGCTGCTCCTCGTCGAGGCGGCGCAGTGTCTCCTCGCGATACTCGTCGAAGGCGACATTGCCGCTCGAGGCCGGACGGCCCCAGCGATGGCGGCTCTTCCACTCGCGCCATTCCTCGCGCGCCTGGCGGCGGCGCTCGCGCCACTCTTCACGCGCTGCCTGGCGATCGGGCATGTCCCAATGGCCGTAACGTCTCGAGCAAAACATGCGTCCACTCCATTTCAGGTAAACGAGAAGTGCGATGCCGACAGGCCAGAACAGGATGAAGCTCAGTACCGTCAGGGCGATCCACGCTGGCTTGCCGAGGTCGTCGATTCTGTCGATCAGGCCCATGTGGGACCCCCCATTCGCTTGATGTTAACGATGTAAATGTTAACGACATTTACATTGGGCATTCCGCTCCGGGGAGTCAAGGCCCCCTCCCGAGGATTTCTGCCTTTTGGGGAAAGCCTACGCCTTCTGAGGAAAGCCGAGGCCCTGCAGATAAACCAGCATGGCCGACTCCAGCAGCTCCTCGGCCGTCATGGGCAACGACCGGCGTCCGGCATCGCCACGGCCGAACAGCGAGGCGATGCCATGCGACAGCGACCAGACATGCAGGCTCATCATCAGGGCAGGCGGGCGGTTGCCGGCCGGCAGCAGCCCCACCAAGGTTTCGGCGGCACTGCGCAGCACGCCGAAGGCGCGGTCGCCGGCGGCGCGCAGCTCGACATTGAGGTCGGGCGGCAGGCCCGATTCGAACATCGCCGCATAGTAGGCGGGCTCGGCGCGCGCGAAGGCGAGGTAGGCGCGGCCGATATTGTGGAAGGCCGTTACGACGTCGGGCTTGCCGCCGGCCCAGCCGGTCGCCAGCATCGCCTCGAAGCGCTGGAAGCCCTCGCGGGCCACGTCGGCCAGCAGCGCCTCGCGGTCGCGGAAATGCCGGTAGGGCGCGGCGGCGCTGACGCCGGCCGAGCGCGCGGCATCGGCGAAAGTGAAGCCCGCGGGGCCCTTCTCCTTGATGAGCTCGCGCGCGGCCTGAATCAGCGCTTCGCGCAGATTGCCGTGATGATAGCCGCGCTCCTCGCGGTCCTTACGCTTCCAGCTCATGTTAAGGGAGTTTACATTAAAGCGGGGGACGGCAACAGGCGATGAGCAGGACGCGGCGCCGCTGGTCCTCCCGGTAACTCAGTAACCCGCGTCGCGGTCCACGACCTCTTTCAACGGCTCGCCGTCGAGGAAGCGCTTCAGGTTATCGACGAACAGGCGGGCGACGAACTTGTCCCGCTGCGGATGCGGGCCGCCGATATGCGGCAGCACGACGATGCCCTCGGCCTGCCAGAAGGGGTGATCGGCGGGCAGCGGCTCCTGGCGGAAGACGTCGAGCACGGCGCCGGCGATCTTCTTCTCCTTCGCCGCGGCGATCAGGTCGTCGTCCTTGATGATGTGGCCGCGGCCGAAATTCAGCAGCCACGCGCTGGGCTTCATCCTGGCGAGCCGCTTGGCATCGATGAAGTTGTCGGTCTCGGGGGTGGCGGGCAGCAGCAGCAGCACGAAGTCCGACTGCGCCAGCACCTCGTCGGTGCGTTCCGGCGGCAGCACTTCGGCGACATGGGCCATCGACTGCGGGCGGCGCTTGGTGCCGATCACGCGCATGCCGAGCGCTGCCGCAATGCGGGCCACTTCGCCGCCGATCGCGCCCAGTCCCAGGATGCCCAAGGTCTTGCCATAGAGCGGCTGGGCGACCGTATGCACCCACTTGCTCTGCTTCTGGTTCTCGACCGCCTGGCCGATCGGCTTGGCGACATGGAAGAGGGCGGCGACGATATTTTCGGGCATCGATTCGAGATGCGTGCCGCGCGCGCAGGTGAGCGAAAGGGCGGGCGGCAGGTCGGGCAGGGCCAGCCAGCCCTCGACGCCGGCGCTCATCGCCTGCGCCCAGCGCAGCTTCGGCATGGTGGGCAGCAGGCCGGCAGGAACGGCACCCGCCATCAGCGCTTCGGTGCGCGCGAGCTGATCGGTCGAGGGCTTCTCCTTACGCGGCAGAGTATCGATGGCAACCCGCTCGGCGAGCCCTGCCGCCTGGATGGCGTCGAGATAGGCCTTGGGCTGATCGGTCCAGAGCAGGATGTGTGCGCGGTTGGTCACGATAAGCCCTCCAGGTGACGATACGTTAACGCCAGATCTTCTTGCCGCTGCCCGGCAGGCCGAGCTCGCCCCACATCGCGTCGACCTTGTCGATCACCGCCTGGTCCATGCGGATCTGGCGGCCCCATTCGCGGTTGGTCTCGCCGGGCAGCTTGTCGGTGGCATCGAGGCCGATCTTGGAGCCGAGGCCGGAGACCGGCGAGGCGAAGTCGAGATAGTCGATCGGTGTGCTCTCGATCACGGTGATGTCGCGCGCCGGGTCCATGCGCGTCGACAGCGCCCACATCACGTCCTTCCAGTTGCGGGCGTCGATGTCGGCATCCACCACGATCACCCACTTGGTGTACATGAACTGCCGCAGATAGGACCACACGCCCATCATCACGCGCTTGGCGTGGCCGGCATAGGCCTTCTTCATGGAGACCACGGCGATGCGGTAGCTGCAGCCCTCCGGCGGCAGCCAGAAATCGACGATCTCGGGGAACTGCTGCTGGAAGAGCGGGATGAACACTTCGTTCAGCGCCTCGCCCAGCACCGAGGGTTCGTCGGGCGGCCGGCCGGTGAAGGTCGAGAGATAGATCGGCTGGCGTCGCATGGTGATGGCGCTGATGGTGAAGACCGGGAACTGCTCGACGCTATTGTAGTAGCCGGTGTGATCGCCGTAGGGGCCTTCGTCGCCATAATCGTCGAGGCTGACATGGCCCTCGAGCACGATCTCGGCTTCGGCCGGCACCTTGAGCGGTACGGTCTTGCAGTCGACCAGCTCGACCTTCTTGCCGCGCAGCAGGCCCGCGAACTGATACTCCGAGAGCGTGTCGGGCACCGGTGTGACGGCCGCCAGAATGGTGCCGGGATCGGCGCCGATCACGGCGGCGGCCGGCAGCGGCTCGCGCTTGCCCGCACCTTTCCAGCGCTGGTGATGCTGCGCCCCGCCGCGATGCTTCAGCCAGCGCATCAAGGTGGTGTTCTTGCCGGTGACCTGCAGGCGGTAGATGCCGAGGTTGAAGCTGTCCTGCCTGTCGCCCTTGGGGTCGGGGCCCTGCGTCACGATCAGCGGCCAGGTGATCAGCGGTGCAGGCTCGCCCGGCCAGCAGGTCTGGATCGGCAGGCGACCGAGGTCGATGTCGTTGCCCGTCAGCACCACTTCCTGGCAGGGCGCCGCGCCGACCGTCCGGGGCTTCATCGCCATGACGGTGCGCAGCAGCGGCAGCATGTCGAGCGCCTCGCGCCAGCCGCCCGGCGGCTCGGGCTGGCGCAGGAAGGCCAGCGTCTCGCCGACACTGCGCAATTGCCCGGGCTCGCGCTCCATACCCCAGGCGACGCGCTCGACCGTGCCGAAGAGATTGACCAGGACAGGCATCTCGCTCTGCCGCCCGCTCTGGTCGACGACGTTCTCGAACAGCACCGCGGGACCCTGCTCGGCGAGCAGGCGGGTCTGGATCTCGGTCATTTCGAGATGGGACGAGACAGGCGCTTTGACGCGCACCAGGCGGCCAGCTTTTTCCAGCCGGTCCATGAAATCGCGAAGCGAGGCGTAGGGCATACTGGGGTTGTCGTTTAGAGTGCCTGACCTCGGAGATCAAACAGGTCCGAGATCAACCGCCATGAAGCCGAACGATAGTTCCCACAATATTCCCGCTGAGTTCGAGGATCTGCTGAGCCGCGCCGGTCGGCAAGTGCTGGCCGGCACGCATCCGCTCTGCGGCGCGCTCGCCGATCCGCGCACGCGCTTCGTGGCCCGCGAGGACCTGCTCGACCGCGCCAGGGTCGGGCGCTTGCGCCGTGCGCTCGAGGCCAACCTCTGTGGCGTGCTCGAGCCGCTGGAGCGGCCGATCCCGCCCGAGACCATCTCGGAGATGCGCCGCGACTACGGCGAGCTGCTGCCCAAGACCAGTCGCGCCCGCACGATCTACTTCGAGAGCCGGCGCGAACCCGGCGTGAAGGCCGCCGAAAAGCTCGGCCTCGTGCGCCTGATGCGCTCCTCGAGCTTCAAGGCCTTCGCCGAGGCGCTCGCTGGCCGCAAGCTCGCGGCGGGGTGGGGGCTGCAGGTGCTGCGCTACGGGCCGGGCGACTATGCCGGGCCGCACAACGACCATCATCCCGAGAACAAGGATGCCAAGGGCGGCTATATCGACCTGCATCTCAGCCTCTGCACGCCGGGCGTCGCGCATCAATGGCTGGTCTACAGCCGCGCCGGTCATTTCAGCGAGATCGTCTCAGTCGCCCGCCCGTCGACCGTGACCGCCTATCGCCTGCCGTTCTGGCACTACACCACGCCGCTCGCCGGCAAGCCCACGGCGGCGCGCTGGGTACTGCTGGGGACGTTTCTCTATCGGTAACGTGGGGCGTCGCTCGACACTCCAATGAATCGTGCTTGTGGCGCGCTCCCGGCAAGCAGCTTGAAAAACAGACTTTTAGTCTGTAACTTGACGTCGCCTCACACTCTGGGAGATGTCCGATGCCTGCTGCTGCCCGCTCCGTATCCCCCGCCGCTCACCTCGACCTGCAAGACGTGTTCGATCGCAATCATGCCGCCTGGGAAGCCCTCGACCCCGACAAGATCGTGGCGCTCTACGCGGCCGACGCGTCGTTCTGGGTGCAGGGGGCGCCGCGTATCGAGGGCCGCGCGGCCCTGCGCCAGCACTTCGCCAAGCTCGCCGCGCAGTTCGGCCGCTTCGGCTGGGATGTCCACCGGCTGATGTTCGGCGATCGGCACTGGGTGTTCGAGTACGACATGCTGATCGACATGAAGGACCGCAACGGCGAGGCCTTCACCGCGCGCGTGCCCATGGTCGACATCGTCGATGTGAACGATGCCGGCGAAGTGACGCGCAAGGACGTCTTCGTCGACAACGAGGCGCGGCAGGCCGCCTTCCAGCGCGCCGGCCTCGTCTGACTTTCGCTCGATCGTCTAGCGCGGCGCCGGCGTTTTGCCGGCGAGCGCGAAGCCCGACAGCATCAGCTCGAAGGGCCGGCGATAGCCGGAAGCGGCCTTGGCCGGATCGGGGGCGGTGCTGCAGACGACCGCCGCCTCCATGATCGCGCCCAGCACGAGGCGCGTGGCGGCGTCGATCACGCTGTCCGGTGCGGCGTCGTTCATCAGGATCGAGACGCCGGCCCGGACCATGCCGGCGAAATGCCGGTCGTCGATCTCGCGGAATCTTTTCCAGCCCAGCACGACGGGCCCGTCGATCAGCAGGATCTGCCGCACGTCGGGATGGTTGGCGCCTTCGAGATAGGCCTGGATGGAGCGCGCCATCATCGGCGCGGAGCGGGCGCCGAACGCGCGCTTCACGGGGCGGACGAGCTCGGCTGCGAGGCCGGCCTGCAGGTCGTCCAGCACGGTCTCGAAGATCGCCTGCTTGGACGCGAAGTGGTGATAGACCGCGCCCTTGCGGCAGCCGGCATCGTCGGCGATCTGGTCGATCGTGACCGCCTCGTAGCCCTCGACCCGAAACAGCTTCCGAGCCGACGCCAGGATCGCGGCAATCGTCGCGGCACTGCGGTCCGCCTGCTTCACCAAGTCCTCGTCCTCCGCGCCTCTGCGTCGCCGTCGATGGTATCGCTAGTTACCGGCTTTCTCCCAGGCCACGGCACGGTCGAGCAGCCGGCGTGCGCGCTCGACGACGGGGAGGTCGATCATGCTGCCCTCGAAGGCGACCGCACCGGCGCCGGCCGCTGCGGCCTGGTCGAAGGCGGCGATCAGGCGGCGGGCGCGGTCGATTTCGGCCGCCGAGGCGCCGTACTCCTCGTTGATGATCGGCACGTGCGCGGGATGGATGCAGGCCGCCGTCGTGAAGCCCAGCGCCCGGCCGCGCTTCAGGCCGGCGCGATAGGACTCGAGATCGTCGATCTTGGCGAGCTGGCCCATCGAGCCCATCGGCAGGATGCCGTTGGCGCGGGCGGCCGCGAGTCCCTGCATGGCGAAGACATACATGCTGTCGGCCGAAGGGATCGCGCCCAGCTCGGTCGCCATGTCCTCGCCGCCCACCGACATGCCGGCCATCCGCGGCTCGGCGGCGATGGCGAAGAGATGCGGCAGCGCGGCGGGCGATTCGATCAGCGCCAGGAAGCGCGTATGGCCGACCGCCATGCCCTGCGCCTCTTCGCGTTCGGCGACCACCTCGGAGAGAAGGCTGAGATGCTCGGGCCCCATCACCTTGGGGATCATCAGCGCCGCCACCCCCGGGTGCACGGCTGCCGCGATGTCGGGCACCGCCAAGGTAAGCGGACGGTTGATGCGCACCACGACGTCGGCGCCGTTCTGGGCGACCCGCGGAACCGCGGCGGCGATCGCCTGGCGCGCGGTCTCCTTGTGCGCCGGCAGGATCGAGTCCTCGAGATCGAGGATCAGGGCGTCGGCGCCACGGGTGTGGGCCTTGGCCAGGAAGCGCTCTTCGGTGACGGGCACGAACAGCAGCGAACGCCAGGCGGGCAGAGGACGGCGGGTCATATCACTTCAATCCATTTACTTGAGGGCAACTTACTTCAAGGCAAGGGGCACGACGCTGATCGAGTTCTGCGGGCTGCCCTCGATCACGCGGTCGGTGTAGGTGAGATAGACGAAGGCGCGGCGCTTGGGATCGTAGAAGCGCACGACCTGCGTCGTCTTGAAGATCAGCGAGGCGCGCTCGCTGAACACTTCCTGCGAGCGGCGATGCTGCTCGGCCTGCGCGGTGTCGACCGGCCCGACCTGATGGCAGGAGATCGAGGCATAGGGCGGATCCTCGGCGAGCCCGAAGGCGCCCTTGATGCCGCCGGTGCGGGCGCGCGAGATGTAGCAGGTGATGCCCGCGATGTCGGGATCGTCGAAGGCCTCGATCACGATCTTGTCGTTGGGGCCGACCCATTTGAAGCGATAGCCGACGGAACCGATCTCCTCCGCCGCCGCGGGCCCCGCAAGGAGGGCGGCGAGCAGAGGCAGCGCGATCAGCGAGAGAAGAGCACGAGACATGTCAGGCTCCTTTGGCGGGTGAACGCGTGGCCAGGAACAGGCCGGGCAGCACGAGGGCCGTGCCGACGAAATGGTACCACTGCGGCGCTTCGCCCAAGATGATCCAGGCGAGGATGCCGACATAGAGCGGGCCGAGATACATCGACACGCTGGTGACCGAGGGACCGAGCTCGCGGATGCAGAAGGCGAAGGCGCCGTAAGCGCCGACGCCGGGAATGAGCGCCAGTACGAGCCACGAGACCCAGGTGCGCCAGTCGGTAAAGTCGGGACCGTGCCAGAGGACCGCCTCGCCGACCGCGAAGGGCAGCAGCACCAGCGACCCGGCGAAGGCGATGGCACAGAGCCTGGTCAGCGGATCGAGCGCGCTCGGCCGGTGCTTCAGCAGCACGGAATAGACGCCCCAGCAGGCCGAAGCGGCGGCGATCCAAAGATCGCCCTCGGTGAACTCCACCGAGAGGAGATTGCCGATCCGGCCCTTGGCGAAGACGGCGGCGACACCGGCCAGGCAGAGCGCGATACCGGCCAGCCGTCCGGCCGTCAGGCGCTCGCGATAGAGCAGGCGGCCCAGCGCCACCACGAGGATGGGCGAGGCGGCATAGATCAGACCGATATTCAGTGCCGGCGCCGTGCGACCGCCGATATAGACCCAGGCGCCGCATATCCACATGCCGAGCGCGCCCAGCAGAAGAAGATCGGGCCATTCACGGCTGAGCGCATGGCGATCGCGTACCAGGCGCGGCCAGACGAAGGGCAACAGCAGCAGCGCCACGCCCAGCCAGCGTCCCAGTGCCAGCGCATTGGGCGGCACGAAGGTGGCGTAGCGGGCCATCAGCATGTTGACGGCGAACATCGCCGGCGACAGCAGCAGCAGGGCCCAGGCGAGACGGCGACTGAAAGAACGACGAGCGAGAGACGGCACGGCTACCCTGGTCGGACGCGCAACTCAGGCGGCGCGCAATCCTTCCTTGGGGACCTCGCCGCCGGCTTCCTTGACCGCGGCACGATACTCCTTCTCCGAGGAGAAGGGGGCGGTCTTCGGGTAGTCCTTCTTGCGGCCGGGCCGCACCTCGCCGGTCGAGGGCGTCACGATCAGGAGCTCGCCCTGGCGGCCGAGGATCGGCAACTCGCGCTTCCAGCGGGAATAGACGCGTCGCGCGGAGGCCGAGAAGTCGACATAAGTCGTGAACTCGCTGTGGTCCTTGACGAACAGCGCTTCGTAGGTGGCGATGAATTCCTCGACGAACGTGCGGTCGACGATCTCGAGGTTGGACATCATCCAGCAGCGGTCCTCGAACACCCAGTAGGTGCCGATGCCGATGAACTCCTTCTGCCGCGTCAGGTAGGGAAAGAAGGGGAAGCCGCGGCAGGCGATGGTGCGGTTGTCGCGCTCGCAGAAGCGGGCGCCCTTGCAATGGATGGCCATGCAGTCCGAGGTCAGCTCGGCCACGATCTGCCGGGTGGCATAGTCGTAGGGCTTGAACTTGGACCACAGGTCGGTGCGGGTCTTCAGCAGGTCGAACTCGACCTTGTGCACGACCGGCACGGCATTCTCGGTCGAGCAGCAGACCGGCTCGCCGCCATTGAGCGGCGCGCACTTGCGTCCACAGTCGAACCGCGACACCGGCGCCTTGAACCCGTCGTACAGGGTCGCGAAGTCGGCCGGCTTTATTGTGGATTTCGGGGCTTTAGAGGGCATTGCCGGCATCTAACCCGTTTCGTCTGTGAAAGAACAGTTAAGGAATTATAACGCTTCGCCCAAGGATAAGGCATCCACAAAGGGGCTGCCTGAAAAGGCGGCGTTTTTGGTGCTCGCTACATAAGCCGTGTCATCCAGCGTGGAGGTTACTCCACGCGGACCGCAGCGAGGGACCTTTCCTGTTGCTTTAAAGGTCCCTCGCTGCGGTCGGGATGACACCTTGTCTTTCGGGGATGACGCCGTGTTTACCCCTTCAGCAGCGGCAGCACCCGCCAGACCACGGTCTCCCGCATGCCGCGGTTTTCCAGCTGCAGGGTGGTGGGGATTTCATAGCGGGCGCGCTCTTCCAGGCCCTGGGCGCTGAAATAGTTGCGGCCGGGATCGCCCAACAGCACCAGCCGGCCACGGTTGGCGTGGCCGCGCAGCCAGTCGAGTGCCCGCTTGGACATCTCGCGCTCGTAGCAGACGTCACCGGCGATCACGACCTCAGTCTCAGGGTCGCCGTCGCGGCCGGCCAGCCAGTCCGCGCTGCTGGTGTCGATGCTGAGCCCGTTGGCCTCGGCATTGAGGCGGGCCGCCACCAGGGACAGGAGGTCGATGTCGTTGGCCAGCACGGAAGCCGCCCCCGCCTTTGCCGCGGCCATCGAGGAGACGCCCGAGCCCGCCGCAAAATCGATCACCCGCTTGCCCGCGACCAGGGTGGGATTGTCCAGCAGGTAGCGCGCCACCGCCTGGCCGCCCGGCCAGCAGAAGGCCCAGTAGGGCGGATCGATATTCTGTTCTTCCAGCCAGGCCTCGGTCGCCTGCCAGATCGGCACGTACTCGCTGGCCAGCCACAGCTTGAACTCAGGCACCATGGCCGGCGCTTCGAGAGCCGTGTTGGCGCGGATGAAAGTCTGGGGATCGGCAGGCAGGCGGGACATCAGCTTCATCAGGTTCCAATCAGGCGATCGACGATCAGGCCCAACAGCAATAGCCAGCCCACCTGCTTGTTCGACTTGAAGCGCATCAGGCAGCTCGCGGGATTGGCAGGATCGACGAAGGCGATCTGCCAGAAGAAATGCGCGGCAACCACGGCCAGCAGCACGAAGTAGCCAACCCCTAAAGGCGCCAGCAGGCCGGTGAGAGTCCAGAAGCCGAGCGCCAGCACCGCGAACAAGGCAAGCCAGCGTTTTGGTGCATTGGCGAAACGGCGCGCCGTCGATTTCACGCCGACGATCGCGTCGTCGCGCTGGTCCTGCATGGCGTAGATCGTGTCGTAGACCATCGTCCAGGCGACGCCGCCGAAATAGAGCGCGACGGTTGCCCAGGACAGCGTCTCGGTGACGGCGGCATAGCCCACCAGCGCGCCCCAGTTGAAAGCGAGGCCGAGCACGACCTGCGGCCAGGAGGTGACGCGCTTCATCGCGGGATAGACCGCGACCAGCAGCATCGAGCAGAGCGCGATGCCGCCGGCGAACTTGTTGAGCTTGAAGAGCACGGCGACGGCAACCAGCCCTTGCAGGCCCATCCAGATCACCGCGTGGCGCAGCTTCACCTCGCCCATGGGCAGCGGCCGGCCGCGCGTGCGCTCGACCCCGGCATCGACCTTGCGGTCGAGGATGTCGTTCCAGGTGCAGCCCATGCCGCGTGCCGCGAGCGCGCCCAAAGCGAACAGCGCCATCAGCCCGACCAGCCGGCCCCAGTTCGGCGCGGCAGCCAGCGCCAGGGACCACCAGCAAGGAAACAGCAGCAGCCAGATGCCGATCGGCCGATCCCAGCGCGCCAGCCGGCCATAGGGGCGCGCCCAGGGCGGCAGATAGCGCAACGTCCAGTGCTGGCGGTTGATGTCGGTGAAGCCGGTTGTCCGGGCGGCGGTCATGGCGGCATCATGCAGCGATGCATCCTGGAACTCCATGAGCCGATGAGCGCAGCCCGTCTCTTCCTCGCCGCCGATCTCGCGGCTGGCCTCGAAGCGCCATTTGACGAGGCGCAGGCCCATTACCTGCGCCATGTGCTGCGCCGGCCGGACGGCGCGCCCTTGCTGCTGTTCAACGGCCGTGATGGCGAATGGCGCGCCACGCTCGGCCACCGCGGCAAGAAGGCGGCGGTTGCGCTGGTCGGCGAGCGCACGCGCGTGCAGGAGAGCGAGCCCGACCTCTGGCTCTGCTTCGCGCCGGTGAAGCGTGCGCGCATCGACTACATTGCGGAGAAAGCGACCGAGCTCGGCGTCTCGGTGCTGCAGCCGGTGCTGACACAGCACACCGCGGTCGAACGCGTGAACGTGGCGCGGCTCACCGCCAATGCCGTCGAAGCGGCGGAGCAGACCGAGCGGCTGAGCGTGCCCGAGGTGCGCGAGCCGATCGAGCTCGGCCGCCTGCTCGAGGCATGGCCGGCCGAGCGTCGATTGCTGATGTGCGATGAGACCGGCGGCGGTCCGCCGATCGGCGACGTGCTGGCGGGCCTCGATGAGGCGGCGCGCGCGGCGCCCTGGGCGATCGTGATCGGTCCCGAGGGCGGTTTCGCCGAGGCCGAGCTCGCCGCATTGCGTCGCAGAGAGTCTGTCGTCTCGGTCGGGCTGGGGCCGCGCATCCTGCGCGCCGACACGGCCGCCCTCGCAGCGCTGGCCTGCTGGCAGGCCCTGGTGGGCGACTGGCGGCGGCCGACGCCGCGACTTGCTGCCGATTACCGCGCTTCAAAGGTTACCTTTTGAGCGCGTGAAGTTACCCTCAGGCGGCTTGCGCGGGGCCCCGGCGGTGTGGAAGACAGGGTCTTGAACACGATGAACCAGCCGCAGGCTCGCGTGAGAAATGCTCATGCGACTGCGCCGCTCCCAGCGCTTAGAAGGCGGCGGGGCGCAGAGGGAGAAGAGAAGGAATGTCCGCACCGCCATCGGGCCGCGGCAAACCGATCGAAGATCGGCGCCAGCTCATCGAATATTTTGCTGCCGGCAACAAGCCGCGGGCCGATTGGCGCCTGGGCACCGAGCATGAGAAATTCGGCTATCATTCGGCGACCCTGAAGCCGCTCGCCTACGATGGTCCCGACGGCATCCGCGCCATGCTCGAAGGCATGACGCGCTTCGGTTGGGAACCCGTCACCGAGGGCAACAATCCGATCGCGCTGCTGCGCGGCAAGGCGAACATCACCCTGGAGCCGGGCGGCCAGTTCGAGCTTTCCGGCGCGCCGCTCGAGACCCTGCACGAGACGGCGGCGGAGAACGCCCAGCATATCGACGAGGTCAAGGCGGTGGCGGGCGAGATCGGTGCCGCCTTCGTCGGTCTCGGCTTCGCTCCGGAATGGACGCGCGCCGACATGCACTGGATGCCCAAGGGCCGCTACAAGATCATGCGCGAGTACATGCCCAAGAAGGGCAAGCTCGGCATCGACATGATGCTGCGCACCTGTACGGTGCAGACCAATCTCGACTTCGACTCCGAAGCCGACATGGTGAAGAAGTTCCGCGTCTCGCTGGCGCTGCAGCCCATCGCCACTGCGCTGTTCGCCAACTCGCCTTTCAAGGAGGGCAAGGAGGCGGGCTTCAAGAGCTACCGCAGCCACATCTGGACCGACACCGATCCCGACCGTTGTGGCATGCTGCCCTTCGTGTTCGAGGACGGCTTCGGCTTCGAGCGCTATGCCGACTACATGCTCGATGTGCCGATGTACTTCGTCTATCGCGACGGCAAGTACATCGATGCTTCGGGGCAAAGCTTCCGCGATTTCCTGAAGGGCAAGCTGCCGGCGCGACCGGGCGAGAAGCCGACCTTGAGCGACTGGGCCGATCACATCACCACGGCCTTTCCCGAGGTGCGGTTGAAGCGCTACCTCGAAATGCGCGGCGCCGACGCCGGTCCGCTGCCGGCGCTGAACGCCTTGCCCGCCCTGTGGGTCGGGTTGCTCTACGATCAGTCGTCGCTCGATGCCGCCTGGGATCTGGTGAAGGACTGGACTGTCGCCGACCATGATTACCTGCGCGCCGAAACGCCTAGGACCGGGCTTGCCACGATGTTCCGCGGCCGCGTGCTCGCCGAGCTGGCCCGCGACGTGGTCGAGATCGCCCATGCCGGTCTGCGGGCGCGCAAGCAGATCGACGCGCAGGGTGACGACGAGACGATCTATCTCGCGCCGCTCGATCGTGCGGTGGCCAGCGGCCAGGCGCCGGCCGACGAGCTGCTCGCCAAGTGGCACGGCGAATGGAAGGGCTCCTTCGCCGCGCTCTACCGCGACCTCGCTTACTGAGGCCTGGCGTTCTCCTCCCCATTCAAATGGGGAGGAGGAGAAGAACGCTGGTCAATGCGGGGACTCTACCGTGACTTCGCCCGCTGAGGTAAGGTCGCGCCATGCTCGACCGTTGTGATCGCGTTCAGATTGCCGTGCACGATGCCGCCAAGGCCGCACAGCGATTCAATCAGCTTCTCGGCAGCCAGGTGGCGCGGCACGACCACAGCCGCCACCTCTCGGCCCGCCGCACCATTCTCGCCGTCGGCGAGAGCGAGTTCGAGCTGTGCGAGGCCGATGGCGCAGGGCTCACGCAGGATTTTCTTGCGAAGCGCGGCGAGGGGCTGATGACGGCGGGCTACTGCACCGCCGATCTCGACAGCATGGTGAAGCGCTGGGAGGGGCTCGGCATCCCCTACGACCGCGACGCCGAGCAGCTCTATCTGTCGCCCGAGACGACCTTCGGCCTGCCGATCGTGATCACCGAGAGCACCTACCGGCCGCGGGTCGGGCCGGTCTCCTTTCTCTACGAGACCACCAACACCCTGATGAGCGACTGGCGGCGCGTGGCCGCGGTCTATGCCGGCCTGTTCGGTCTCGACCCGTCGCGCTTCAGCGAGATCGGCTCGGAGCGCTTCGGCTATATCGGCACGCTCACTCTGTTCGATCCGCCCAATCGCCTGGACCGTATCGAGCTCAGCCAGGTGACCGACAACGTGCATGCCATGGGCCGTTTCGCCCACAAGCACGGCGACTCGCTCTACATGTGCTACGTCGAGGTGCATGACTGGCCGAACGTGCGCCAGCGCCTGCTCGACGCCAAGGCGCGCTACACGCCGCGCGGCTCCGATCCCGTGACCGATCCCGACGGCGGCTGGGTGCATCCGAAAGAGTTGCACGGGCTGCTGCTCGGCATCTCGCGCACCGGCCTCGCCTGGGATTGGTCGGGCCGCGAAGAGCTGGTGCCGCCGGTATGAAGGTCCTGACACCAATGCTCACACGTCGTTTCGTTCTCCTGGCGTCGACGGCTCTGCCCCTTGCCGCAGCTTCGGCCCAGACTTTTGCCCAGACCTTGGCCCAAGCTCCGGCACCGCCGGCCGAGCAGTGGCAGACCGTCGTCGGGCCCGACCTGCGCTTTCGCCTCGAGATGCCGGCGCCGGTCGAGAAGACCACATCGGGCGAGAAGGAGAAGGGGCACGCCTCGGAACGCATCGCCTGGGCGTCCAAGCTCGACGGCGAGATGTTCGACTTCGACTTCGTCGACTATCAGCCGGGCTGGTTCTCCGACAAGGACACCAAGGAGATGGCGCGCGAGCTGGGCCGCGGCGAGGCCGAGAAGGCTTTCCGGCGCGACAAGTTCAAGTACATCCGCGACGAGCCCATCACCCTGCAGGGTTGGGACGGCTATGCGCTGGACATCGAGGATCCCGAAGGCTCGGTGGTGATGATGCGGACCTACATCGTGAAGGACCGGCTCTACCGCTTCCTGGTCACCGCCAAGGCCGACGACAAGACCCGCGCCGCCGCCAAGCGTTTCCTGGAGTCGCTGCGCCTCGCCGACACGCGGTCGTAAGGCAATAGGGTAGGCGGGGACAGGGGAGGGCAGCGAAGCGATGAGGATCTGCGTCTACGGTGCCGGCGCCATCGGCGGCAACTTCGCGGCGCGTCTGTCGGCGGCCGGCAACGACGTCTCGGTCGTCGCGCGCGGTGCCCATCTCGAAGCGATCCGGTCACGTGGCCTGACCTTGCTGACCGGTGACAGGAAGATCGTGGCCGAGGTCCGTGCCAGCGACCGGCCGGCCGATCTCGGGCCGCAGGATGTCGTGATCTCGACCTTGAAGGCCTCGAGCCTGGCCGATCTCGCGGCCAATATCACGCCGCTGCTCGGGCCGGGCACGCCGGTCGTTTTTGCCCAGAACGGCATTCCGTGGTGGTACGGCCAGGGCCTCGCCAAGGGGAGGCGCGCCGCGCCCGACCTGTCGCGGCTCGATCCCGGCGGGGCGCTCGCCCGGACGGTCGGCTTCGATCGCACCTTGGGCGGCGTCATCACGACGTCCAACCACGTGGTCGAGCCCGGCGTGGTGCACAACATCTCGCCCGAGCGCAACGTGCTGTGGGTTGGCGAGGCCGACGACCGGCAGACGCCGCGCATCGAGCAGTTGCGCGCCGCACTTGTCGCCGCCGGCATTTCCTCGCCCGCGACCACGGATATCCGCTACGACATCTGGCACAAGCTGATGGCGAACCTCACCGGCTCGACGCTCTGTCTCATTCTCGGCCAGCCGACGACCATCCAGAAGACGCCGATGATCAACCGCCTGGCACGCCGCGCCCATGCCGAGGCGCTGGCCGTGGCGGCGGCGCATGGTGTCGTTCTCGACGATGCCCCGGAGACGCGCTACGGGCCCAAGCGCGTCTATCCCGACCATCGCCCGTCGATCCTGCAGGATTACGAGCTCGGCCGCCCGATGGAAGTCGAGGCGATCGTGCGGGCGCCCGTCGCCTTTGCCCGCTCGGCCGGCGTCGACACGCCGACGCTCGATGCCATCGAGTCGATCTGCGTCAGCCTTGCGGAAGCAAAGGGGCTCTACAGCTCCGAGTAGCTCGACACGAACAAGAAACTACCGAGAGGCCGCTCATCGGACCGCGGACCTGGAGGTCCGCCTCATGATCATGAGGCGGACCTCCAGGTCCGCGGTCCGGTCGCCCTGGCGGGTGCCGGCTCACGCACTCGGTGCGCGCAGCAGAACCTCGTGCGCCCGCTCGCTTGCCGCCCGGCAGGGACGGTGCCTAGATTTCTTCCCGAGGCACGACGACAGTTTCTCACGAGAGAATGGCCCATGGACGGCATCCGGACGGACGATTCGGCGAAAGTGACGGCGCAGCGCTGGCTCGGCGATTTTGCGGAGGCGCTCGCCTCGGGCGATGCCGAGCGCCTCGCGCCGCTGTTCGCCGATGAATGCCATTGGCGTGACATTCTCGCCTTTACCTGGAACCTGCAGACGACGTCGGGTGCCACGGCCATCGCACACCGACTGGCGCCCCTGCTTGCGCAGGCGGCTCCCCATGCACTGCACCTCGCCGAGGACCGCACGCCACCTCGGCCCGTGACCCGCGCCGGCACGGCGGCGATCGAAGCGATCTTCACGTTCGAGACGGCGGTCGGGCGTTGCAACGGGGTCGTGCGGCTGGTCTACGAAGGGGCAAGGCCGCGCGCCTGGACCTTGATGACGGCGCTCGACGAGATCCGCGGCCACGAAGATCCGGCCAACGGCAAGCGCTGGCAGGACGTCGACTGGAAGCGCAATTTCGGCGGCGAGAACTGGCTGGACCGTCGGCGCCGGGCGATCGCCTATGCCGACCATGATCCCGTCGTGCTGGTGGTGGGTGCAGCTCAGGCCGGCCTGACGGTGGCGGCGCGGCTCTCCATGCTGGGCATCGATACGCTGGCGATCGAGCGCAAGCCCCGGCTGGGCGACTCGTGGCGCGACCGCTACCACGCGCTCACGCTCCACAACGAGACGCGGGTCAACCACTTCCCCTACATGCCGTTCCCGCGCTCCTGGCCGGTGTTCATTCCCAAGGACATGCTGGCCAACTGGTTCGAGCTCTATGCCGAGGCGATGGAACTCAATATCTGGACCGGCACGGAACTGAAGTCAGCTTCCTATGACGAAGTCGCCGAGCGCTGGACGGTGGCGCTGACGCGCGCCGATGGCAGCGAGCGCGTCATGCATCCCCGTCACATCGTGTTCTGCAACGGCGTCAGCAGCGTTCCCAAATGGCCCGACCTGCCGGGCTTGCAGGACTTTCGCGGCACGGTGCGCCATTCGGGCGACTATGGCAGCGGCCTCGACTGGAAGGGCAAGCGCGCCGTGGTGCTGGGCACCGGCACGTCGGGCCACGACGTGGCGCAGGATCTCGCGGTGTCGGGCGCCGCCCATGTGTCGCTGATCCAGAATGGCCCGACCCTGATCGTCAGCCTCAAGGAGGCGCAGTCACCCTACGCGCTCTACGACGAGGACATCTCGTTCGAGGATTGCGATCTGCTCGCCACCTCGTTCCCCTATCCGATCTACAGCCGCTCGCACCGGCAGATCACGATCAAGAACGCCGAGGCTGACAGGGAGCTGCTGGAGGGGCTGAAGAAGCGCGGCTTCAAGCTGACGTCGGGGCCGGACGGCACGGGCTGGCAGATCATGTACCAGAACCGCGGCGGCGGGTATTACTTCGATGCCGGCTGCTCGCAGATGGTGGTCGACGGCCGGATCGGCCTGATCCAGTTCGCCGACATCGAACGCTTCTGCGACGAGGGCGTCCGCCTGAAAGACGGCACGGTGCATCGGGCGGACCTGCTGGTGCTCGCCACCGGCTACGAGGGCCAGAAAGAGGCGCTGCGCGGAGTCTTGGGCGACGCCGTCACCGAGCGCATCGGCCCGGTCTGGGGCTTCGATGCCGAAGGCGAGCTTGCCGGCATGTGGCGGCCGACGGGCCAGCCTGGCGCGTGGTTCCTGGCCGGCGGCCTCGCGCAATGCCGCATCTTCTCCAAGGTCCTGGCCCTGCAGATCAAGGCGCGGGAACTGGGCCTCACACGCCACGGTCTGCCGCAGCCGCCTACGGCATGATCGGCCGCCGTCGGCGGCGGGTTCTCGCGACGGGCGCGCCCGTTCAGGTCGCCGTGCCGCCCACCGTCAGGGCATCGATGCGCAAGGTCGGCTGGCCGACGCCGACCGGGACGCCCTGGCCGTCCTTGCCGCAGGTGCCGATGCCGCGGTCGATCTCCATGTCGTTGCCGATCATGCCGACGCGCGTCAGCGCCTCGGAGCCGGCGCCGATCAGGGTGGCGCCCTTCACCGGGGCGGCAAGCTTGCCGTTCTCGATCAGGTAGCCCTCGGTCACGCTGAACACGAACTTGCCCGAGACGATGTCGACCTGGCCGCCCCCGAAATTGGCGCAGTACAGGCCCTTCTTCACCGAGCCGATGATCTCCTTGGGGTCTTTATCGCCGCCCAGCATCAGGGTGTTGGTCATGCGCGGCATCGGCGCATAGGCGTGACCCTGGCGCCGGCCGTTGCCGGTCGGCTTCACGCCCATCAGGCGGGCGTTCATGCGGTCCTGCATCAGGCCGACAAGGCGGCCGTCCTCGATCAGCACGTTGCGCTGCGTCGGCGTGCCCTCGTCGTCGAGGGTGAGCGAGCCGCGAAGGTCCGGCAGCGTGCCGTCGTCGATCACGGTGACGCCGGGCGAGGCCACCATCTCGCCCATCAGGTGGGTGAACATCGAGGTCTTCTTGCGGTGGAAGTCGCCCTCCAGCCCGTGGCCGACCGCCTCGTGCCACAGCACACCCGACCAGCCGGCGCCCAGCACCACCGGCATCTCGCCGGCCGGCGCATCGACCGACTTCAGGTTCACCAGCGCCTGGCGGATCGCCTCGTCGGCCTCGTGCTGCCAGTACTCGGGCAGGAAGATGTCGCCGTAGGGCGCGCGGCGGCCGCTGCCGGTGCTGCCGGCTTCCATGCGGCTGCCGTCGGCGCAGACCACGCTGACATTGATGCGGACCAGCGGCCGCACGTCGGCGGCGCGCCAGCCGCCGGCGCGGATGATCTCGATGACCTGCCAGGAGCCCGACAGCGACACCGAGACCTGGCGCGCCTTGGGTTCCTTGGCGCGCACATAGGCGTCGATCTCCTGCAGCAGCGCCACCTTCTTGGCGAAGGGCACGCTGTCGATCGGATTGTCGTCGGCATAGAGCAGGCGGTTGGTGCCGCGCGGCGATTCGTCGGCCTTGCCGCCGCGGCCGGTGCGCACCGCCTTGACCGTTTCGGCGGCGCGCTTCAGCGCCTGCTCGTCCAGCGCCGAGGCGTGGGCAAAGCCCGTGACGTCGCCCGCCACCGAGCGCAGGCCGAAGCCCTGCGAGGTGTCGAACGCGGCGCTCTTCAGCTTGCCGTCGTCGAACGACAGGCTTTCGCTTTGGACATATTCCAGGAACAGCTCGCCGTCGTCGCAGCCGGCCAGCGCGTCGTCGACCATCTTCGCCGTCTTGCGCTGGTCGAGTGCGCCCTTGCCGAAGAACAGGCCGTCGGCGGTGGCGAGATGGTTGATCGACTTGCTCATGGGCGGACCCCTGAATGGGCTTCTGGAAAACGCCTCAGACGACGAGGACGATCTTTCCAAAATGGGCGTTCGCCTTCATGTGCGCAAGCGCCTCGGCCGCCTCGGCGAGAGGGAAGGTCTTGTCGATCGGCAGGCTGAGCTTGCCGCCCTCGATGGCGGACCAGAGGTCCTTGCGGGCGGCCTGCACGATGGCGCGGACCTCCTCGGGGCTGCGGGTGCGGAAAGTGACGCCGATATAGTCGATGCGCTTCAGGGCATGCAGGTCGAAGTCGAACTCGCCCTTCATGCCGCCCAGCCGCCCGACATTGACGATGCGGCCGAGCACCGCGGCGGCCTGCATATTGGCGTTCATGACGCCGCCCGACACCTGGTCGACGATCAGGTCGACGCCCTTGCCGCCGGTTGCCTCCTTGACCTTGTCCGCCCACTTGGCGTCGCGCGTGTCGATCGCCAGGTCGCAGCCGAACTCGGCCAGCCGCGCGCGGCGGGCGTCGTTGGTCGAGGAGCCCATGACCAGGGAAGCTCCCATATGCTTGGCGATCTGCATGCCGAGCAGGCCGACGCCCGAGCTGGCGCCCTGGATCAGCACCGTCTCGCCCTTCTTCAGCCGGCCGGCGCCGACCAGGGCGTTGTGCATGGTCTGCACGGCGACCGGCATGCAGGCGGCCTGCTCGTAGCTCATGTTGTTGGCCGGGATCTTGTGGGCCCGACCGGCGTCGGCCACGGCATATTCGGCGAAGCCGCCGGCCGCCGAGCTCATCACCCGATCGCCCGGCTTGAAGTCGGTCACCGCGGCGCCCACGGCCTCGACTTCGCCGGCGCATTCCAGGCCGACGATCGTGCCGGTGCCGCCGATCGTGCCGTGGCGGTGGCCCGAGGCAACGGCCAGGTCGGCGCGGTTGAGCGAGGCGGCGCGCACCTTGATCAGGATCTCGTTGGGCTTGGGCGCGGGCTTGGGCACCTCGCGCACTTCGACGCCCTTGTCGCCGACGACGGCTGCTTTCATGACGGTCTCCTCGGATTCTTTGGCGTTGGATCTTGCCTGTCAGATCTTGGCGGTGCGGCCCTGCCAGTAGCGGTCGCGCAGCAGGCGCTTGTAGAGCTTGCCGGTGGGATGGCGCGGCAGCTCCGGCTCGAAGTCGATGCTGCGCGGGCACTTGATGGCCGAGAGGTTGCGCTTGCAGTAAGCGATCAGCTCCTCGGCGAGCTCGGGCCCGGCTTCGGCCATGTTGCGCGGCTGGACGACCGCCTTCACTTCCTCGCCGAAGTCGTCGTTGGGCACGCCGAACACGGCGCAGTCGATCACCTTGGGATGGTTGATCAGCAGGTTCTCGCATTCCTGCGGGTAGATGTTCACGCCGCCCGAGATGATCATGAAGGCCTTGCGGTCGGTGAGGTGCAGGAAGCCGTCGCCGTCGACATAGCCCACGTCGCCGAGCGTGGTCCAACCCTGGGGATGGCGCGACTCCTCGGTCTTCTTGGGATCGTTATGGTAGGCGAAGGCGCGGCCCTCGGCGAAATAGACCGTGCCCGATTCGCCGGTCGGCAGCTCGCGGCCCTCATCGTCGCAGATCTTGAGTTTGCCGATCACCGCGCGGCCGACTGTGCCCTTGTGTGCCAGCCATTCCTGGGCGTTGCAGATGGTGAGGCCGTTGCCTTCGGTGCCGCCGTAATATTCCCAGATGATCGGGCCCCACCAGGCCATCATCGCCTCCTTGGTCGGGATGGGGCAGGGGGCGGCGGCGTGGATGGCGCAGGTGAGGGACGACATGTCGTACTTGGTGCGCACCTCCTCGGGCAGCTTGAGGAAGCGCACGAACATGGTGGGCACGACCTGGGTGTGCGTGATCTTGTGCTTGGGGACGAGCTTCAGGAACTCCTCGGCGTCGAAGTTCTCCATGATCACCGAGGTGCCGCCCAGCCGCATGACGCTCATGTTGAAGCGCATGGGAGCCGCATGATACAGCGGCGCCGGCGACAGGTAGATCGTGTCGGCATCGATGCCGTAGAGCTTGCGGGTGACGGCGAGCAGCGGATTGTCGAAGTCGATCGCCTGCGGCTCGACCACCGGCATCACGCCCTTGGGCCGGCCGGTGGTGCCCGACGAATAGAGCATGTCGTGGCCGGCCGTCTGGTCGGCGATCGGCGTCGCCGGGAAGCCCGCGACGGTCTCTTCCCATGATTCGTAGCCCGGGATCGTGCCGTCGATCATGAAGCGGTGCGGCGCCCCCTTCATGAGAGGCACCAGCTCGGCCGCCTTGTCGGCGAGGTACTTCGAGGTCACGAACAGTTTCGCGCCGCAGTCGGTCACGATGTAGTCGACCTCGGCCGCGGTCAGGCGGGAGCTGATGGCGGTGTAGATCAGGCCGGCGCGCTGGGCGCCCCAGCAGATCTCGAAAAAGCGCGGATTGTTCTCGAGAAACAGCGCGATGTGGTCGCCGGGCTTGAGGCCGCGGGCACGGAACAGTTGCGCGATGCGGTTGGATTGTTGGTCGAGCTGCCGGTAGGTCACCACCTCGCCGCTGGCCGCCATGATATAGGCCGGCTTGTCGGGGTTGGTCTGGGCATGGATGTACGGATGCACTCTGAACGTCCTCCGGCGGCCTTTATTCTTGGGCAGGTGAGCGGCCCATAAAACCGGAGGAAGAAACCCGCGGCAAGCATTCCGCCGTGCCGGCCGGCCTTCACCGTTGACCCGGTTCCGCCCTTCGGCTTTATTCCCCGCGCACGACAGCGTGCCCCCGTGGCGGAATTGGTAGACGCGCCTGACTCAAAATCAGGTTTCCTCACGGAAGTGTTGGTTCGAGTCCGACCGGGGGCACCATCGTGAGATCCACAGCCGCCTCGATTTCTGCAGCTTCGTCTGTTTCTCACAGGTGAGAACAGAACGGGCCTTTTGTTGCATATCTCAGTTGCGCGTCTCCGGGCATGCAACAAACCCTGATCAGCTGCCTTGGAGGGCGTCGAGGCGGCCCTCGCCGCGCCACGGATGAGGCGCGTCGTGTTCAGCGCGGCGCGACGGGTCCTGTACCATAGGTGCAGCAATACTGAGATGCGTTGCCGCCTTCTCGCGAATCCACGTCTTGGCTTCCTTGGTGCTGATGGAATTCCAGTGCCTGCTCCCAAACCTTTCAACCAACGCTTCCAGGCACAAGCGATAGTCATTGCGCGTCGCAGGCTTTAGCTCGTCGATAAGATGCGGGCCAAAGCCGAGGCGGCCTTGCTTCCATGCAAGATAGATGCGGGCAATCTCTTTGCAGGCAACGATGGCCTGTTCCTCGGTGGTGATGGGCAGTTCTTGTTTGCCGTGAAGACGGATCGTCCTCCAGCCTTCCTAAATACCGAACCTGGAAGGCTGAAAGTAGCAACGATACGCACCCTCTCGGTTCTGTCGCTGTGTCAGCCAGTGGCCTGAACGGCCAAGCATGCGAGCTCCTTTGGAGATGGACACAGAGATTGAAGAGATGCTCGTGAGCTGTTCTCGACTCGAAGTCGGCTTCGATGCCGCCGTGTGATTTGGCGTTGGCCGTTAGAAGTGCCTCGATGAGATCCAGGCAGGGGGTCAGTGTCTGGAATGCTTCGAACACTTGATAAGCCACAGGGCGATCGGGTATTGCCAACGCCTCAACTACACGCGGCTGTCCGGGAAGAAGTAGGCCCATTGCGATTACATAGAGCTCCAGAAGCCGCATCTCCGGAATTGAAG